>MDTD01037088.1_pt1 | contig 13870 bp, 12 predicted proteins | sample 811221 | NCBI WGS metagenome assembly MDTD01 (sample SAMN05326646, study PRJNA326480) | marine metagenome | isolation source: seawater | place: Pacific Ocean: South West | collected 2011
ATCCGGTTTTGCCGATGAAGCTGCAAATCAGAAAACTGTTGACCAGCAGTTTTCAGCTTTTGCCGCGATCGGTTTGCAGTACTATACTATTCGGTTTATCGATGCCGGCAATGGTGTCAAGAATGTTATGCAACTGAATAAGAGCGAGGTAAAACACGTCAAGAAAAAAATGGATGAGTATGGCCTCAAAGTCTCCTCGCTGGGTTCGCCAATCGGCAAAGTGAAGTTGCTGGACATTGACGATGGTACTCACAACCAATTCATCCCATTTAAAAAGTACCTAAAAAACGATGTCCAGCGAGCCTGTGATTTGGCGAATGAATTCGGTACTAAACTGATGCGGGGATTCGCGTTCTATCACCCGCGTGGGGAAGACCCTTACGCATATGTCGACCAAGTAGTCGATCAGTTGAGTGCTATTGCAGAGCTATGTGATAAAAACGGGATCACGTTTGGGCTTGAAGTCGAAGCCAATTTAGTGGGCCAGTGTGGCCGTACACTGGAATTGTTACACCGTAAAGTAAAACATCCGGCGATGCTGACCATATTCGACGCGGCAAACATTGTGACTCAGGGTTATTCGTCCGACGACATCTTCCTGCAATATCATATGATGAAAAAGGGAATGGGATGGATGCACATCAAAGACTATCGTCATCCTGAGCCTGTACAACGCGTTGGGCATGTGGACGAGGAAGCTTTGAAATACTTTGTTCCTGCTGACATTGGGGATAGTGGGCACGAAGCAATTCTACGAGACTTCCGAGAATACATTCCTGTCATGGAACGTCGTCTCAAAAAACGTGGTGTTCCTGGTGTATTTCTTGATCTTGAACCACACGTCAAGGGTGGAGGTCAATTCGGGGGATTCAGTGGCCCTGACGGCCTGGGCGTCGCACTACGAGGCCTCTGCAATGTGCTTGATTACGTCAATATCGACTATCATTTACGTGATTTTAATGATGTGATTGAAGCCCGCGGCTTCTAAGATATGTACATCTGAAAAGGCTTTCTACCCTATGGCAGATATCCAAACCGTCGGTGGCTGCAAGAAATGTGACAGTAATTCGGTCACCTGTAAATACAACTTTTTCGAGCACGCTGAGCTTCAGATCCACTCGTGGGAGCATAAATGCCTCGACTGTGGGTACCGACTGACAACGGCATATCGGAGCGATGACGAAGATATCGATTTTGAATCCGAAACCGTGGATCAATGCCCTTACTGTCAGCGTATGGGCAAAAGAACCTGACAGTCATTGCCTGGAGAGTTCAACACTCGCACCTTAGTGTGGCTGTAGACTGAAGCACGCCTAGGCAAAATGCATTAAACCGCTGGGAAGCTACTTAAGAAATCGGGTCGCCTTGTTTCCATTCAACAGTCACGTTGGTGGAAATCCCACCGCGTGGACTGAACTTCGCTTTGAGCTCTATCCACCGTGGATTAAGCACTGCCACCAGATCATTCACGATCGTATTAGTCACATTTTCGTAGAAGATGCCGTCGTTACGATAGCTCTGCAAATAAAACTTCAGACTCTTTAACTCTACACATTTTTCATCCGCAATATAGCGAAATTCCAATTCACCAAAGTCAGGTTGGCCGGTCTTCGGACAAACCGAAGTAAATTCTGGACAAATCGTCTCAATCACATAGTCGCGCTGCGGAAACTGGTTATCAAAAACCTCGAGAATTTGCTGACGTGAGTCGGGTGTATGGGATAAGGTCATGGATGTTTTACTCCTATTCGTTACCCTTCCATTGTGTCATGATGAGTCTATAGCTGTAAGGGGGGTATTTCGTAGTTGAAAATTGCTGAAATCTATCGGTCGATTCAGGGTGAAGGGATTTTGACAGGTACGGAAAGTGTCTTTATTCGAACCAGTGGATGCAACCTGCGTTGTTGGTTCTGCGACACTCCGTATGCTTCTTGGAATCCACAGGGTGACGATTACAGTGTCAATGAAATCATGGAACGCGTCTCAGTTTGGGAATGTCGGCATGTTGTATTGACCGGAGGCGAGCCGATGCTGTTTGCCGAGATGATTCCACTTTGCAATCGTCTTCGAGCAGAAAACTACCACATCACGATTGAAACAGCAGGAACGTTATTTCTACCTGTGGAGTGCGATTTAATGTCGATCAGCCCCAAAACTGCCAACAGTGCCCCGAACGTAATTGACCATCAGCGCTGGCACCGCAGACATGAACGAACCCGTTTTGCCCCACAAGTCATCAATCAGCTGTTAGATCGCTATAACTACCAGATGAAATTCGTCATTGACCTGGAAGAGGATTTACAGGAAATCGAAGACTATATTCGCCAGTTCCCAAACATGTCAGCATCTCAGGTGTACCTCATGCCACAAGGAAGAACGCAACCTGAACTGGATCGCGTGGAGGCCTGGCTAAAACCGCGATGTAAACAATTGAATTATCAATACTGTCCGCGCAAACAAATCGAATGGTTTGGGGCAGTCAAAGGCACCTAAAAAATCACATTTGGTAATATATCCCAATAGAAATCACTAATTATTTTCGTCCAAAAACTCCGTATAGATGAATCGAGCTGACATATTTGCCAAAATGGTAATTCAACTGTCGAGCAAGATTTGATACTTCAGGAAAATGCCAATTCTATGTCCGATTCAACGATAGCCATGCATCATCTCAAAGGCGGTATGGTTGGGATGGGAATGATATTCGACGAGACGTACCGTCCCTTCTTTGAAAATGCATATAAACAAGGGATTTATGACGCTCGAACCGGAGTCATCAAGCTTGAAATCGCTGCCGTGGCAAGCCGAACCGGCGGTCGCGCTTCTAAATATAAGCAAGCCGCTGGGGAACAGATCAACGACTTCATTAGTTACATCGAACCTAATAGTATCGGGCAACTATTAAAACATGACGTCGATTTTGTTTGTGTGGCCACTCCGGATGATCGGCATTACGACGCAACAATGGCAGCAATTGAAGCAGGTAAACATGTCATTGTTGAGAAACCATCTGTGCTGTCTATGCAGGAACTCGACTCCCTTATTTCGGCAGCTCGCGCTAAACAGGTTCTTTGCAAGGTCGTTTACCACAAGCTTTTTGACCCTGATCATAAAAAGCTTCGTACATTAGTTGCCGATGGTGTACTGCAGCACGTGAACACCGGCTATTGCACTCTCCTGGAACCAAAGCAGATTTCCGGTGCTCAATTCGCCGAGTGGATTCAGGGACGCAACCCAGGAACTTACGTTGCCGTTCATTACATCAAGCTGATCGATTTCACCTTTGGTGGCAATTTGAAAAGTGTTAGCTGCAGTGGGCAACGGGGTATCGTGGGTGAGGCCACGGGAAACACCTGGGATTCGACTCAATTGAGACTTGTGTATGAGTATGACAGCGGTCGCGAAGCAGCTTTCGATATCCACACCAGTTGGGTGACTCCTGACAATTTCCCCGGCTACGTGGAACAGGAAGTTCAGTTCCGCTTTGACAATGGTATCTGGAATGGGCACAGTCGAAAACGGGGAGTCGAATGTACCGTTGAAGAAAAGACTCCAATCTCAATCAAGAATTCCATGAACAATCACTACAACGGCACGTTTCTGGAGCCCGATGGTCGTCGAACTCAGCGGGGTTACGGTATCGAAGTACTAGAGGAATTTGCCCGTGAAGTCGCATACGTCGAATATGGCACGGATGAGTTATCGCGAGTAGATCGCATCAGCCAACTTTCGACTGGCTATTACAATGATATCGCCAGTGACCGGCAAACCGTTGCTGCTGTTCACGCTATGGAAGCGATTCTTGACCAACATGCCCAGGGTAATCCGGCCTGCGTTGTTCGGGTAAACGAATCAAACGGCGGTTTAGTTTTATATATCCCCGGCCAGTCGGAAGGCGTTGTCCTCTATGCTGGTCAGGTTTAAGCTCTAGCATTCCATATCCAATTCAACCAATTAGCAACTTACAACTAGACAGTTATCATCATGCCTGACATTCAACCGATCCAATTTGACGGCGAAGCCACTTCGAACGATGTACGTGCAAAGATCCTTCAACAGGAGCCGTTTGCGATTCGTACTTTTACTCCCAGCCAGTGCGTAATCAGCCACAGCGCAGGAAGTTATCATTTCACGCCGGAAGGTCGTAAACTTGCAGACTTTACTTCCGGCGTGCTGGTCGCCAATTTGGGGCACAACCCTGTGAGCTGGTGGAATAGAGTTATTGAATATCTTGGATTGGGAACAATTAAAGAAGGGGGAGAGTTTGCAAATTGTGTGCCCTTGACTGCCTACAATGCCATCACCGAAGTTGAAGCTCAAGCCAATGAACGATTGATCGCTAATTTGCAGGCAGCGCCGGGCGGAGGCCGTATCAATCAAATCATGTGGTCAGCCAGTGGGAGTGAGGCGGTCCAGAAAGCATTGTGGGCAGCCATGAAGCGCAAGCCAGGGAAAGATATGATTATCGCCACTCGCGGTGGCTTTCATGGCAAAAAAGGGCTCGCTGGAGCTGTCACTGGTAGTGAGAAAGACAAAGAACGAGACCACCGCGTCCAGTTTATTAGCTTTCCAATAGAAGAGTGTGACGATGTGGAAACCCGGAAACAACCTATAGATTTGACCAGGTACCAACAGGAACTTGATGCACTGTGGGCTGAACATGGCGAGCGGCTTTGCTGTGTAATCACCGAACCATATCTTGGGGGTGGAGGATCCTATCACCCTCAAAAAGAATATCTGCAGCTACTAGAGTCGTTTTGTCGCGAACACGACTTAGTATTTATCCTTGACGAAATTCAATCAAATTTCGGGCGAACCGGACCAATGTATGCTTTTAGTCACTATGAAATCGAGCCCGATGTAGTGCTCTTAGGGAAAGGACTCGGTAACGGTGTCCCTGTTAGTGCTGCCGTCGGGCGCAACGACGTTTTTGAATGCCTGGGGTATGGGGAAGCTTCTGATACCTGGAGCGCCAATCCTCTATCAAGCGCCGCCGTTCTTGCCACTCTTGATGAATTCGAATCCACCGATGCTCTCGAGAAAGGTGCTCATCTGGCTACCATCATTGAAGCTGGGCTAATCCGCCTCAAAGAAACTGGTGCCATCAGTAGAGTCCGAGGCGAAGGCTGTGTTTGGGGTATCGAGTGTGCAGACGTTGGTGACCGTGAAGGGGCAGTCATCGCCAATCAGATTATCGAAAAATGCTATCGCGCAGACGGTGCTGCCCTGGCCATTCATCTACTGGGCGCTTTGGCTGGTAAAGTCTTGCGGATTAGTCCGCCGTTAACCATGTGCCCCCAAGAGTGCCAGGCCTACCTTGACCGACTCTATGACGTATGCCAGCAGGTTGCCAACACTTAAAACGACTAACTCACCTTGTAAATGCCACTAGATCGATCAGTTAATCGTCATTTACAGGTCGTCGCGAAAGTTGTACTTCAACTCGTAAGGGCTTGCGGTCGCGAAGCAGTAAAAGAGATACCTTGTTACCAACAGGTGTAAGACTGACCAAATTTGCCAGATGGTCATCATTTTCGATCAAGGTGCCATTGAAGCTCAGAATGACATCATTGGGTGTAATCTCAGCGTTATCCGCCGGTGAATTCTCAGTGACACCGGTAATACGTACCCCTCGGGCATGACTCAATCCCAGTTTTAACGCCGTGGAATCTGTAAAGTCATGATCCATGCGAACGCCTAAATAGGCGCCACGAATGGTTTCATCGTCTAATAACTGGTTCACCACCACCATGGCCATGTTGATAGGGATGGTAAAGCCAATTCCTTCGTTACCTCCCGAGCTACTAGCAATCGCTGTATTGATTCCTATGACTTCGCCTCGCATGCTGACCAATGGCCCGCCACTATTACCAGGATTAATTGCAGCATCCGTCTGAATGAAATCCTGAATCATGACGCCTTCAGTACCCAATACCAGATCTTTTCTTCCTTTGGCAGAGATGATCCCATAGGTGATTGAATGTGTTAACCCAAACGGACTACCAATGGCAACAACGAAATCTCCGATTTCCGTTCGCCCGCTATCGCCGATACGTGCCGGCACCAGAGCTTCTGTTTCGTGTACGGTAATTACGGCAATGTCACTGGATGGATCTGAAGCGATTTTCGCTACCGTCAACTTACGCCCATCTTCCATCGAGATTTTTACTCCGTCCGCAACGGTCGGAAAGATAACGTGGCGATTTGTCAGGATATACTTCTGTTCCTCCAATTCAATAACGAAGCCTGATCCAGCTTCTTCGATCGTACGTCGCGAGCTGGATTGAACAATCTTGCGGCTTTGAATGTGAACAACAGACGGTTTAGATACTCGGACAACCTTTTTCAGAATATTGCGAGCGTCAAATTGGGCTGCATCAGAAGCGAGCTGTTCGAAGAGGCGTTCGCGAGCATCGAGCGCCACGGAGACAGGCTGTTCCTGACCATCAGCCCCCCGCCCCGGCAACAAACAAGTAACCATACAGATTACAAATAGTAATCGATGCATCCTCTATCAGCCACAGTCGTCCTTGACCGGGCTACCCCCCAAATTGCTTGTCTTGTTACTCTCAGTTAGCTTTTATCTTGCGCTGAACATCTGGCTCTAGCTGAAGATTTCATCGTTTTCTTCTTCCCGGTTCCAGTCTTCACCAAGCGTTTCCACTTTGGTTTGGCAGGCGATACAAAGCGATGCATAAGGCAGAGCCTGCAGTCGCGCCAATGGTATATTCTTTTGGCACATCTCACAAATGCCATAAGTTCCGTCAGAAATTTTGGCAATCGCCGTTTCAATCTGCTTCAATTCACGACTTTCAACTTCGGCTAACTGCGAATTTAATTCGTCTTGAGCAGAATCTAAAGCAAAATCCACAACGTCTCCGGATGCTTGATCTCTTAGTGCCTGTAAAGCACTAAAATCTCCCTCCAAAGCTTTTCGAAGAGCTTCACGACGACTCATAAGAATCGTTTTTAACTTAGCAATGGCATCTTTGCGGGCCATCGTTGTTATCTCCAAATAAATCAGTCAAAAACCGAACGTTACGTCGGAGTCATGTATTTCAACGACCAAAACGTACTCGGCTCTTCCGGTGTTATTGGAATAATCGACACAATCGGACTCCCAAAAACAGCCTTTTTAGGTATTTATCAGAATCGAATTCCTTCCTACCTGCAGTGATCTAATAGTCGATACAGGGTAGATACCCAGAACAGAATTTTATCTGTTTAGGTATTTAATCACGGCTTGTCGAGCGGCAGAAGCGTCGACAACTCTCGCAACTTCCAGATTGTGGGATGTTTTTCGGCCTTGGCGTTTCTCAAACACTGTCATGCCTCTAGTAAGCTGACCTTTCACTTCCACATCGCCAGCCCAGGCTTCTAGTTCAAACAACTCTGGTTCCAACAGTTGCAATAAAGCGATGGCATCATGTATTTGAACTGTTTCCTGACCAAGTTGTTGATGGTAGGAACGAAACAGATAGGGGAGAACGTTTCTTAAGAAGGAACCGACGGATGTGGATTCCTCAGGAAGCTGATCAATGAAGCTCAGTGAGAACTGCACCTGTGACGTAATATCTAATGGTATTAACGTTTTCTTGATAGGCGCATGAAACACTTCTCTAGCGCTTTCAGGATCACAGTGGATGTTGAACTCTGCCGTCTGCGTGATATTACCGATGCCATTAAAGCTACCACCCATCATGACGATCTCTCCAACGTTTTCAATAAAATGAGGATCTCGTTGAATCGCTCTAGCTACATTGGTGAGTGGCCCCAAACACACAATATCAATTTCTCCAGGTGCTGCCCGAACTTCGTCACATAGAATCTTTTCAGATTGGTGACGCTGATGATGACCTGCCATCACGAATCCTACTTCACCTAATCCATCCCGACCATGAATAAAACAGGCATCCCGATAATCCGAATTATCGTTACGCGTTGCTACACCGATACGCGGCAGACGTGGAGGATCTAACTGCTCAACGACAGTTTGTACATTTTTCGTCGCCAATTCGGCTGGCACATTCCCTTCCACCGCTGTAATGGCAACCACATCAAGAGACTTGTGGAACAATGCGATCGACAGCGCAACGCTATCATCGATACCAGGGTCACAGTCTAAAATAATGCGGCGAGCCATACATTGTTTCCCAATGAAAGAACCAGTTGTTCTAGTATGTTTATCGACTGTTGCGTCTTCTAAGTCAATCAACCCATCGATTTGAGTTGCTACTCACTTATTTCCGTTTCCAAATGTACAATAAAAAGAATAATCACATTTCATTCTTTACATACCAGACGATTCATCATGCTGAACGAACAAATTGCCAAAGTAGACGCCGGCGAAGACCTCCTCCAGGAAGAAATGGCGACCGCCATCGATTTGGTCATGCAGGGGCGATGCGAAGAGCAACAGATTAGATCCCTATTGATAGCCTTGGCTACCAAAGGTGAATCGGTCGAAGAAATTGCCGGAGCTGCCACTGCGATGCGATCCCATATGACGCCCCTGGCTTCCTCTCGACAGGATCTAGTGGATACCTGTGGAACCGGTGGCGATGGATCAGGAACGTTTAACATTTCCACCGCTGCGGCATTAGTGGCTGCTGGTGCCGGAATTGCGGTGGCGAAACATGGAAATCGGAAAATCACCAGTAAGACCGGGTCCGCCGACGTTTTAGTGGAATTGGGAATCAATATCGAAGCTCCAGTGGATGTCATGCAGCAAACTCTCAATGAAATCGGAATCTGCTTTTGCTTCGCTCCTTTATTTCACCCAGCCATGCGACATGTCGGTCCGGTCCGCCGAAGTATAGAAGTTCCCACCATCTTCAACCTGCTAGGACCACTCTGCAACCCTGCACGAGCTCCCTATCAGGTTTTAGGCGTGGGTAAACCCGCTCTCCGGCCAAGGTTGGCTCAAGCTTTGTCGTTACTGGAAATTAACAAGGCTTATGTAGTCTGTGGTAGCGATGGACTCGATGAAATCACACTGGCAGGCAACACAAATGTGACTGAAGTTACACCCGGCAAGACTACCGATACTCAATGGCAACCTTCCATGTTCGGCTTAGTTTCAACGGAGTTAACCGGAATGCAAGCTGATAATCCGGCAGAGAGTGCAGAAAAGATTCGTGCCATTCTTCATGGAGAATCCGGTCCAGGCAGAGATATCGTGGTTATAAATGCAGCCGCAGCTATTTCCTTAGCTAAACCGCATCTGTCGTTTAAGGAATGTACAACTGCTGCCCAAATTTCCATTGACGAAGGTGCAGCTCTGGATGTCGTCAAGCGATTTGGTGAAGCTACGAATTAAGCCATGACCAAACGTCAATTATTCTGGATCATCTGTCTCATCTCATGTCTCCATGCGTTAGTGCACGTGTTTGAATTGGCCTTACCGTCGGTTCAGGATGACCTCAAGACACACTATGAATCCAGCGATACAGTCATTGGTTCACTGAGCAGTGCGTTCCGTTGGCCCTGGGGGCTGGGTGCATTGTTGGTTGGATTCCTAGTAGACCGGTTCGGCGCTCCGCCAATGTTAATCATCTATCTAGCGGGCTGTGCCATGGTCTGTTTCTTCATTTCTTCCGTTCCGGGACTGAATTCCTTGTTCGGCATGTTTTTCGTGCTGGGACTGTTTGCAAGCATCTATCATCCAGCTGGATTGGCTCTCATCTCTCTCAAGACCTCTCCCGAACAGCGACCTATGGCATTAGGTATTCATGGAGTGTTTGGATCTGCCGGCATTGCATTGGCACCTCTGGTCTTCGCGTTATTGCAGTCGAAAGGAATGCAATGGGAGGACTTTTTTGGGGTTTTAGGAATTGTTGGTATTACTGGAGCCGTGATCGTATTTGCATTGCGAAGCTATCTGTCCCTTGGGTCACAAACACACCTCCCCAATTCGGTAACCAAACATGCTAACGGTGAATTAGTCGACGAACCCGACCGGGATTGGCCTTCTTTCGCTGTACTAATATCACTTGCTGCAATTCAGGGAATGGTATATTCCGGAGTGATTACTTTTTTTAAAGACGAGTCTTTTCTCGACACGCCGTTATTTTCCGCTCTTTTTGGAAAGGATACTGATCTAAAGTCCCAACGCTCATTTTTGATGGCTGCGATTATGATGTTCGGCTGTATTGGTCAGTTTGTTGCCGGCAGGATTGGCAATCCACACCGCCTCGAACAGCAACTTACGGTCATCACCTTTATGAATGCGCCGTTTCTCGTTGGTATGGCAGTGCTATCTGCTGAATGGGCACTTGTTTCCGCAGCTATTTTCTCGCTTGTGCATTTCATGTTCCAACCAATCTACAATAGCCTGGTCGCGAAATACACACCACGGGAACACCGCAGTGTTTGCTATGGCCTAAACTTTGTCATGGGGTTTGGGGTTGGTAGTTTAGGAGCTGTCCTTGCCGGCTGGATCAAAGATGAAACGACAATGAATACGAACTACATCTTTGCCGGACTCTCAGTCGTCGCATCTCTGTTTGGTGCTTTACTAATCATGTTCAACCACAAAATTCCATCACAAGTAAAGTGAGTGCTATGCCACAATCATCTCCCGGTATCATTGGTGTCATTGGCGTTGGGCTTTTGGGTAGCGCTCTATGCCACCGTTTACGACGAGCCGGATATCATGTGATTGGCTATGACACTCAGGCTAAACAGTTGGAGTATCTACTGCACATAGGTGGACGGGCCGCGGGCTCCGTTGAAGAAATTGCAAAAAGCTCAACCACTATTTTGCTTTCTCTGCCTGATTCGGGTATTTCAAAAACAGTCTGTACGAACTTGATGGCGTACACTTCCCGAAACTCCACCATCATTGATACCACGACAGGTGCACCCGAGGACGCAATCAGTAATAGCGCCCTGCTGGAAACAAAGGGTATCCAGTTCCTCGATGCAACGGTTGCCGGGTCCAGTAGTCAGGTGCATGACGGCGAGGGAGTGATGATGGTTGGAGGAAATAAGGAAGTATTTAATCAATGCTCCCAAATTCTGGACGATCTTTGTGACAGGACGTTTTATGTTGGCCCTACAGGGTCTGGCGCCAGAGTTAAACTGATAGTTAATTTGGCCATCGGCCTAAACCGTGCTGTTTTAGCTGAAACACTGGCATTAGCAGACGCAAGTAGCATTAATTTACAAACTGCTTTAGAAGTCTTAAAGGCAACTCCTGCTTATTCTGCGGCTATGGATATCAAAGGTGAGAAAATGATCGCTCGGGATTTCACACCGCAGGCTCGATTAAGACAACACCGTAAAGACGTTGAACTCATAAGGAATCTGGCAGAGCAGCACAACCAAAAGTTACCACTATCTGATCTGCACGCAACGATTTTGGACACGGCTATCAATGCCGGTCTTGGCGACCTCGATAACAGCGCCATTTATAAAGTCATTCGTGATAATCTCTCATGATTATTCCCCTCTGCCCATATAGATTTTCAACCTACAATAAAAGTGATAAGCCTGAATCTACTAACTGTCATATGATTTTATGAGTCAACGCAAAATACCTGCCGTCGGTATCGACTTAGGGACAACTTATTCTGCCGTCGCAGTTCTTGATGATAAGGATTGTCCTCAAACGCTGCTTAATGCAGAAAGTGAACGCACCACACCTAGTGTTCTGCTATTCGACGGACAGAATGTCGTCGTGGGTAAATTGGCTGAAAGCTCAAAGAACACTCATTTCGAAGGCATCGTTGAATATACAAAACGTGATTTGGGGAAGCGAAGCTACCATAAGCACATTGAAGGGGTTGAATATCCTCCTGAAGCACTTCTGGCTTTTATTCTAAACAAGCTAAAGAAGGATTCAGTCGCTCAGATCGGTGATTTTACCAAAGCGGTGATCACCGTTCCGGCTTACTTTGACGAAGTCAGGCGAAAAGCAACACAGGATGCCGGATATCTGGCCGGCATTGAAGTATTAGACATCATTAATGAACCAACCGCTGCGGCAATTGCCTATGGATATGAAAAGAGCAATGACCAAGCAGATGGTGAGACTGTACTGGTCTACGATCTGGGTGGGGGCACCTTTGATGTCAGTATTGTGAGGATCGAAAGTGGACAATACCGGGCCCTAGCCACCGATGGTGATGTAAAACTTGGTGGGGTGGATTGGGATGAACGACTTGTCACCTATTTCGCCGAACAATACATGTCTACTTATAATCTTGATCCGCGAGACGACCCCAACTCACTCGGTCAATTGTGGCGAATCGCCAAACATGCCAAACACACTCTTTCCGACGAAGATGTTTGCACTGTCGAACTTGAATCCCCTCTTCAGGCTTTGTCGATTACTATCACACAGGAAGAATTCGCGTCACTAACGGCAGATTTATTAGAACGAACTCGATTCACAGCCAGCCAGACTGTCAAAGCAGCGGGGCTATCATGGAACGATATCGACCATGTGCTTTTAGTCGGAGGCTCAACTCGAATGCCATCTGTCAGTACAATGCTACGGGAGGAAAGTGGAGCGGAACCGAAACGTAGCATTTCACCGGATGAAGCCGTTGCTCATGGGGCCGCTTTACATGCTGGCCGTCTATTGGACAAACAGAGAGGACGAAAGACAAAGTTCACCGTTCAAAACGTGAATTCACACACATTAGGCGTCGTCGGTGTTGATCCCAGCACGAAACGCCCTCGTACAGCCCGAATCATTCCACGTAATACAGGACTACCCATCACGGCCAAACGCGAATTTAAGATTCGACCTGATCAACAATCAATAAAGATTGAAATCGTCGAAGGAGAAAGCCGATCTCCGGATGCCTGTCAGTTGATCGGAGCTTGTATGATTCGTGGTATTCCAGCTGATTTACCCGCGCAATCGGCTGTCGAAGTATTCTTTAAGTATCGAGAGGATGGTCGTCTGCAGGTCAAAGTTCGGGTGAAAGGAACTGATATCATTCTGGATAGCGAATTTCTTCGTGAAAACACAATGACGCAGGAACAACTCGACGCATGGCGCGACTATATCACCGGTTAGTTTTATTTTTTTATCTCTCATGCCTCAAGATTCATCTCATCGACCAACTGACGTCCGTATGAAAGGATTTGTGCGACGCTGGACAGTTCAGGATTGTATGGACTGGATTGAGCAGCAAATGCCAACCCCTCAACAAGAGACAATTTCTCTGGCTGACGCCGCTGGTAGAGCTTTGGCAGTGGACATATCAAGTCAGACAGATGTTCCACACTTTACCCGGGCTATGATGGATGGCTTTGCCGTTGTTGCGACAGATACATCAGGTGCAACTACTTACAATTCCTTGACATTAAACGTTGTTGGAGAATCCTTACCTGGCAACCCGTTTGACGGTGAAGTCTCATCAGGTTCAGCAATAAGGATTATGACTGGAGCTCCCATGCCGGTCGGTGCTGATGCTGTATTGCCCGTCGAACACACTGTCATTCACGAGAGTACGATACAAATTCATGGAGAAGTTGCACCTGGTCGACACGTTGGATTGCCTGGTGAGGACATTCAGGCTGGAACGATCGTATTGCAGCGAAATCGACGTCTGCGACCGCAGGATTTGGGTTTATTGAGCTCCATTGGTGTACAAGAGCTTCAAGTCCTTCAACGGCCTCGAGTGAGACTGATTATTACGGGTAATGAACTGCTTCCGCCGGGGTCGAATCCTACTCAATTCAGTATTACTGATGCAAATAGCCCCATGCTTACCGCTCTGGTGCAACGTGATGGAGGAGTGGTCATCCATCCGGGGATTATTCCTGACAATCCAGCCAGTATTCTGGACGCATTAAACACGGAAGCTGAAATCATCGTTGTTTCCGGAGGTTCCAGCGTTGGTCAGGAAGACCA
>MDTD01115251.1_pt1 | contig 13870 bp, 11 predicted proteins | sample 811221 | NCBI WGS metagenome assembly MDTD01 (sample SAMN05326646, study PRJNA326480) | marine metagenome | isolation source: seawater | place: Pacific Ocean: South West | collected 2011
CGGCCAATTCGTGCATCTCGATATTCTGTTCGGCCACCGCCAGCGCATCGGCAGACAGGTCTGCCAGCACCACCTCGGCCTCAGGAAACGCGTAGGCGCAAGCGATACCAATGCAGCCGCTACCGGTGCACAAGTCCAGAATGCGCAACGGCTCGCGCTCCAGCCAGGGTTCAAAGCGGCCATCAATCAGCTCGGCGATGGGTGAACGCGGCACCAGTACCCGATCATCCACCACAAAATCCAGCCCGGCAAAACGAGCGTGTCCGGTCAGATAGGCGGCCGGCATGCGCAACCGAATACGCTCCTCCAGCAACGCCACAACCGCGTCACGCTCTTCGTCGGTAACGCGACAATGCAGGTACTCCTGCGGCGTCTCCCAGGGCAGGTACAGGGCGTGCAGCACCAACAACCGCGACTCGTCCCAGGCATTATCGGTGCCATGGCCAAAAAACAACTCGGCCTGATGGAAGCGACTGACGCCCCAGCGAACCAGATCCTGAATGCTGTGCAAAGCGGCGTATTCACTCATCATGCAAGAGTCCTTATTCAAAGCAGGCTGCCATTTTACCCGTCAGGCCGCTGGCGAACAGCCGCGAATGCAAACAAACACCGGCGCAATCACGCACCAGGCTGGCTTTTCGATAAGCTGCAGCTGTTACACTAGCCTTTTTTGCGTACCGGCCAGCAGCATGACACAGGACTTTTCTCCCGACGACGATCTCGATCTTTTCCGTCAGGCCGTGCAAGGCGCCAAGCGTCTGAAGCACGACCAGGCCGAGGTCGGCAAAGCCCCTCGCGACCGCGCCAGCATCGCCGCCAGTCGCCAGCGTGCGACCCTCAAAGACAGCGCCGTCGTGGTTGATGGCCTGTCAGACCAGTTCGTCATAGACGTGGACCCCGAGCAGGAGCTGGCCTGGGCATCAAACGGTGTGCAGGACGCGCAGCTGCGCAAGCTCAAGCAAGCCCAGATACCCTTCGACGGCTCCATCGATTTGCACGGCATGACGATCGAGCGCGCCCGCGAGCTGCTATGGGCGTTTCTCGCCGAGGCGGTCAAGCAGGAGATCCGCTGTGTCAGGGTTACTCACGGCAAGGCTCGCAGGCTGGACGGCCGCAAACCGTTGATGAAAAGCCACGTCAACACCTGGCTCAGGCAGCACGACAAGGTGCTCGCCTTCACCTCCTGCATCCCCCGCCACGGCGGCACCGGATCGGTCTACGTGCTGCTGCGCAGAAACATGCTTGAGGGAAGGGACGACTGAGGGGCAGCTGGAAGCTGGAAGCTGGAAGCTGGAAGCTGGAAGCTGGAAGCCAGGATGAGGTGGAAAGAAAAAGACCGGCAAGCGCCTTTCATCCACTTGACGTCTTTGCTGTTTGGACAAGCCATCGCCTACCGACTAGCGCGCCCCGATAATCAGGCATTTTGCTTCAGCCACTCAGCCGCCGCGTCCCCCATGGTTTTTGGCGTGCCGTCACGCATCCAGGCCATAAAGGACCTGTCAAAGCGAAATGCCGGGCCGCAAGCCTCACGCATAAAGCGACGCACATTCTGGGTGTTGCGATACCCCGCATTGACTGGCGTCTTCGGGGTGATCACGTCTCGATGCCAATCAAAGGCAGAGAGCTCCAGAGCCTCATCTGTCACGCTTATCTCACAGTCTTTAAGGTGGGAACGCCCGAAAGACGTCCCAAAGGTCACGCCAAGGCGCGTACTACTCGGCAAAGCCTACAAAACTGGCCACCTCTGCCACCTCCCGGCGGCGCGACACCACTGCGTTGGCCGGGAAGCTGTCGTCGGGATAGCCCATCGCCACACAGATAATGATCACCTGATCATCCGGAATACCCGCGTGCTCGCGCACCACCGGTGAATGCATGATGCCCTGACTGTTAACTACGCAGCCCAATCCACGTGACCAGGCCGCATTGACCAACCCGTTCACCAAAGCGCCACAATCAAACTGCGCAATATCACCCTCACGCAGCTGGCGGTCGTAGGTCACCACCACCGATACCGGCGCATCAAACTGACGAAAGCCGCGCAACACCCAGTCCTGCCGCTTTTCCTTATCATCCCGGGCGATGCCCATGGCCTCGAACAGCTGCACCGCGATCTCAACCTGACGTTGGCGATGCACACCTTCGTAGCTGCCTGAATCGCGGGTTTCCTTGGACGGTGCTACGCCAGTGACCATGCGCTCGGTGTTCTCTGCTCGAATGCGGTCCAGCGGCTCGCCGGTCAGCACATGCAGGTGCCAGGGCTGGGAGTTCATTGATGACGGCGCACGCGTGGCCAGACTGATGACCTTCTCAAGCACCTCGCGCGGCACCGGCTGTTGCCGAAAAGCACGGATACTGCGCCGCCCCAACACCACATCATCGTAATTCACCGCTGCACTCCTCCTGCATGAAACCTCGACTTGTTATCCGCCGACGGTAGCACAACAACCAGGACGGCTGATGACGGTCAGCCAGCGGCTATAAAGGGGTATTCAGCAACTGAGGGCAAAGCGGTAAACCAGACAACGAACACCCTCCTCAGCCGCGATGAACGTTGTCATAGTCATCCGCCTTGGGCGTAGCCTGAATGCCACGGGCTTCTTGTTCGCGGTAATAGGTCTCGATACTCAACTCAGGGTCGATGCGAGCGCGCAGAATGCAGGGCCGTTGTTGCCAGCGATAGGCTGCGTTGCGGCGCACGGCGTCAGGCAGGCCGCGCTCCTGCCAGGCACGAGGATCGAAGTCACGCCAGCGGCGTGAAGGCTTGGCTTTTTTCGCATCGTATTGGACGGAGGTCTGATCAAGGTGACGGAATTGCTCCAACACCGGCAGCTCAGGTAAAGGCTGGCTCACATCCATGTAGCGTTGCATGCAGTCCCAGAAGGCCATGGCCTCTTCCGGCTTGAGCCCCAACGGGTGCAGTTTGCCACCTAAAAACACCTTGCAGGTGGTGTACCTATGATACAGCCAGAGCGCCATGCCACCGCCGCCGAGTGGGTCTGGTCGATACTCCATGGTCACATCAAACTCATGAAAGGGCGCGACAAACGGCTTACGAAAGCGACGCGCAATGGTCACCATGCCCGTTTGGCGGCTGATTTCACTTCCATCGTGCTTGAACACGCGCAGATACAGGTCCAGCAGAAAGTCAAAGCCAACCACCCCCATGAACACGGCCAAAACGATATAGCCACACATAACTAGCGAAACGTAATCGCCGGAAGCAAGGTAGTTATAGGCACCAGCAAGGGCCGCCAGAGCCACGGGTAAGCTCATCAGATACAAGTACGCCTTTAAACCTCGCCCCCAATAAAGCCAAGCGCTCAGCGCACACAGGGGTAACGCTGCAAACGCCATAATAAAATAGGCGAGCTCCGCTTCCGGAAAAAACGCCTGCAAGGCAACAACAGCAAATAGCCACGGCAAGAGTAATAGCGATATGTACTTAAATAATGGGACAAGGGTAAGAATCTTATTAAAATTCTCGAACCTCCATCGTTGATGATTACAATAAATATCAGCATCCCCGGTGCGCTCGAGCCAAGTCTGCTCTTGCCCTCGCAGCTGGCCATCTACCAGCTGCCAAGGATTCAAGCCGGCGTAATACCCCCAGTTCAACTGGGTACGCCGCAACCCGGTTCGGTTTTCATCCTCCCGCCATCTGTGCGGCGGTTGGCTAGGTATGCTAGTTGAATCGTATGCGCTAGCCGCATACGAAAGTTCAGTTTGTGCAGTATTCAATGCAGTTCCTTTGCTTACTTTCCGTGGGTGAAAAAACAGCGAGCGAGACCAGCTGCTCAAGGTTCAGCGCTCTCACAAAACACGACAATTGCGTTGCATGTAAAACATGCATTGGCTTAGTGAATAGTTGTCAAAGCCGTCAACCTTGAGCGTGCCTGAATGCCACCCGCCTCTAGTTCTCGGTAGTAGGCCTCGATGCTTAAGCGCGGATGGCCACTAGACGTTTTCTTTATTCGACGACGGCGAATCGGTATCGACCTTCAACAGTAAGCGTCCGGTGAACACACCTTTTGAACTCCAGCTTTAAGGGCGATGGTGTCCGTCTATTTTTTCGCGGACGCGATTGCCCTTATCGCCAGGAGTTACATGCGCCAACGAAGCTCTTATCCAAAACCGTTCAAAGCCCAAGTCGTGCAGGAGTGCCTGCAACCTGGAGCCACCGTTTCCAGCGTCGCCATTCGGCACGGCATCAACGCCAACGTCATTCGCAAATGGCTGCCGGTCTATCGCGATCAAGCCGTCACAACCCTGCCAGCCTTCGTGCCAGTGCAACCGCTACCCAAGCGCACAGTGGATGAGGTGGTAGTGATCGTATTGCCCTTGGGAAGCAAGTCCATCACGGTTAAATGGCCCGCCTCAGATCCAGACGGTTGTGCACGTTTCATCCGCAGTCTCTCGCAATGATTCGCATCGACTCGATCTGGCTCGCCACCGAGCCCTTGGACATGCGAGCAGGCACGGACACAGCGCTGGCCCGCGTTGTCACAGTATTTGGGGCGGCGCAGCCGCACTGCGCCTACCTGTTTGCCAACAAGCGCGCCAACCGGATGAAAGTGCTCGTGCATGATGGTGTAGGCATCTGGCTCGCCGCACGGCGACTGAACCAGGGCAAGTTCCACTGGCCAGGCGTGCATCGTGGCCTAAAGGCAGAGCTCGACGCTGAACAACTACAGGCTTTGGTACTCGGCTTGCCATGGCAGCGAATTGGTTCCGGCGGTGCAATTACAGTGCTCTGAACCACGCTTACCAGCTGTGGCCGTGGCGGTGCTTTGGTAAAATCCACGGCATGACTTCCTCGCCCAATCTCGACCAAATGACGCCCGAACAGCTGCGCGCCCTCGCTGCGCAGTTGCTGTCCAAGGTCGACACCATGGGCAGAGAAAGCCGCCGCGACAAGACCGTTATCGAGCAACTCTCTCACGAGATCGCCATTCTCAAACGGCACAAATTCGCCAAGCGCAGTGAGCAAATCAGCCCGGCGCAAGGCAGCTTGCTGGATGACTTGCTCAACACCGACCTTGAGGCTATCGAGGCAGAACTGAACGCGCTCCGGCCTGAGCCTGCAGCAACCTCATCGCGCCAACAGCCCAAGCGCGCTCCGCTACCACCCCAGTTCCCACGTACGGTCATCCGCCATGAGCCGGAGAGCACACTGTGTGCCTGCGGGTGCCAACTTGAGCGCATCGGCGAAGATGTGAGTGAGAAGCTGGATTACACGCCAGGCGTGTTTACCGTCGAGCAACATGTGCGTGGCAAGTGGGCCTGCCGTCAGTGCGAAACACTGATCCAAGCGCCAGTGCCAGCCCAAGTGATCGACAAAGGCATTCCCACCGCCGGCCTGTTGGCCCATGTGATGGTGGCCAAGTTCGCAGACCACTTGCCGCTGTATCGCCAGGAAAAGATCTTTGGCCGCGCAGGCTTGATCATATCGCGTTCGACGCTGGCGCAGTGGGTAGGCCAAACCGGCGTGCAGCTCCAGCCCTTGGTGGATGCGCTGCGCGAGGCAGTGCTAGCTCAGGACGTTGTACACGCCGATGAAACACCGGTGCAGATGCTGGCACCCGGCGAGAAGAAAACACACCGGGCTTACGTCTGGGCCTACTGCACTACGCCGTTCTCGGCACTGAAGGCGGTAGTCTATGACTTCAGCCTCAGCCGTGCTGGCGAGCATGCGCGTAACTTCCTGGGCACCTGGAATGGCAAGCTGGTCTGCGATGACTTCGCAGGCTACAAGGCCGGCTTCGAGCAGGGCATCACCGAAATCGGCTGCATGGCGCATGCCCGGCGCAAGTTCTTCGACCTGCATGCGGCGAACAAAAGCCAATTAGCAGAACAGGCTCTGCACTCAATCGGCGGGCTGTACGAAGTAGAACGGCAGGCCAAAGACATGAGTAATGAAGATCGCTGGCGATTACGCCAAAAAGTAGCAGTGCCCATCGCAGGCAAGCTGCACGAGTGGATGTTGGCTCAGCGCGAGCGTGTGCCTGAGGGCTCGGCCACAGCCAAGGCACTGGACTACAGCTTGAAACGCTGGGTAGCGCTGACGCGCTACCTGGATGATGGTGCTGTGCCCATCGATAACAATGCGGTCGAGAACCAGATCAGGCCGTGGGCGCTTGGCAGATCAAACTGGCTCTTCGCTGGATCGTTGCGCAGCGGTAAACGCGCGGCTGCAATCATGAGCCTGATCCAGTCAGCTCGCATGAATGGCCATGATCCGTATGCCTACCTCAAGGACGTGCTAACGCGGTTGCCGACGCAGAAGGCTAGCGAGGTCGAGCAACTACTGCCCCATCGGTGGGTGCAGGGCTGACCGGCGCAAGGTGTATTCCCTGTACGCTTACCTTCAACATGGTCTCCTGCTCAGCTATCGCACGTTCCAGTTCAGGCGAGCGCTTGGCCCGCTGCTCGGGAGGCAAAGGCTTGGACCATTCAATGGCTTCGGGAGCGGATAGGTCGGGGATGTGCTCTAATTTTCGGCTGATCAATACAACCACCCAAGGGATACCAAAAATAGTGAGGCCACATAATGTAGTTAAAGCAGGACCAACGGACTTAGCTTTAACCTCATCAACGAATTGCGCAAAGTAGCTCTTCCATGCGCCCCAATAACCCTCCCGCTCTATTTTTTCAGACGTCTCAGGAATTGAACTGTTGGGCACCACTTCCGGCCCAACTTCCATAAAGCTGCGAATGCACTCCCACTGCGCCATGGATGAAATACCACCACCGGCATTGACTGCCAGAACCCAGCCTTCTTTATTAGGCGCGTAGTCCTCGTACTCTTGCCCTTTAAGCGGAAACCACAACACAAGGCTACCGTGCTGGCTTGCGCCACCGGCATTGAGGCTGAGGGCTCTAGGAGCAATCGCGTGTACCCGCTCCCAAGGCACAAACCAATACTCACCACCAGGCTCGGTAATACAGACTTCTCGGCGATGACGGTTGAAGCGAATGGGGGGGTAAAGCGGCTTGCGCCACTGCTTGATAAACAGGTACCAGAGGGTGCCCATCACCCCTCCTCCCAAAGCTGCCAGAATCGCTAGGCTCAGCCAAATATCTCCGCTTGCAGCAATCCAAACTGAAATAGCCAGAAACATAACGGAGCCCAAATGCAACGTCATCCAACCCGCGCCCATAGCAAAACTGCCGATATCCAGATAGACGCCATTCTTACGCCAAATGATATTCATCAGATCGCTGGCGGGTTGGCCAGTCGGGATAGGCAGCGGGGCGAGGTGTTCCTGCTTCCATAGCAGGCCGTACTTTACCTCTTGTGAGCGCTCGGTCATTCCGGCTCCTTGGGTTGCAGCAGGTTGGCGTTAACAGGCAAAGCGCCGATGGCATCGCTCAGCAAGGGCCCTTCAGTGGTATCGTGCTCGACTACGCTGTTGCCACGGACGATATAGCGCATCCCCGACCTGCCACCCACGAGCAACCGGCGACTATTGAGGGTGCCGGCCTGCATGGCCAATGGGCTATGGTACAAAACCTGTATCTGCCAATAGACGGTGTCTACCCGTCTGGGTAATTTGCCACTTAGACGCAGCCCCATGCCCTGCTGAATGGGTAACCAAGTGCTTTTAAGCCCCCCAAGCCATTCACTTGTATAGTCGAGCGGCCTGTTTGCGGCGTCGAAGCCCACGACCTTGACATACAGCTGGGAGCCTTGTGGGTTGGCGCCCGGAAGATACAGACTCAAGCTTTCCGTGCGGCTTTCTAGCGCAATGCTATTACCGCCACCGCCAATCTGGCGGCTGGCCAGGTACGCAGTAGCTCGCAATTTGGGTTTAAACAGCAGGTCAATCAAGGTTTGCATCTCCTGACTGCGCTGCTCAGGGCTCTCACCCCAGCGCTTAGCCTTGCCCCAGCAACACTGCTCAAGAAAGGCTTGCAGCTCGGTGTCTCTATGGTAGTTCCACGCTAGGTACAAGCCCTCAATCACCAGTAAGAGCCAGTTGATCGGCATAATGCGTAAGGTGAACCACTTGATGGCCTGCTCAGTACTCCACTTTCCGGCAAGCGCCATATAGGTGGCATTCCCCCCCAAACCAGCTTGAGCAGCCATCAACCCGAAAAGTGCACTGTCGTGCCCCAAGCGGGCCCAGTGGTCGGCAGTCCAGTAAGCGCCTTCTTTTTGCGCTTCCGCGAATAGCTTCCCCAAATCAGCCGCGGCAGCTACTGCGGCCAAGCCACCGGTAACAAGGCCAAACAAAGTGATGATTGGGGCTTTGAGGGAGATATTCGAAATTCTTGTGTCTACACGAACTTCCACTCGCCCCGTAGCCTCCCAAGCCGCCCCGATTACTGCTAACAATGCCGCCCCCACTTTAAAGTTCTCAGCCAAGTGCTCACGCTGACGAACCTCGTCATGCGCACGCCCTTGATCCCGTTGATTGATCTCGTGCAGATTGTTCAAGTGCAATAAAAGAGCAGCTAAAGGCAGCACTCCACCCAAGGTATTCATGTCTTTGATGGCATGCACTGCAGGGGTTATACCTCGGCGCAGAGATTGACCTGCGGCACGGCCAAACTCCCACACACGCTGCCCAGCGCTGCCACTGAGGGTGAAGCTGTAACGGCTGGCATTGATAACACTGTCAGTGCTTAACCGCATCAGTATCAGCAAGGCTTGTAAAGGGACAGGAAAGCGCTGAATCAGATTATTCGGAGTCTGGCTGGTGGACAGATGCTCGACTTCCAGAGCAGCAAAGGCAGACGCAAGGCGAGAAACCGCCTGACTCCAGTCTTTACCATCCTCTCCGCCCAGCGCGCTCAGCCAAGCCAGTTTTTCACGTGACTCCACCAGACTGCCAACTAACTCACCTATAGCGGCCTGATTGGCGCTGGTCAGCGCTACCTGGGCCTGGGCGGCGCGATCGCCGAGATCCATCAGAGAGGGGGTAAAGCCGCTGGAAAGCAAACTAAAAGGCTGATCCACCGAAGGCGAGCGCAGCAGGTTGACAGCCAGCTCTACTCCAGGGCCGCTGCTACACAGAGCCCCCAAGCTGTTGAGTGAAAGCTCACCGAGCATTGCGCAGTGAGCACCGCTGTCGTAATCGACATACCAAAGCGCTGCACCATGCCTAGGCAGGTAGGTGGCCAAATCAGCGTAAAGCGCCTCTCGCCGCGCAATCAGCCAGTGACGGTGTGGTTCCGCGACATCGGTAATCCAGCGCTGCATACGCGGCAAATCAACCCGTTCAGTAACCTGAGCGCTGGACTTGGCATCCGTCATGTTGTGAACTTTATCGGCGTGATAAGACATCACCACACCTTGCAGCAGCCCATGCAAATCGGCAGGAACGAACTCTCTTGTGGGCGCAAGCACAATTTGCTCGCGCCGAATAATATCGGCGATGCGTGCATCGGCGGCAGCGTGACCTATCTTGTGGCGCTGCCGCTGATTAACTTCAGTCTCCTCCGCCAGTAACGGCTGAAGCTCACGGCGCGCCTGGAGCATGACATCGCCCTGTTCGGCAGTCAGCTGAATATCCCGATCCCGATAACGGTAGTTGATCAAGTTGCTCAACTCGGCTCCGTCTTCCGTGATCAGACTATTGATAAAGCCTGCGATCATTCCTTTGTGCGCATTTTCCTGATCCCAGTCTTCTTCGCGCTGGTTGACCCAGCCTTGCTCAAAGTTCAAATCGCGCAATATTCCCAAGTCATCGTCCAAAGCTGCAAACACCGCGTGCAGGCCGCCAGCCTGGCTACGCGCCTTGCTCAACCACGCATCAGATACAGGTAGATCCCAGGCAACGGAGCTCCATTCACCCGGCGCATGCTCTGCTGCCTGCGGGTGCCTGGCTGCGGCCTGTTCGCGCTCGCTCAGCCATGTACGCGCATGGATGTAAGCGTTAACCCGCTCAGGGGATGGCTCACCCATCATCTGCTGGCCCAGCGCATCAACACCCTCACGGTAGGCTTCGCCGTTCTGTGCGTAATCGTGCGCAGCGAATTGATCGCGCACTGTCGGCATGAGTTCAGCAACAACCTTTTCCGCCTCGCTCAGCACAGGGCAGTGTTGCGCCTCAAGCCTGCGTGCGATCTCAGGCAATGGTATGCAACGCATGCGGGCAAGACGCTCAGCAGGACTGTCAACCAAGCCTTGATAAGCCGTCTTTGGCAATGGAATCTCGCTGTACAACAGCCATGCGTCAGAGTGCTTGTCTAACGCCACCCCCGCGATAGCGCCTGTGTCGAGCTCACGACTCTCATCGTCAAGACCCTGCTCTAGCAACAGACCGTCAGTAGCTATAACGAAGCGCCTCAGTTGCCCCTGCTGATGCCACAGATAAAGGTACCCCTTGCGCAGCCGGCGCAAGGCTTGCGGATGACTCTGACTGTTCGCTGCAGGCGAGCAACAGGAGTGCTCGGCAGCGTACTCAGCCAATGCATAGCGCGCGGGCACGATAAAGAGTTCACCGTGGCGGGCAGGACAGGCCCCCACTGCGCTTTTGGCATCAGCGCCGTTATCATGATTGGCGGTTGAACTATCAGACATTACCTATCCCTGTAAGCATTGCGGCTCGACCTTGAGCCATTTCAAAAGCATGCTGCAGTCGCTGGGAAGGTGCCTGTGGGGAGCGCTCGTGCAGTACCTGGTCAATATCAGCGTGGGCGCTTAAAGCCGTATCTCCCAACAGACCAAAAATGCCAGCGTACAAACGAATCTCTCCCTCGCTGCAAAAACCAAGGGCGTACGCGCTGTTCGCAAGCTGGGTGAGTTTGGCTCGCCGGGTGGCCGGCTCCCAATCAGCGCCGTAAGCTGGGAACTTCATCTTCATATGCAGATCCAGGCGACCCAGCGCCTGCCGAAAGCTCACGTCCTCCAAAGCCGACAATTGCTGGTCACTCAGCCTGTATGGACGCTGATAACCAACCTTGGTCTCCTGCGGTTGCTGCCTGAACTCGTGCCACTCACCACCGACAGGATCGGGCACAACCATCAACTCGAAAGGGCCAAGTAGCGCGCTACGCTGATCAGTAGTGGCAGACAATAAAAGTGCGCTGAAGACCGCCGGATCGGCCAGCCGCAGCAAGACCTTTTCGCCGGTGGGCATATAGACTTGGGTCAACCAGCGCATGTGTCGCACCTGGCTACCCCAGGAAGCACCGGAGAAAGCCAGGTAGCCACAGTCGTCAGCAGCGAAAGAGAGATACTGCTTAAGAACAGAGTCACCTTGCCCCTCTAGAGCGACCAGGCAAGGAGATACATCCGCCAGCGGTGCCTGCGCGGTCTCTAGGTACAGCGGCTCAAAATCTGGCTGGTCGCTCCACTCATACAGCTTTTTAGGCAGCTCACTCAAACTAACCCCATCTAAGACCAGCGATGCGCAAAGGTACCAAGGCAAGCTGACGGGCAGAGACTCAAGCGCCATTTTTGCCACCCGCTTGCTCATCGCTACAAATTGCACACAAGGGTTTCTTGAGCATCAAAGCCTGGCGCTGCACAGGCACCAGCAACGCCCCCGCCTCACTCATATCTGCATCCGCAACCTCACCCGGCAACCCCGGCTCAGCCGGGGTGCCCTGCCCCGGGCTGCCGCCGGAGTTCAGGCGGATATTGGCGCCGGTGATAGTGACGCCGCTGGGGTCGATTTTGATAAAGCTGCCGCCGGCCTTGAGGGTGATTTCCATGCCGGCGTCGATCACGACCTTGCGGCCGCTGGAGAGGTGAATTTCCTGCCCGGCTTCGGTCAGCTGGCGTTGGCCGATGCGGGTGTGCTGGCTCTCGGCGATCGTCAGATGATCATTGGCCTTGAGTTCGGTAAGGCGGTTGGCGTGGACAGTGCGGTGCACTTCAGCCAGGTGCTCACTGTAATGGTTGGCGACGATGTGGTCGTGACGTTCATTGCCAACGTGCAGGCGTTGATCGTGCTCAATGCGCTGGTCCCAGTCGCGCTGGGCGTGCAGGTAGATCTGCTCGGCGCCCTTCTTATCTTCAATACGCAGCTCGTTATAGCCCTCGCCACCGGGGGAGCTGAGGCTTTTGAAGGTGCTGCGGGTTTTGTGGGCAGGCAGATCAACCGGGGGCACGTGTTCTGCGTGGTAGAGGCAACCAGTGATCAGCGGCTGATCCGGGTCGCCTTCGAGAAAGCTCACCAGCACTTCCATGCCGACGCGGGGAATGGCCAGGGCGCCGTAGCGATCGCCGGCCCAGCCGCTGGCGACGCGCAGCCAGCAACTGGTGGTATCGTCGGCCTGGCCTTCGCGGTCCCAATGAAACTGCACTTTCACGCGGCCATGCGGGTCGCAGTGAATCTCTTCGCCCTCTGGCCCGGTGACTACGGCGCTTTGGCTGCCGGCGATGCGCGGCTTGGGGTGCTCCAGCCCCGGGCGCCAGATGGCTTGCCAGGGGGTGGCGATAAAGCGGTTGCGGTAGCCTTGAGTAAAACCATCTTGCTTGCTGGTGTCACTGGTGACGGCTTCTTCCAGCACCTGCGGTTGCTTGCCCTGATGCTCAATGCTGACAAGCAGCCAAAGGTCGTTCCAATCATCACGCAGATGACCGGTAAGCGGTAAAAAATAGCCGCTGCGCAGACCGGGCTGATCGCTCTCACCGTTAGCCTGAAATTGGTGGCTGCGGTGGCGCTGCAGGTGGATGCGACTGAGTTGCTTGCCACGTTCGCGGTCGCTAAAGCGCCCAGGATAGTCGTAGTCTTCCAGTGCCGGTTGGAGCGGGCCATCTTCCAGCTTTGCCTCGGCCTCCATATGCAGACGTGGTTTCAGAAAGTCGTAATCCCGGCGAGCGACCCGATCAGGCCGGGTGGCGGCGGTCAGGCTGAAGCGTTTGACTACCGGCTGGTCAGCGACCAGGCCAGTGCCCTGACTGTAGCCAATCTCGGGCAGGCGAGCAAAGCAGGTCTGATCATCACCAAACACCAGGGTATGGCCGTCGCGCTGGTGCTCAAAATGAAAGTGCAGCCCCTCCTCCTCGCAAAGGCGCTGAATAAAGTGCAGGTCACTCTCATCGTATTGAGTGCAGTAGCGGCGCGCGGGCAGCGGCGTATTGATAGTGAAACGATAGGCGTCGCTTTGGATGCCGTGTTCCTGCAGCACGGCCGCGATGATCTCGGCGGCGCTGCGGTGCTGGAAAATGCGCTGGTTGATGCGGTGCTGCAGATAGCCGAGCTGGGGCTGCAGACGCAGTTGATAGCGTGTCAGCCGGCGGCCGGATTCACCCTGGGTGAGCTGATCGATAAAACCGTGAAAACCGCTACCGGCACCGGTATCCAGCCAGGCTGGCAGGTGCAGCAGGCTTGAGAGGTCAATATCCGGACGTTCGCTGACCAGGGTCAGCAGCACCGCATAGGGCTGATTTAGCGCTTCATGGGCAGTGAACTCAAGCACCTTGAAGTCGTGTTCGGCGCCGTCGATTTCAAGAAAAAAATGCGCCTGGTTGGCGGGGGAGAACATCCGTTGTTCCTCGGCTGCTAATGCGTGAGCCGAGGTTACGGATCGAGGGCGAAATTGGCAGGTGATAATCCGGCAAAAGGCGATGCAGTGCGCATTTTGCCGCGCAATCGGCGCTTGGCTATTGCCAGGTAGCGAACCAGGCAATCAGCAACGAGCACACCGCCGTGATACTAAGCGGCCTGCGCAGGGCCGGGTACCAGACGGGGGCGACGCCGTGATCAACGGCCCAGAGGTCGGCAAAATACAGGGCGGCAAAGGCCAGCAGAATAACCGGCAAGCCCAAGTCATTAGGCAGCGCCAGGGCAAACCAGCCCAGCAGTGGCGGGATGACCGAAAGCCCCAGTTGCACCGGCGCCTTGTCACTGTTCTCTTCCGCGCGCATCGCCAGGCCCCAGTGGATTGCACCAAGAAACGCGAGCGTGATTGC
>MDTD01185451.1_pt1 | contig 13870 bp, 10 predicted proteins | sample 811221 | NCBI WGS metagenome assembly MDTD01 (sample SAMN05326646, study PRJNA326480) | marine metagenome | isolation source: seawater | place: Pacific Ocean: South West | collected 2011
GGCGCGCACCATTCACCACCGATATAATTTTCATATCTGCTTTTTGGCATTAATTTTGCGCCGTCATCACCTGGGTACACAAATAGTGTAGAATTATCTAACATAAATATCTCCATTCACTGAACTTTCTCATGGCAATAACGACCATGCAGAAAATTCTTGTTAATATTGGGGGACTTACTTCGATAACAAACGTGGCATTTTTATAATATAAAAACTGGCTTAGCTTAAGCTAATAAAAGTATATTGTCCTCTTCCCATCGCCAGAGTATTTTCCTTACAAGGAATGTCAACATTTATAATAATATTTGAGGAAGGATAAATTGTCTCGCTTGGGTCACGCCGCATGTAAATCGGCGTTGCACCAAATTTGTCAATAATCTATTTGATGATTAGACAAGATGTAAAACAATTTTATAAACTACTTATAAGAACACTCATTAATTGAGTGGATTTTGTCTCTAATCCGTCAATAATATCGAAATGATGCCTATTTTTAGATTTAAACCAAGGACAACCCCATTTTGAAGCCAATTGTTTAGCTTGCTCCAGATATATTTCCCTTTCATCGGTACCCACCCATATGGTTACCGGAATGTTCTCAGACAAATCTTGATCAACCAAGCTTTCATTTTCTGCTATTTCTTCAGTCAAATTTAAATCGTCTTTTCGCCTCGTAAAAATCAGTGGTCGTAAATCGGTTATAGGAGAAATAGCCATAATAGTATTTACTCTGGACAGGATTTCTTCTGGTAGCACACCCCTACAGGCCATCTTGCCAGCAAGCTGACCACCCGATTGGTGACCAACCAAAATTATATCACCTTTAAATCGCCGAGACACAGTTTTTACGCATTTTACAATCTCATTTCCAATTTCAGGGATCGTAAAATCCGGACATTTTGGTAAGTCTGGTATAACCACACGAATATCGTTTAAAACCGGACCCATAGCTAAATGTGAAAAGTAAGATTTGTTATAATCCGTCCAAAATCCGCCATGAAGGAAAATCATTGTCGCTTTTGCATAGGGACCGGGATTAAATATATCCATTTTACAGTCTTTTTCGTCACTGTACTCGAAATCAATTTCCGCTTTGCTCTGTTCTATCATTGCATTGCGAAAATTTTCTGCATTTTTTTTCCAGTCAGAGATATATTTATGAGCTCCAGGAACTAATCTCGCACTGTTAAAGGCTTCATTGTAGTTAATCATTTTGTCTAAAAAACCTCATAGGTAAACTTGATTTCCACAATTTATAATCAGGCAAAGCTTAAAAATTTTATAATGATTACTAATAATATATAGTCACAAATCCAAAGAACAACGTAATGGCCGCGGATTACTTTTACCGCACAAAGTTTACTAACAAACTTTTATTGGCTATAATTAACCATGAAAATTTTTTAAACTTGTTAGATCACTTAAATTGGATGAATTTCAAGCTTATATAAAATTAAGACATTTCCCCCCTTAATTTTTCGGTCGCTTGCTCGTTGACTGCCCAGCCATAGCCGTCGTCAACCTCACGCATCACGACTCCATAATCATCACGTGCCGACTCTAAAGTGATGATATCATCCAAAACATCATCCAGAACCTTGGCGGGAGCTCTTTCTAATGGATTACCAAAGCCTCCTCCTGATGGAGAAATATAAGATACCACATCACCTTCTTCAGTTCGAAGCCCAGAAAACTTAGAGTACTCCTGTCGAACGTTAGAACGGTCTTTCACGTTGTAAATTTCCATCTTACCGACAGAACCCGGCTTTCCACCAAAAGCGCCCCATGGAGCATCTAAATGTCTGTCAGATTCATGAGTCATAAAGCCGGGTGTTAGATATCTTTGAGACTTTACAACACCGGCGCCACCCCTAAATTTCCCAGCACCTGGAGGACCATCATCACGAATTTCATATCTGTCACAAATAAGCGGTAAGTGCATACCCAGATCTTCTAACGGGTTATTTCTAGTATTCCTCATTAATTCCTCAACTGTATCTACTCCATCAGATGCGGGTCTACCTCCTGTAGCAGCTTCATTAACTTCTAGAAAAACCCAATAATCGCCACTTGGCCTAACTCCTGAATATGCCGCAAAAGATAATGTTGCTGCGTTGCCAGCAGTTGATTTTTCCGGAATCACTGGGCTCAAAGCTTTTATCACCAAATCGGCCATTCTTTGAATTTGACAAAATCTGGCTTCTGCAGCCGCTGGAGCTATAGGATTATATATAGATCCTTTTGGTGCAGTTACTTTTATTGGTCTAAATGAACCCTCATTCTGAGGTACATACTCTTCCAGTGTATAAGTATCTAGCAGCATTGCCCTACACACAAAAAAAGCTGCAACCATAGTACTTCCATCGAACGGAACATTAAATGCTGTTGGGACTTGATCTGAAGACCCAGTCAGATCAATTTCTATATCATCACCCTTTACTTTTACACATACCTTAATAGGAAGTGTCTTTTCGCGATTTCGACCATCATCATCAAGAAAGCCTTCGGCAAAATATTCACCATCGGGTATTTTAGCTATTTCTCGCCTCATTAATCTTTCCGTGTAATCCATTAATTGATTACAAGATGCAATAACATCGTCCTTTCCATATTTTGCGAGAAGTTCTTCAAACCTTTTGACCCCTAGTTCTGCAGATGCTATTTGCGCCTCTAAATCTCCCATTACCAGGCCCGGCACTCTAGTATTATCGCGGATATATTTCCACAAAGATTCCACGCGTGTGCCCCCTTCATATAATTTTACAGCATCCATGAGCATTCCCTCGGCCCACATATCAGGTACATCAATTATCAAGCCCGGCGTGGCTGCGCCAATATCTACATGGTGAGCCGTATTTGCTGAAAAACCAACGAGTTCATCGTTATGGAATACAGGCATCACAACAGCAATATCCGGTGAATGTGAAGCTCCTTTGTATGGATGATTGTGTACAACACAATCCCCCGGCTTCCAATCTTCTAAAGATATCGACTCAGCAATTCCCCGAAGATAACCCGGCAACGATCCAATATGCATCGGAGTAGAGTCCGATTCGCATAATGTGTTAAAATCTTTATCAAACAATCCTGCACCTAAATCTTGGCTTTCCCTTATAATTGAGGAATAGCTCATTCGATAGAGAACATTTCCCATTTGCTCCGCTATTGAGTGCAAAGCACCGCCGATAACTTGTAAAGTAATTGGATCTATTTCTTTTTGCATATTTAACCTCTATCACTTAGTTTAATTTTTCAATTAATATATCACCAGCATCTAGCATGGTCGCTTTATATCCTGGCGGGATAATCGTTGTTGAGTTATGTTGTGTAACCACCGCAGGCCCAAGTAAATAATCACCTCCCATTAACTTTTCTCTGCTATATCTTGGGGTAGATACACTTTGACCATCGTCAAAGATCGTATTCCTTGAATACAATTGTGCATAATCTGGATTCTCATTTCCACCAGCTTTAAGTTTTGTAAATTCTAATTTTTCTGTATCTACTGAAGCAACAACCCGGATCGTTATAGCTTCTGTAATTTGATCTTTAAATGCATGTCCGTATTGCTGCTTGTGGACATCGTAAAAATTATCAATAACAACATTTACGTTATCTTTTGTTAGTGGCTCGCTAGGCATTTTTGCTCGTAGTTCAAAGCCTTGCCCAAGATAACGACATTCCATTATATAATCATATTTTCGCTGACTTTCTGAAACTTTATCTTGATCTAGCTGCATATCAGCTTCCTTTTTGAGCTCTGCAACGATTTTATTTACACCATTAAGCTGCGCCTCTGAAGCTTCATTTAGAGGAATTAAAACTGATCTAGTATATTCATATTTAAGATCAGTAACAAGTAATCCTAGTGCAGCAGTTATTCCTGGCTGTGCCGGTGATATAACATTTCTTGCTGAAATCATCTCTGCTAGAGCGACAGAATGAAGCGGCCCAGCACCACCAAAACCCATCAATGTAAAACCCCGCGGGTCTATTCCTTTAGCAACTGAGTTAGAATTTATGGCTAAAGCCATATTATTATTTATAATTTTTAAAATACCTAACGCTGCATCTGATATGGATAATCCAAGTGGATCAGCTATGTGCGCTTTTATTGCTTTTTCCGCCAGTGTAGGATTAATGACAATGTCACCTCCAAGAAATTGCTCTTGATCTAGACGTCCCAAAACAACTTGTGCATCTGTTACGGTTGGACTTTCTCCCCCGTTACCGTAGCAAGCCGGACCCGGGACCGCACCAGCTGATTTAGGTCCAACTCTAAATGCCCCACCATCATCGATGTATGCAATAGATCCTCCACCAGCACCAATTGCATCTATATCTAACATAGGAACGAGAACAGGAAGTTGCGCGACTTCAGTGTCTCTAGGATTTTTAATCCTTAGCTCACCATCTTGTATCACAGAAATATCTGCAGAGGTGCCTCCGATATCTATTGTAATGATATTAGAAATATCATTTTGCTCACCAGTAGCTTTCGCACCAATTACACCACCAGCAGGCCCGGATAGCAAAAGTCCTATGGGTCGGTCCGAGGAATTTTCTACAGTTGAAATACCGCCGTTTGATTGCATAATTCGAACTTGGCAACCAATTCCATTTGACTTCAGCCGCGATTTAAGACTATCCAAGTAACTTGCTGTTTTCGGACCAATATAAGCGTTCATTGCTGTCGAGCTAAATCGTTCATATTCGCGAATGACGTTAACTACTTCGGATGAAGCGTATACATACGCTTCCGGATGAACCGATTTAATTAGTTTTTTTGCTTTTAATTCGTGTTCATTATTCAAAAATGAAAACAAAAACGCGACGATTACTGAATTTATTCCTCTTTTTTTAAGTAATTTAGCGGCATCTAGGACTTCATTTTCATCGATAGCAACTTCTATCTCTCCTGTAGGAGGCATTAATCGTTCGGTTATCGGAATGCGGTTTCTTCTTTTAACCAATGGCTTTGATTGCCATGGCACTTCATATTGCAAACTAAAATTATGAGGCCTTTTATGCCTCGCCATATGCAAAATATCCCGAAATCCGCGCGTGGTTAGCATGCCAACCTCTGCCCCATTTCTCTCAATGACCATATTCGTGGCGACGGTTGTACCATGGTAAAGTAAATCGATTTCTGATGGCGAAACTTCAGCCTGATCACAGACTTGCAGAATTCCCTTTACAACACCTTCTGATTGATCATGTGGGGTGCTAGGAACCTTCGTGACGGTAACTCCGTTTTCTTTAGCCCCCTGGTTCTCAAGAATAATATCAGTGAATGTCCCACCTACATCAACTCCAACCCGTATCATAGACTTTCTCCTTTTGTAAAAAAACGTTCTATTAGCTTAGCTATATTAAGTAGCTCATCATCTCTTCCCCCATAGGTTGAAACCAGCAATCCGACCGACCGATTTACTATATTTTTATCAACCCGGGGAATCGGAAGGCTTACGCCAGGTAGATTAAATATATTCCCTAAAGTGGTATTTCGTAGAAGCTTTAAATTAATTTCATGGAATAATGCTTTGTTATCAATAAGAGGTTTTAATTCAGGAGCCAAAATAGGAACAGTTGGCATCAGAAGAAAACCAGAGCCAACCTTTTGAATGATCTCAGTAATACCCTTCCGACGTAACCAATGTAATTCAACCAAATCTGATGAGGTCATCTGTGATCCCTTTAGGATCCGATCTAAAACACGCTCATCCATTATTTCTCTAACCTCATCAGTTAATTTTTCTTGATACTCTTCCCATGCATCTCTTGCGACAATTGTTCCAGATCTTTCTATAAGTGCAAAGGCGTCTTTAAAGCATTCCAAATCCAAAGCTTGAATTGAATAACCTGCATCAACTAAATTATCTAATGCCGCAAAAAAAGCCGTCTCTACCGCCTTATCTAAGTTATCCAAAACAATAGATTTTGGATAATAGAACATTGGATCTTTTATAGCATTAAAATTACCAAGGTAATTATTCGGTCTAAAAATTTTATCAATTTCGATACAATCCGATACACACTTGCCAAGCGGCCCAATAGTATCAAATGTTTGCGATAAAGGAATAACTCCTTTGGTTTCATATCGCCCTTCAGAACTTTTATATCCAACTACACCATTCAATGCTGCCGGGACTCTAACCGAACCGCCTGTATCACTACCAATAGCAATAGGAACAAAATTACTTCCAACCGCAACTCCGCTTCCAGACGACGAACCTCCAGGAACGTAATGAACCTCCGCAGAACAACTATTTTTAGGAGTGCCATAATGGGGATTATAACCAACGCCCGAATAAGCAAGCTCTGTCATATTCAATCGCCCGAGGGAAACCATTCCAGCGGAGCTTGCCTTCTGTACTAAAGGAGCATCCTCAGAGGCAGGTTCAGCATCTTTGAAAAGAATAGATGCTGCTCTACTTACCTCTCCTTCCATATCAATTAAATCTTTCCAGGCTATTGGAACCCCATCTAGACATGATACTGGTGATTTGGCTTGCCATCTCTTAGTAGAGGCATGAGCTTCGCAGAGTGCTCGTTCATCTGTAATTTTTATGTATACCGGACTGGACTGTTCAAACGCTCGTTCCAAAAAAAGCTCGGTAACTTCTATCGGTGATATCGAACCTTCTCTAAATCCTACACTCAACTGGAGAGCGTTCATTGAGAAAATATTATTAATTTTCGCATCTCCTTTTTAATTGTTAGGACCGAAGTATAGAAGAATTTTCACTTTTCCAGGTAATTGTAATTTCTGAACCTAAATCCAAATTATTGCCTTTAACTTTATCGATATGAGTTTCTAGTTTCTGGATCATTCCATTTGCAGTACGCAAATAAAGTATAACCAGATTTTGAACAAAGCTTATCTGGTCTACATGACCCTTTATGTAATTCTTTTTCCCTGTTACTTTTTTACTAAACTTCACATATTCGGAGGGGACTACTGCTATACATGAAGCGCCATCTGCGAGCTTACAAGAGCTTTTTCCTTCAAATACTCCTAGAGGGCCTACTATAGTGGCTTTCTCTTTCGATGAATCTGTTGATTTGCCCTCAAAAATTAAATTTTTCCCAATAAATTTTGCTACAAAAGGTGATGCGGGATTAAAATATATGTCTTGTGAACTGCCTATTTGCTCGACACGTCCAGAATTCATTACTACTATCCGATCCCCCATTCCTAAAGCCTCAGATTGTGCGTGGGTGACAAAAACGAATGTGATACCAAGCTTGCGTTGTAATAATTTAAGTTCATCCTGAATAGCCCTTCGAAGATTCGCATCCAGCGCACCCAATGGTTCGTCTAATAGCAATATCTCAGGCTCAGTAACCAAGCCTCTTGCCAAGGCAACCCGTTGCTTTTGTCCACCTGATAATGAATTTTCTTTAGCGTTTGAAACATCGCCTAGGTCAAGAAGCTCAATTACTTCATTCGTCCGGCGTGTTACCTCACTGGAAGCTAACTTTCTAACCATTAAGCCGAATTGAATATTTTCCCGCACAGTCATATGGGGATATAACGCATAATTTTGGAAAATAGTGGCGGTGGGACGACTTTCAGCTTTTATACGAGTATTGTCGATGCCTCGAATCAACAGCTGTCCTGATGTAATTTCTTCAAGACCGGCGATCATCCTTAAAGTAGTAGTTTTTCCACAGCCAGATGGCCCAACAAACGATAAAAATTCTCCGCGACTAACCTGCAGATCAAAAGCTTCTACCGCTAAGGTACCACCAGGATAAATCTTCGTAATTTGTTTAAGCTCTAGGTCTAAATTCTCCATACAAGTTCCTTAAGCCGTATAAGCTCCTTAAAATTGAGCCCAAGATAAAACCTTGGGCTCAAAGAATATTTATGCACTTAAGAATTCATCCCACTTCATCATCAAGTGATCATACTCATCTGGCCACTGATGCCAGTAAGTGACATGTGCAGCCCGTTCGGCGAGTGAACCGCCATCTCTAAGGTCGCCCTCTTGAATTCCTCTGTCAGGGGCACCCACCCAAGGCTTACCCTCATACCAAAAATCATATTTTTCTTTTGGCATAACATTTTGAATTGTCGTAGTAGGTGAATAATAACCCTGTTCAGAGACGGTTATTGCTGGCGGTCCAGATAGCCAATAATCTGCATATGCCATAACCGCATCAGCATTCGGGGTCCCAGAAATCATGGAAATCCCGATAGACCACCCGCGATATCCTTCTTTTGGAATTGCATATGAACACGGTATTCCCTGAGCCTTAACAGCCATAACGGCTGGTTGCCAAGCATCGGCAAGTATCATTTCACCAGATGCTAACAGATTAACAAGTTCACCAAAATCACCCCATAGAGCTCTAAACTGACCGCCTTTTTTCTTTGAAATCAAAAATTTTGAAGCTTCATCAATCTCTTGCTTATTTGGATTACCTGGATTTGAAACATTCAATAAGCCCAGAGAATTCATGGCAAGAATGGCCTGACCAAAAGCAATCAATGGATCCACATTTAGACCTGTTTTGCCTTTAAATTTGTCATCAAACAGAGAGGTCCAAGTGTTGGCTTCTTCTGCGTCAACTAGATCTGGTCGATATCCTACAGAGTCAAAGTTGTATACAGTTGGAACCATCCAAAGAGATGTTTGACCAGAATCTGCCCAGATCTGACCAGAAATCTGTGCTCTGTCCTCCATTCTTGGGTCAGCTTTGGTGAACGTATCTCTTATACTATTCCAATTTGATAGTTTTGATGTTGGAATAGGTTCAATTGTATTAGTCATTGTCATAGCTGGTAATCGCTCGCCAATTGTTTCCCAACAATCATAGGCTTTTGAGCCTGACAAAAGCTCAGTTTGGGTATTTGGATAGATATCAGCTTTACCACTTACACCACCAATCCCAGAGCTTGCTTTAAAGTCATTCAAAATTCTCTCTTGAACAGTAACAGAAAGGCCTACCGTCCTAAGTTCTTGAGCGGCTAAATGCCCACCAGCAAAAGATAGATTTGGAGCAGAAAGCATAGATGATCCCATCAACGCCCCCGTTCCAGCCATAAAATGGCGTCTATTAAATTTATTCATCATTTTATTATTTCCTCCTTGGTTCAATAAAATAGTCATAATTATTTAGTAACGACCAACTCCCAGTCCGCCGTCCACACTTATCACTTGGCCCGTTAGATACCTTGCTTCATGCGACGCAAGAAAAACAATAACATCTGCAATGTCGTCTGGCTCCCCAATACGACCCATAGGAATAAAAGAACCTGCTTTATCAGCACCTTCTTTTCCAAGTGAATGCTCTTCAGATAAAAGCTGTGCCGTTCTGATGTAGCCTGGCGCAACGCCATTTACTTTTATCCCGTCTCTTGCCAACTCATTAGCAAGACCACGGACTAGGCCAACAACACCTGCTTTTGCTGATGAATAGTGAACATGTTCGTCCCAACCATACATAACACCCATACAAGATGATAAACATATTATTGATCCAGTGTTCGCCGACTTCATTGAACCCAGCGCGGGACGAATAACTTTAAACATTCCTTTTAAATCAATATCAAACAGATAATCCCATTTTTCATCTGTTAACTGATCTAAAGGAACTTTATGTGCAATACCGGCATTACATACTATAGTGTCAATTGCACCGAATTCCTTTTCAACACTCGCAATGACATTGTTTGCGTTTTCTGTAGATGTCACATCTAGGGAATAGAATTTTGCCGCACCACCATCCTCGTTTATTTCCGATACAACTGCCTCACCCTCATCTTTTAGAATATCTGTTACTATTACATTATATCCTTTTTTTGAAAACGCTATGGCAGTCGAACGTCCAATTCCAATTCCCGCACCAGTGATTAATACTGTTTTCATACCTGTTCTCCTAGAACTTTACATCACCCGAATTGGGTTCTCGTGTTTTACCAGTAGAATTCCTTGCATGATTTGAGGCCAGAAAAACCACTGTAACTGATACATTTTGTTTATTTATTGTATTCATGAAATATCTTCCTGCAAGCCGGAGATCCTGTCCCTTTGACGACGAACGGAAATAGTTAACAGTATTCCATATATTGCCAGCAAAGAGAACGAAAATAATGTTGATAATACCCCAAACGCAAATAAATTAGGGTGAATTTCAACTGCGAATGTACCGTAGATTGCTAGTGGCATCGTAACATCCGAACCACCAGTAAACAATGTTCGAGGAAATTCATCGTAGCTTAATGTAAATGCGAAAAGCATGGCTGAAAGCACTCCTGGAAAGATTACTGGAAAAGTAACCTTGCGGAATGTTCTCGCAGGACTAACCCCGAGACTCAGGGAAGCATCCTCGATCGCATCATCAAAACGGTTGAATATTGCCAACATAACTAAAAATGCGAAAGGATAAGTGTAAACCACATGAAGAAAGAAGGCTGTGGACCACCAATTACGATCAATGCCAACTTGATCTGCCAACAAAGCCATGCCTAGTCCAAGCAGCACACCAGGAACTATCATACCCAAAATTACAGAATAGAAAATGAAACCTGATCCTCTAAACCTTCTTCGAAATGCCTGAGCAGTCAAAACGCCGAGAACTGTAGAAGTTATCATGGTGGCAAAAGCTAAGCTTAAAGACCTAACAAGCGCCTCTCCTATTGGTAAAGGAGCAATACGGGAAGGAGGGGTTATTCCAAAAACATGTCTATACCAGTAAGTTGACCAATCAATTATAGGAAATTGTGGCCCACCTTCAGGGCCCTGCTGAAAACTAAGTATGCCCATTACTATAAAAGGGCCGTATAAAAACAGGACAAAAAGTACTGTAAAGCCTGCTAAAAACAATTTCAGTGGTAAGACTTGGTTCAAAGCTTTTCCCCTACAACTGACTGCGCAAGTTAACTATTTTAAGCATTATTGCCACGAAAACCGCCATCACCATAGTCAAGACCACCCCAACTACTGCTGCGAATGCCCATTTTAAAGATCCAACTTGCGTTATGATAATATTCCCCAATAAATTTACTTTTCGCCCAGAAAGCGCTGAGGCGGTTGCAAACTCTCCCAAAACCATAACCGTTACAAAAATTGCTCCGACAATTACGCCAGGCATACTTAATGGCAATATTATTTTCCTGAAAATAAACCAAGCAGATGCGCCAAGATCTCGAGCTGACTCAATCAAGCTCTCGTCGATTCTACCTATCATAAATGCTATCGGACCCACCATGAATACGACATAAATTTGTACCATTCCGATAATTACAGACAACTCAGTAAAAAGAAGAACTTCAATCGGAGCATTAATTAAGCCAATCTTCTGTAGAAGGATATTTATGGCACCCTCCTTACCAAGCATGGGACGCCATGCTAGAACTCGAATTAGGAACGAGGTCCAAAACGGTATTACGCACGTAACCAAAAGTGCTGTTTGCAATGTTTTGTTTTTTATAAATTGACCTATAAATAGTGCTACAGGGTAACCAATAACAAATGTTATGAATAGTACTGTCAACCAAATCCTTATTGTTCGTAACAAAGCCCCAAAATATGTATCAGAATTAAAAAAATTAATCCAAGATTGAAGTGTTAAATCAGGCTTAATTGTGAAAGTAGTTTGGGTCCAAAAACTTACGTAGACCATCATAATCAAGGGCGCCATAAGAAAAAGTGTCATCCAAATTATACCTGGAGACAGCAGTAATAAGGTTCTCGTATTGGCATTATTATTCAAGTTTAAATTCCTGTAATTATTTTATTAATAAATGATTTTCATCATATAAAAGAATTTGTTGCGCGGAAAAGTTTAACTGATATTCTTTATTTGGGCTCAAATTTCTCGGAGCGGTTAAACTCATGTGCTCTTCGACCTCACAAATATGACCGCAATTAGTTTTAAAAAAATAAATCGTTTTATTACCTAAAAATTCATTTGCTACAAACTCAACCGGTATTCCTGAGCCCGAATTCGTACCCTCTTGAATATCAATCTTGTCCATGCGAAGTGCACAGTAAGACGCCTTCCCACTATGAGGAGAGCTGTGTTTCTGAGATTTTGCTTTATTTATAACATCCTTCATTAAAGCGCCGGAAAAAATATTAAAACTATGCATACTCTTTGCAGTCGCTAAATCTAATGGAAGGTTATATAACTCCTGTGGCTTTCCCTGTCTGACAATACGACCCTCCTCCATAACAAGCATTTTTTGACCCATTGCCAGTGCTTCAAATTCATTTCCGGTCACGTGCATGAATGATATACCAAGTTCAGCTCTTATGTTCTGCAATTCGATAGTCATTCTCTCTCTAAGGTTTGCGTCAAGCGCACCTAATGGCTCGTCCAATAGACATATACTGGGCTTGGTTACTAACGTTCGAGATAGTGAAACTCGCTGTTTTTGACCGCCTGAAATCTGGCCAGTCATTTTATATTCTTGCCCCTGAAGACCGACCAACTCAATGATTTCAAAGACTTCCTTTTTTACAATTGCTTCATCTGTTATTGGATCTACTGTTCTGTGACGTAAGCCAAAAGCTATATTGTCATAAACATTTAAATGGGGAAATAAAGCATATTTTTGCTGAACAAAACCGATCTGCCGCTCATTGCACGGTTGGAGCGTGATATCAATTCCATTTAAATACACAGCGCCTTCATCTGGCGCCAAGAGACCAGCAACAAGCCGTAACAGGACCGATTTTCCACAACCGGATGCACCAAGAAGACTTACATATGAATTAGAGTCGACAGAAAAGCTGATATCACTGACAGCGTTAACGTCATTAAAACCCTTTGATAAGCCTTTAACCTCTAACAACTTTTCCCCCGGCAGTTTACAGTATAAACTATATCTTATCACTTTTGCATAATGTACACAAAAGTCAAAAGAAAAATTTATCTGTGGATATTATTACTATAATAAATATGATATGTTCAATTATTGAGCGATAATAAGAGTATACAATGGATTTTGTACACAAAGTTTCCAGCAATCGGCCTCGCTATAAGCAAATATATGATGAGATCACAAATGCTATGCAGCACAACCCATCTTTGAATGGAGCTGTCATTAACCTAAGGTCTCTCGAAAATATCTTTCAGACCAGCAAAACGCCAATATATCAAGCACTGCAAATGCTTGAAATCTCTGGTTATGCTACGCGGGTAGAAAAAAAGGCGTCATACGTCCTTCATCAAGATAAAAATGAAATTAAATCAAAATCCAAAAGAACTGTTTTAGACGAGCAAGAGCTTAAGACATTTTTTAGAAAATCATTAGATACAGAAATAAAAAGATCAGTAAGAATAAATAAGGATATGGAAATACAAATTTCTAATATGCTTCCATTTGGAGAATTTTGGATAAATGAACAGAAAGCGGCCGATGCCTACAATGTAAGCCGGACTATTATTAGACAAACATTATCTCAGTTAGCTGAAAGAGGGCTTATTTCAAAAGATGCGAGGTCTCACTGGACCGTAGGTCCACTTACCTCAAAGAGGTTAAATGATCTTTTTATGATTAGATCAAAATTAGAACCAATGGCACTAGGTGATGCTGCGCAAATTTTATCAAACTCAGAGCTTACAAAAATTACAAATCGATGCTATGCGGCGCAAAATAATTTAAACAATTTAAGCGATACTCAAATTCAACAAATTGAGATGGACCTTCATGTTCACCTTTTAAATAAATCACGAAATACTTACCTAACTCGCTTAATTAGCCAAACCCAACTTGCCTTGGTAGTAAACAATATATTTTCACAGCCCATGAAGACAAGACCATTCTCTGCAGCAATTTCAGAGCATCTGATCATTTATGAATACCTTGCTCGAGGGTCAATAGACGCAGCTATGATGGCGTTAGAGACAC
>MDTD01185032.1_pt1 | contig 13869 bp, 9 predicted proteins | sample 811221 | NCBI WGS metagenome assembly MDTD01 (sample SAMN05326646, study PRJNA326480) | marine metagenome | isolation source: seawater | place: Pacific Ocean: South West | collected 2011
AAAAACTTTCCCCAGAGGTGACATGTCATATCGGGGCGCAAGTGGCCTCCGGACTCATGAGTGCCCACAGCGAAGGCGTGATTCACCGCGACCTCAAAGCCGCCAACGTCATGCTCACGCAAAAAGGCAACGATAAACTCTTTGCTAAAGTGCTCGATTTTGGCGTGGCAAAATTAGCGGACGATTCAGACAAAACCCTAACCCAGGCTGGTCTGATGGTGGGTACCTTGAGCACCATGTCGCCCGAACAAATCACCGGCGCACCGGTGGACCACCGTTCTGACATTTATTCCATGGGTGTTTTGTTGTACCGCATGCTCTCCGGCTTGCGCCTTTTCGAAGTCACCGACGTGGCAGGCATCAGTTATCACCATGTGCATGTGAAACCCAAACCCTTACTCGAGCGCGCCCCCGAACTTCAAGTTCCCGATCGGTTAGAAGATATTATCTTTCGATGTCTCGAAAAGAAACCCGGCGAACGCTTTCAAAAAATGCAAGATGTGGTGATGGCATTGAAAGATGTTTTCGCTGATCAACGGTTTGACATGGTCACCGACACGGGCAACTACCTCATCGAATCTTCCCACGCCCCCAGTGATCAACCCACTCGAACCATCTTGGCGGTGGATCCCAATACCTTATCCAATGCGGCACAACCCAGCCCAGTGCCACCCCGAATTCCCAGCGACTATATCTCGGAGAGCCTCTCACAAACGCTCACCGGAATCGGCAATGAATCCCATGAAGATGCCACCATGGCCACGCAACAAGGGGTCTCCTTAAACTCCAGTCATGTGGCCAGCCGCATACAAGGCACCTCCGGCCAACAAGCGGCTTGGTTGAAGCCCGTGCTCATTACCGCCGCCGTTTTTATCATCGGTGGGCTCACCTGGGGACTTCTCAACCAATCGAACGCGCCCGAAGCACCCAACATCAAAGAAGGACAAGCGCAAGAAGTCGTCGATGTAAAACCTCAAGCGCCAGTTCCACCACCCGTCACGCCAAAGGCCACCCCCACGCCGCCCACAGTACCCGTGGTGGAAGCAACGCAGCCCCCTCAAGCACCTGCCAACGATGCGGCAAAAGAAACCGAGCAAGAAGTGGCAAAAGAAGCCCCCAAAGAAGCCTCGCCCCCCAAGGCGGTCACCCCCAAACCTAGAAAAAGAAAATCCACCGCACGCAAAAAAGAACCCGCGTCTCCAAAAGAAGAGAGCGGGTTCATCCGAACTTCTCCCAAAAAGAAGAAGAGCGGATTCATTCGAACCACGCCTAAAAAAGAAGGTGGTTCGAATTCTTTTCGGCGGGTTCAAACCCAGTAACTATTTTTTTTCTGCGGGCGCATCTGCTTTTGGTGCCGCCACCTTAGGCGCTTCTTCAGCTGCGGGCTTCGCATCAGCAGCCACCACTTTAATGGTTTGAGACCATGCCGGACCGTAAGACCGGTGGGCACCATCTGCAAATTGCAATGTGAGTGTGTGTGGACCGGGTGTCAGTTCAATTTTAGCTTCGGTTTGGCCTTTGCCATAATGCTTGTGGGTCGCATCCATGGGAATCACCGTACCGGCGGGCATGGCCGCTCCATCAATGATCACATGATGGTGGCCCGAAGTTGTCTCCTCTGGGGCCTCGCCAGCGGGGCGAACGGTTTTGCCCTTCACAGCGAAAGCCAATTTGACGGATGTGCCCACCTGGGCTCCATCTTTCAAATGCACAAAATGAACTCCCTCACCGGTGGCCGGTTTGGGTGCAGGCGCTTTGACCTCAGGCTTTTTTTCCGGAGCAGGCTGAGTGGCTGGCGCTTTTTCTTCTGATTTGTGGGCTTTGTCTGCCGAACAAGCCGTCAAACCCAAACAAAGCATGGACAATGAAATGAGATACATCGGTTTCATAAGGGACTCCTTGGTTGGTCACCTTATAAACGCTTTGATCCCTCAAAAGCAAATCTCAGCGTTCACTGCTTTCCAAGAAAGAAAAAAAGGCGTACGGTTTGCTCCCTTTCTTCTCCACAGGTCGTTCCATGAAACGTTTATTTCTCCTCGCCTTGTTCTGCTGGCCTTTCACGGCCTGTCCCGCGCCTTCCGATATCGCCACCGATGTGCAAAGCCCTCCCAAGTCAAACCCATGCGCGGAAGACAACGGAGGTTGCGGTGACCCTGCCATTTTTCAATGCGAGGATACCGACGCAGACACAGCACTTTGTAAATACGATTACACTGAAGATTGGCGGGCACTCACTAAAAATGTCCGTCAAATTGATCATGGCCAAAGCTGGCCTTCTACCTTGGTGGCCTATGGTCCCAGCAGCTTTCCTGTGGTTTCCTTTGCGGAGTCTCAAAGGGCGTTTGTAGCAGCGGCACGCGTGGGCGAAGGTAAAGCGATGCACTGGGGGCATGATACCTATTTGCAAAACCCCAGTGCAGCCACTGATGATTCGGCCCAACTTCTACGCAATGCCATTGATTGGATGGGCCAAGAAGAAACCCCCATCATCGGGGTGCCTCCAGGAATGACAAACCTCGCTTCTTTTTTTGGACAACTCAATTTTCCGGTGGTGGATGTTGCACCCAGCGATGTGGCTATTGTGGACATCTACATCACAGAAATTGACGACGATTGGAGTCAAGCCGACCAAGAACATCTTCAAGCTTTTGTACGTGAAGGCAAAGGTCTCATCACGGCGGGACACGCTTGGTGGTGGCGATACGAAAACCCCGAACCACTCGAAGAATTTTCGGGCAATCAAATACTCAAAGGGACCGGTATTTTTATTGGGGATGATTTTGGCGAACCTGGGGCCCATGCTGTCCCCGAAGAGCCGCCCTCCCCCCTGTTTCAAGCCACGCTGGGCTTGGCGGCCTTAGATGCGCATCAACAAGAAACTGCACCCCTCCCACAGGAAGAAATCGCCATGGCGGCCAACACAGTGGCCCATGCCATCACCCATCTGCCGCTGAGCGAAACAGACTATTTTGATGCCGTGGCCGCCTTCGTTGACACATTAAACTTTCCCCCCATCACCCCGCAGGACCCGCTGATACCCGAACAAGATCCTTTGCGACTCCTGGCTTCACGCGCAGAAAGTAAATGGGCCCAGCACGACCTGGTCACCCATGTCATGGCACATCCCTCCGCATCTGCTTTTCCTGGTCCGCTCACGGACGGAGCACAACCTGTTGATCACACCGTGATGGTCAACGCCACTTATACGGGCCGCTCTTCCGACTACATGTACAGCGGGCCCAACGAGCCCCGCTGGGAGAGCACTGGGTATTACGCAGCTGCGGGTCAATCTGTTCGGGTAACGGTCGGTGAAGATGTGGCCGGGGAGGGGCTCGACCTTTTGATCGGCAGTCATACGGATCAACTGTGGGAAAAAGAAACCATCGATCGGTTTCCGCAAGTGACCCGATCCTTTCCCATTGAGTCCAGCATCACAGAAATACGAAGTGCGTTTGGTGGTTTAATTTATGTTCGCATACCGGGCGGCAGTGCACTGGGGGACCTGACCGTTTCCCTGTCGGGTGGCTACTTGGCCCCTTTGTATGTTCACGGTGAAACCACCGTTACAGACTGGCAAAACACCATCCGGCAATACCCTGCCCCTTGGGCGGAATTGGCATCCGATAAATTTATCCTGACTTTTCCCGCTGACCTGGCACGAACCTTAGACAACCCCGACGAAATCATGGATTTTTGGGACGAGATCATGGACAGCTCAGCAGATCTCGAAGGCATTCCCCACGAGCGCGCCCGGCCAGAACGGTTTGTCTTAGATCAGCAAATCAGTCTGGGGTGGATGCATTCAGGCTATCCCCTCATGGCCTTCACCATCGCCCATCAAGAATTTATCGACTTAGATTATATTTTCACCGAAAGCATTTGGGGGCCGATCCACGAAATCGGTCACAACCACCAACACCGCCATTGGTTGCTCCCTGGCACCACCGAGACCTCTTGTAATTTGTGGTCCACTTACCTCACCGAAACGGTTTTAGAAATGTCGTTGGATGACAATGAAACCCTCGCGGCCCCTGCTCGAGAAGAGCGCATCACCAATTATCTGACGGGGGGGCCCAACTTTGAAGAAGACTGGAATGTGTGGGTGGCATTGGATACCTATCTGCAGCTGAAAGAACGGTTCGGTTGGGACTTTTATAAAACATTGTTTACGTTGTACCGCTCTTTAGATGATCATGAGATTCCCTACACGGATCAAGCACGCATCGATCTTTGGGTCATCAAGAGTTCTGAGGTAGCCGGTTATGACTTGTCAGAATTTTACCTCGCCTGGGGACTGCCAATCACGCCAAGCGCCATCGAGGAGGTGCAACATCTTCCCGACTGGGATGATCACCCCATGCTCGATTATGATTAAACCGTCACCTCTGTGGTCACGCCCTTGATTTCGCAATCCAACGCCTCCGCCGCACCACGATAACCTTTTTCAAAGGCTTCTGGACCCAACTCTAATTTAAAGGGGCCCAGTCGGGGCAACCCATCAAGGACCAAGGCCTGCATGTTGGCGCGTTCCGGCACCTGAAGGGCGGGACTGTTTTTTTTACGCCAAGGCGAACGGCTTTTGAGGTGGTGATAAAAGATTCGCTCTCCCTGTGCGGCCCCCAACATGCCGTGGCGATCCAAAACACCGCCATCTAAACCCCACCGGCCTTGTACGCGAACAGGTTGAAACAAAAATGGAACCGCGCAAGAGGCATAAATCGCTTCAGCCAGCGGCCCTTCAGAAACCACGAAAGTTTCTTTTTGCACTTTATCGTACACAGACAGGCTTAAGGGAAAACGACAGTCTTCCACGCGTGCCACCGGCAAATGCGTTTGCAACAATCCACGAAATTTTTCACCTTTTAAAAACCCGCTGCCCCAACCAGGATCCCAAAAATCTTGGCGCCTCAAACCAAACAGCAACGTTTTGATCTCCGAAGGGGCCATGCCTGATGCCCACAACGCACCGATCAACGCACCCGCAGAAGAACCCACCACTTTTTGTGGCCGGTATTCAATCTCTTCTAACGCCGTCACCACACCCAAATGGGCAAAGAACCCAAAAAAACCTGACGACATGGCCAAGGTGGTGGGGTGCATGCAAAGCCATTGGCGAAGCGTGGTCAAAAGACACCTAAGGGTTCTGCTGAGGGGCCGGGGCTTTGCCTGGACTGCTCTGCTTTTTCTTGCCCACCATCTCATGCCCTTTGAGATCTTTAGCGTCTTTCTGTTCAACCGGTTTGATGTCTGGATCGGGCTTAGAGGAGTTGGCACGGTAGCCCAGAGCGTTCACCGTGTTCACCATCACCGCAGGTTTTACTTTTTGAGCATCGTAGTGCACCTTGACGTGACCTTTGAGGTGGCTGGCCTCGGATCGAAAAATGCCTTCCTGTTTTTCGAGGGCTTCGTTGATGGCTTGTTCACACCCACCACAGGTCATGCCCTGCACCGGCAGAACAATGGATTGCGCCCAGTCTGGAATGGGAGATGTGCTGCGCACACCAGGCAAGGGTTTGTTTTGGGGCGCGTTGATGTCCTCGACTTCTTGGGGTTGGTCTGCCTTCGCCGTGGGCGTCGGCTCGGTCGTTGGCTGAGAAGTGGGTTCGGGGGTGCATGCAACGCACATCAATACAAGTAAGCTGGACCCGCACAATGTTTTCATGGTTGTTCCTGTTGCTGCCTGTTTAGGAGGGTTGCTCCAAAGGCTTTCTTTCATAGGGGGTTAATGCAGAGGTGGGACGGTTCACCGCTGCGCGATCTTCGGTGAGATACACGTAGATGGCTTGGGCCACATGTTTTCCAATGATCCGAATGTTGTCCAGACGAGGACCAACGGGAGTTCCCATTTCATCAAAGTGCCACACCAAGTCCTTACGGATTTCAATCCCCAAGGCGCTGGTGCGGGTTTGCGAAAAACGAAACCGATCCACGAAATGTGGGATCTCATGTTCAAGAAATTGACGAATCTTTATGTAAGCAGAGGCCGCATCGTTGAAATGCGTTTCAAATTCTTCATCAATGCGCCGGTAATAATGGAAAAAAGAACGTAACTTTTCACTCTTGGCCGACCGCAAGTTGGTGTCGAGCAACATGTCCCAAACCATTTGGTAGGGGTAGCTCTCTTTGGTTTCGGGATACCGGGCCTCAAATTCCTCGCGTAACTTTAAAAAGAACAACCAAACCTGAGAACGCATCTCAACGCTGCCGTCGGGGAGCAAATAGGGATAGTTATGGGCCACCGGCACCCCAATTTTTTCGAGCGTCAAAGAGATGCGGTCGCGTAACACGCGGTCACAGGTGAACTCGGCCAGCACATCGGGATACAATGGATCGAACACGCCATATGGCATTTCGTTTTCGTTTTGGTAGCCAAAGCTGCGGGTCAGCAAACTCAAGTGAGGCCGAATGGTGCCTGATTTATTGTACGTGTCGTAAGTGTGAATGGCGATTTTAATGTCTTTGCCCGAGATGGCGTTTTCCATGATTTGCGAAATCTCATCGTAGTACACTTCGAGCACGCGTTTTTTCTGCTTGTAAGAAAGTAATTTCGAAAACGGATAGTTCAACGCGAAGCGGTGTAAATGATCTGCATCTTTAGGCGTTGGGCCAGGAAAGCGACCGAAATCCATCAGCACCCGGGCCACATTCACGCTGTAATGACCCGGCAAACCCAGAAAGGAAGCGATTTCGCCGGCCACCAAAGAAGCGCCCCAGTCCCGTTCGTAATAGTACGCGTCTAAAAACGCTTCTTCAGGAATGAGTTCGCCCTCTTCGTTTCGGGTGAACTCTTCTGGGATCCAATCACCATCGTGGATCACATCGAGTAAAATTGTATCTCGAAACTGAGCGGGAAGGATGGTGGCGTCCGGATCATGGGTCCGGTCTTCTGCCACCACCAAAGACATGGGTGTATCGTTTTTATCAGTTCGGTAGGGCAAATTTATTCTCCATTCCAGTTGCCCACCTTACTCCGGTTTGTGCAGTCCATAAAAGATCAATTCGGCTACGGCCGCAGGTAATTCCAATAAGTTCTCCACTTCTTCACCGGACAAGATCTGGAACAGCAGTTCTTCCACCGCACCCAACACCACCAAAGTGGACACCTGCGCGGAAATGGGTTTGAGCAAACCTTTGGAATGGGCTTTTTCTGTGGTCTCAAGGGCCAAAGCGCCGATATCTCGGGTCAGTTGCCGAATGGGTCGGGCGGGCCCCTGCAACGGCCCGCGTTTTTCTTGCAAGTACAAACGCAACACATCGGGGGCAGAAAAAATAATTCCGGCCAATGTTTCTGCCAATTCAAAATAAGCCGCTTTTTGGGCTTCGATGGACTCTGCGGCCTCAACATTGGCCCCGCAAACCTCCAATGCGCCCAACACGCGCTCGCCCAAGGGCTGAATTAAGCTGGCCACCAAGGCTTCTTTGTCTTTGAAGTACCGATAAAAAGAACCCTTGGCGATTTCCGCTGACTTTACGATTTCATCGATGGTGACCTTTTCGATGCCACCTTCCAAAAATAACGCCAAAGCAGCGTTGGCGATTTGCTGGGTTTTGGCCCTTCGATTCCGGTCCCTTTTACCGCCCTCCACACCTGGCTTTTGATCGGGTACCTGGGAAGGCTCAATTTGAGGATCTGGCTTCAATTCTTCTTGCATCTGCTGGACCACCTGTTAAAACATGACTAACTGGTCACGAATTGGAGGGATGAGATGATTGGTATACCACTTGGGCTTTTGTACGGCAACGCTGGTGAATGGCTGATTCACAAATATGTGCTCCATGACCTGGGAAAGAACAAAGACTTCTTTTTCGCCTTTCACTGGCACGAACACCACAAAAACTGTCGCAAAAACAAAAATCACGATCCCGATTATGAACTTCCACGGCTCAGGTGGCATGCCCCCGGCAAAGAATTAGTGGCCCTAACGGGTCTGTGTTTGGCCCATGCCCCCTTGTTTCCAGTGGCGCCTTTTTTCACGGGCACGGTGTTTTATTGCTCACTCAATTATTACCGAAAACACAAAAGAGGGCATTTGGATCCCCAATGGCTCAAAGAGAATCTTCCCTGGCATTGGGATCACCATTTGGGCAAAAATCAAGATGCGAATTGGTGCGTGACCCATCCGTTTTTTGATCACCTCATGGGCACACGGGAGCCCAGCGATGAAGCGATCATGGCGACGGAAAATAAAATGCTGATGCCGAAATTAGGCAACCTTTTGAACCGGCTCCTCAGCGCCCAAAGCCGCGTCCAACGCTTTGCCCAACCGGCCGGTGGCAAATAGAAACAACATGCGAAAATCACTGATGAAGGACCATCCCGGGTGACCAAAAGTGGCGGGCTTGTTACCTTCAAAAACAAAGTGACCCGTCCAGGCACAACCGTAACCGATGATGACGGCCAAAAAGCCCCACACCCAGTTGCCGGATGCCAAACTCCAGATGAAATACGAAACGGCGGAAACCGTGCCCACATAATGCCAAGCCCGACAAACGGGCGTGCTGTGCTGCGTGAGATAATACGCAAAGAAGTCATCGTAGGTTTGAAATTCTGGCGTCTTGGCATTAGTTTCGGTCATGTGTGCTCCTCTTTTGGCCCATAATAGAACCTGATTCGGTTTTAGCAAGGGCCCTCCCCCTAGGTGATATATGAAGATCCAACCGTTTTTGCCGCCAAAAAGAACCCTCATGGGCCCCGGCCCCTCCGATGTGTCCCCTCGAATTCTTGAAGCCATGGCCCGACCCACCATCGGTCATCTCGATCCGCTCTTCGTTCAAATGATGGACGAAATGAAACAGCTGCTCCAATACGCCTTTCAAACCCAAAGCGAATTGACCATGCCCGTTTCGGCCCCTGGCAGCGCAGGCATGGAAACCTGTTTTGTGAACCTCATCGAAGCGGGAGATCAGGTGATCGTTTGTAGCAATGGGGTGTTTGGCGGACGCATGAAAGAAAACGTCACCCGCGTGGGCGCCGAAGCGATCATGATTGAAGATGAGTGGGGCCAACCGGTCGACCCCAACAAAGTGGAAAGTGCACTGAAAAAATACCCCAACGCAAAAGCCTTGGCCTTTGTACACGCCGAAACGTCCACCGGTGCCCGATCCGATGCCAAAGCCTTGGCCCAGCTGGCGCAAGCCCACCATACTTTAACCATTGTAGACACCGTTACCTCTTTGGGTGGCATTGAAATTGACGTTGACGGATGGGGACTGGACGCAGTTTATTCAGGCTCCCAAAAATGTTTGAGTTGCACCCCTGGCTTATCGCCCATCACATTTTCAGAGCGTGCCCAACACACCTTGCAAAACAGAAAAAGCCCCGTGCAAAGTTGGTTTTTGGATTTGAATTTGGTGATGGGTTACTGGGGCAGCAACCAAAAAAGAAGCTACCATCACACCGCCCCCATCAATGCCCTTTATGGATTGCACGAAGCACTTTGCATTCTCCAAGAAGAAGGCTTGCAAGCCGCTTGGCAAAGGCACAACCATCACCACCAAGCTTTGCGCGCAGGGCTTGAAGCCTTGGGCCTTTCCTTTGTGGTGGCCCCTGAATACCGCTTGCCCCAACTCAACGCAGTGAAAATTCCGGACGGCATTGATGACGCAAAAGTTCGACAACATTTACTCGAACAGGCGGGACTTGAAATCGGCGCGGGCTTGGGCCCCATGGCCGGCCAGATCTGGCGCATCGGGCTCATGGGTCACAGCGCCCAAGAGGCAAATGTGAAGCTGTGTCTGCAAGCTTTGGGCGATGCCCTGGGCGCGCAAAATCCTGATTTTTCTAGCACTGTGGCGTTGACCGCCGCGAACGCCCAATACGAAAGCTAGCAACCTGTTTTCAACTGATTTTTTGTGAGCTGGAAGCGGGCAACCACTTTGTAACCGTGCTACCCTTCAGAGTGTTCTGACCATTCTGTGGGGAGCGCGATCATGCGTGTATTTTTTTCGCCATTTTTCCTAAAAAACCTTCTGCTGAGCAACTTGATTGGACTGGGTCTGATCGCAGGCTGCACCTTTGATGATGCCCTGCCCGACCAAGCCCTCATTCAATGTGCCACCCAAGACGATTGTCCCGAGGGCTGGACCTGCCGCACCAAAGTGGGGCGTTGTGTTCCAGAGGACAATAACGATTTGGACGATCCGCAAATTATCAGCGGCCCCAACATCGAAGTCATCGGAGCCGATGCGGAAGCCGGGACTGGAGTCGGTGGTAAGGGCGCAGAGTTTCGGCTCACATTTAAGGTCAACGAACCCCTGATCGCCATTGATGAAAACGAGGACATCAACCCCAAAGTTCGCATGAATACCGGGGGTCACGGTTGGAAAAACTGGACCCAAGTCAAAGTGGAAGGCGATGCACAACCTGAATACACCTACACCTATCAAGCCTGTTGTCATGAAAAAGAAGATTGCACGCTCAGCGAAGAGACCTGCAAGGAAGACGAAGACCGAGACATCAATGTGCAAATCATCATGAAAGACCTTCTGTACAACGAAGGCGTGGCTTCCGGCGGGACAGTGAGATTTGATTTTTCCCCGCCAAAAATTATCAACGAGCCCGAATTCACCCCCGACCGCATTCGCAGCACGGGGCAAACCACCTTTGACTTCACTTTTGATGAAGCGGTCAAAGAAGATTCGATCGTTTTGTCCGTAACCGGCTTAACGGGCGGTTCTTTCACCGTGGAAGCGATTGGTACCGTTACCACCACATCACCAGAAGACGGTGAACCGTCTGAGGGCAATCCAACCAATAGCACCCTCCCCACTTATCGGGGCACATACACCGCCCCTGAGGTTGGGGCCGAAGGCAACAGCATTGACGGCGCCTACACCATTAGTGTCGTGGCCACCGATCTGTTTGACAACACGTCAGAACCTTTTGCACTGCCCAGTCAACTGATCATCGATAACGATTCGCCCACCCTGCAAGCTCTCGATGTCAACAACTTCAGTGCCCACAACACGGTGAGTGTTGATGACCTCCAAATCGGTGGTACCACTCGTGCTGGGCAAATCTTACGCATCACCACCACCTTTAACGAATCATTACACCTCAACACAGATGATCTTCAACTCATCGCACGATGTACCGACTGTAGCGATGATGAAACCGAAGACATCAAGTTTAAACATACAAGAGATGGTCTCGTTTTTACCTTTGAAAATGATTTCATCAACGACGCCCAAAACCTCAACCTAAAAAGGCCCGACGGACTTTATCAATTTCACCTAAAAAACATCATGGACGAAGCGGGCAACGTCACCGAAGAAATCCCTTTGGGCGAAGTGACGCTCGACACCACCCCGCCCGAAATGACATCTCACAGCTTCGGCTTAAATGAAAATGATGCCGACAATGAAAATGATGCCGTCAGGACCTATAACGACGAAGACAATGTGGAATTCTTCTTTGATGTGAACGAAACGCTTCTCACCGTGAAAGAAACCAACGAATTACAGCTCAAAGCCATTCTCGACAACAACGAAGCGCAGGCCTTCACTTGTGGTGCAGATACCTCAGGCGCAACGGCCGCTGGTTACATGTGCTCTATAGACCTCGACCCGGACTTTGGTCTCTCCAGCGGCCCAGCTTCCATCAGCATACAAATGACCGATGAAGCAGAAAACATTGGTTACGCAAACATTCGAATCATGCTGGACGTGGACAAACCTGCCACGGTGACCGGACTGCCAACGCTATCGCACTACCGGGCCGGACAAATGGTTGAATACACCCTTTCGTTCAGCGAAAAAGTCAGAGTGAAAACCGAGACCATTCAGGACGACTGGACATTCGAAGCGCTGAACACTGAGCAAGGTGGCGCTTCGATTAATTTCGCCCAACACACCTCGCTGAACGATTTCAGTCTGGCTTTTGTGTTCACCTATCAGCTACCCTCTAATCAAACTGACGAAGAACCAGCAACAAACGAGAACACCCCGGCCATGCATCCGGATGGCACTTATACACCCGTGATTAGCGATTGGCCCCAATTAGAGGACGAAGCGGGAAATGAATTTTCGATCTCAGATATTATGCAACTCAATATCGGCGGGTTCTACATCGACGCCACCAAACCCGAAATTTCTGATGTTTCTTTAGAGCAAGGCGTTCAAGGGGCATTTAACGACCTCGAAAGCATCGATTTCTCTTTTTGCGTGTCCGAGATTCCGCCCGACGACAGTGTGTCGGTGGATGTGCAAGCGGAAGTGCACGATGTGGAGGTGACCTGTGCTGCGGCGCCTCACCTGGATGCCGCCTGCCGCCAACAAGCCGCTCCCGCGCCCACCGCAGAAACCGATGGTGGGCTTGACGATGCTGGGATCATAACGACACCACCAACAGAAGACAATGATGCAGGCCCCCACGATGGCCCCTACGGTTACGCCTGCCAAGTTCTTGAAGGCGATGCCCAACTCAACGGGACCCTCGAAGATGAACTCTCCTTTATCGCCGTTCTCATCCAGGTCGGAGATGAAGCGGGCAATGTAAGCTTCACCAACAGTGTCATTGAATATGACCCGCTTCCGCCCGAGCTAGAGGCCGAATCCAACCAGAGTGATTACCGAAGCGGACAAACCATTGAATACACGCTGCGCTTTAACGAAGGCATTTTTGATACGGCAGGCCATGCCTTCGATGGCATGAACACCCTCACCGCACGGCAAGCGGGCACCCTCTCAGCGGATGGCGGCGTGGTAGACGCGGTGGGTCCCTCCATCACCCTCACCAAAAGCCCCGAGAGCACCGAAACCCTGTGGGTCTACGAAGGACAACCCAACGACTGTGGCAACGCTGCCAGCAACGCCGCTCCAGATGCCGGTAATACCTCATCAAACTTGAACTGCGATGGCACCTACGTCATTGACACCACCGACTGGCCCCCGCTTAAAGATAAAGCCGACAATCTTTTTGAGCCTGACGATCTCCTCGAAGGCTTTGTGGTCGATGCGTCTGCCGCTACAATATTAAACCTCTCGCTCGAAAATGACAATGAAGACATTTTTAATGATTTGAACGACCTCAACTTTACCATCTGCGCATCCGAACTGTTAGAGAAGGATCCACAAGCCCAGGTCCAAACGGAGTCTCACACCGTTGTCATCGATTGCGACTACCAAGGGACGTGTGGCTCCGATGATTTGGGCTCCCGCTATTTTTGCGATGCAAGCGCCCAACTTGACGAGGGTGCCCAAGAGTCCGAAGAACTCTCGTTTATCGCCGTACTTATTCAGCTAGAAGACTCGGCCGGCAACCTCACCTACGACAACAGCGTGATTGAATTTGATCCGGTGGCGCCCCAAATGAATTCCACATCCAATGAGGCCAGTTATAATTCCAGCCAAACTGTGGGCTACCAAATTGAACTGACCGAGCCCGTCTACAACGAAGAAGGCGACATGTATTTTGGACCCGAAACTTTGCAGGCCACCACTGCACCAAATAAAAACATTCTGCTCAATAAGACGTCCGGCAATGAAACCACTTGGGTCTACACCGCACAAATTTCGGACGACACAGAAGACGGAATCTACACCTTAGATTTTAGCCTTGATGTTACTGTCTTTCCCTCTCTGCAAGATGCGGCCGGCAACACGTTGGTGATCGAAACCGATCCTGCATCTTTTGAAATTGATGCGCAGTCCCCAGAAATCAACAATGTGAGTCTCGACAGTGAAGGCCTTCGTCCCATCAATGATTTAAATAAAATCGAATTCACGTTCACCACCAATGAGCTCTTACCCCAAAACCCAGACGAGTTACAAATCCTGGAACAAAACCCCGCCATTAAAATCGGTGACGATGATGGCATCACCACCTGTATCTGTGACAATTGTGGTACCGGCCCTGAAGCCTACGAATAC
>MDTD01193909.1_pt1 | contig 13867 bp, 14 predicted proteins | sample 811221 | NCBI WGS metagenome assembly MDTD01 (sample SAMN05326646, study PRJNA326480) | marine metagenome | isolation source: seawater | place: Pacific Ocean: South West | collected 2011
ACAGATCTACCAGCTCAAAGGTTAGCAAAAAAAATTGAACAAATGTCATTAGGTAAAATTAAAATAACTCATTATGCTGCTGGAGAATTAGTCCCAGCATTTCAAGTTTTTGATGCAGTACGTGAACAAGTAGCTGACTGTGCTTATACAGCACCTATTTACTGGATATCTAAAGATAAAGCTATATCATTTTTTGGTTGTATTCCAGGAGGTATGACAGCTAAAGAAATATTTTTGTGGTTAAAATATGGGAAAGGTCAAGAGTTATGGGATAATTTATACAGCAAGTATAATTTAAAAGGATTTCCTGCTGGAAATACAGGAACTACAATGGGAGGCTGGTACAATAAAGAAATAAATAATTTATCTGATTTTCAAGGGTTAAAAATGCGAATTCCTGGCTTAGGTGGTGAAATTTTAAATAGGCTAGGAGGTATATCAGTAAATATGTCTGGTGGTGAAGTAATCAATTCATTAAAATTAGGAGCAATTGATGCTGCAGAATGGGCTGGTCCATGGCCAGATACTATTATGGGATTTCATAAAGTTGCAAAATATTATTATGGTCCCGGAATGCATGAACCTCATACTTTGTGCGAATTTATGATTAATAAAAAAATATGGGAAAGTTTACCAGAAGAATATAAAACGATCATTGAAAATGCATCATACGCAAGTTACTTAGAAGTATTAACTGAATATTTTTATAAGAATGCTCAAGCGTTAAGGTTAATTAAGAAAGAAAACAATGTTGATGTAAGAAGTTTTTCATCTGAAATAGTAGAAATGTTTTTTAAACATTCAGAAGATATAGTTGAAGAAAATACAAAAGATAGTGAGGATTATAAGAATATTTATAAAAGTTGGTTAGAAAATATTGAACTTTTTAATGAGTATCATCAGTATTCAGATAATGCATATATGAAATTAAGACTAAAATACCAGAGTAATTAATAATATTTTAATTTTATTATTTATACTTCAACTTTATTAAATTTCTGATATTAATATTATATGAAAGTTTTGTATTTATACATCCTATTAATTATATTAAGTTTAGAATTAAAAGCAGGTGCTCCTGCACCAAGTACCTCTTTACCAGAACCACCTTATGTCTTCGAAAAAGGTACATTAATTACCGCAGAAGTAGATTGGAATAAAGATTCAATTAAAAAGTATATTCCTACAGATATAAAGTTAGATGAAGTTGTAAATGGAGGCATTGAAGTTTTTTTTACAAAACATAAAAAACCACTAACTAAAATAAATTATGTATTAATTTGGTTAAATTTACAAAATGATCATAAAAAATTGGTCTTAGGTTTTGTAGGACCAGATTATGATAGTAATAGAATAATAGAAAAAATAGCAGAAAAAAAACTTACTTTAGCTAAAAGTAGACTAATGATAATAAATGAAAAAGTTTCTTTAAGAACAAATATTAATAATAAATTAGCATTTAATATATCAGGAAATATAAATGCAAATTGTAAAAATAATGAAAATAAATTGAATAAAATAGAGATAAGCAAAAGTAAAACTTTTTCAATCACTCACAAATCTGATAATGTATGTAATCTAGACAGTACAAATATAATATTTACTGAAAATTATAGTGATATAAAAGTTAATAAAATATTAAATGCTAGTATTTTTAAAAGTGCAGAAGTGACATTTTCTTATTAAAATATTAATTAAGATATAATATATTTTTAATTATTTTTGTAGCATACGCCGATGGCTTAACATTTTTATTTTTTAACATATTTTCTAAATTACCAAATTTTTTTAATTGAAGTTTTGCCCCCTTTTCATCTTTAATAAGAAAGTTTAATTTATTTCTAATATTATCTTGATTAAATTGACTTTGAATTAATTCTGGAACTATAGGCCTATCAAAAATAATATTTACTAGGGTAATATATTTTGCAAATACTATGTTTTTAAGCAAAAAATAACTTAAAAAGTTCAATTTATAAACAGTAATAAATGGCACTTTATGAAGAGCTAGCTCCAATGTGATAGTACCTGAAACAGCGATAGCTAAAAAACTTTTATTGAAAATAGTTTCTTTATGAGTGTTAAGAACTATATCTATTTCTAATTTATTTTTATATTTTTCTGAAATATTTTCTACCAAGGATAATTGACTTTCGACAGCAACTATTACAATTGTAAATTTTTCATTATATTCTAACAATGAATTTAAAATTAAATCTAGATGAAAGTTAATTTCATTTTTTCTACTTCCAGGGAATATAGAAATATATTTTTTTTTTCTCTTATTTAAAATATTTTTATTTTTATTGATTGTTTCTACTAAGGGATGCCCTATAAAGTAAGTTTTAATTGCATACGGTATAAAATATTTTTTTTCAAATGGATATAAAACAAATAAATTATCTATGTAACTAGCTATTTTTTTTGCTCTATTAGCTTTCCAAGCCCAAACTGTTGGTGCCACAATATGAATATTTGGAATATTAACATTTAATTGTTTTAGTTTTTTTAATATTCTAAAATTAAAACCTGGCGCATCAATCGTTATGATGAGATCTGGCTTAATATCTATTATTTTATTTACAGTTAGTTTTATTAATGACAACAATTCTGGAATCTTGGGTAACACCTCTATCAATCCCATTAAAGATATCTTTTCCATAGAAAATATAGGTTTTAGACCTAATTCAAGAAGATTTTTACCTCCTATACCATAAAAATGCAAAGAATTATCAGAAGTTTTTAATTTTTTTAAAAGAATGCCTCCTAATTGATCACCTGAAATCTCTCCAGCTATAATAAAAATAGTTTTTTTATACTGCATAATAGAAAAGATTATACTTTTTAATTAATTTAAAAGTTTCTTCAGGGTTAGCGATTAAGGAATTATTTTTTTCTACTATAATTCCTTTTATACCAGATAAAAATATATTCTTTATAGTTTTTGGACCTATAGTTGGTAAATCAAAATAAATATTCTGGTTTGGTTTGCAAATCTTAACCAATAAACTAAAGTTATCTGATCTATTGAGTAACTTATATCTTAATATTAAATTATCTGTGCCTTTTCTATCTTCCCTTAATAATATTTGATTTTTGTCTACAATAACTGATTGTCCTTTATCTAAAGACCCATTTCTTTTGGCTATATTAAAGTAATAATTTATTTGATCTAATGTAATTTTTTTCTTAAATTTTTTAAAATTATTATTTTTATCATTAGCTATGTTCTTCTTTAATAATTTTCTAACGTCTAAAACCTTAAAGCCTTTTTTAATAAAAATATTATAGATTCTTGAAAGTAATGCATTATCTCCTCTAAAATAATATAATAAAATCAATAATATATAGTAAATAGTTATTAGATTTGGTCTTAACTTTAACAAAGAAGGTTTATTAACTTTTCCTATGAATATAATGTATTTAATTTTTTCCTTATATAAAATAGAAAATATATTTCCAATATTATTTAAACTTAAGTATGCATCTGGTGAAAAAGTTAAGTCTTTATAAAAATCTTTAATAGCAATAAGAAAATAGTTTATATTTTGTGTTTTACATGATTTGATACTACTAAGAACTAAGTCACCTCCACCTGCTATTATTGCAAGTTTTCCTTTTTTAATTTGCATTTTTAGGTTTACAGATAGATCTTGATTTTTCTCTTTTTAAAAACTGGACAATCTCTTGTATTGGTTCATTATCTGAAAACTCTTCTGATACCTCTTTTACTCTATCAGATAATGTTCCCTCTTGAGAAGAAAATAATAAACCATAGGCTTTCCTAAGGTCTTGAATTATGTCCTTAGTAAACCCTCTTCTTTTTAACCCTATAATATTTAAACCAGATAAATATGCCCTATTTCCTATTACAGTTCCATAGGGTATTACATCACTATCTACTCCTGATAGTCCACCTATCATAGAATGTTTACCTATTCTACAAAACTGATGGGCGCCTGACAATGCACCCATTATAGCATAATCTTCTAATGTTACATGACCAGCTATGGAAGCATTATTGACCATAATAACGTTATTACCAATTTTACAATCATGTGCAACGTGCGCATTGATCATAAACAAACAGTTATCACCTATTACAGTTTCCCAACCTCCTCCTTTAGTACCTGTATTCACAGTAACATATTCTCTAAATATATTATTTTTACCAATTTTTAATTTAGATTTTTCACCTTTATATTTTAAGTCTTGTGGAGAAGTGCCTATTGAACAATAAGGAAAAAAAGTACAATTATCATCTATTGTGGTATTGCCATCTATATAAATGTGAGCCTTTAAGTTTACATTGTTGCCTATTTTAACATTTTCATTAATAATACAATAAGGACCAATAGTAACGTTAGAACCCAATATGGCTTTCTCTGAAATTATAGAGGTGTGGTGTTTGTTAATCATTACTATCAGCTATCATAGCCGTAATACTTGCTTCAGCGACTATTTTATCTTCAACTTTTGCCAAACAATCAAACTTCCAAACAAGCTTTCTAGCTTGTTTTTTTCTAACCTCAATAAATAATTGATCACCTGGAATTACCATTTGCCTAAATCTTGCTTTGTCTATACTCATAAAATAAACAAGTTTTCCCATTGCTTCTTTACCAAAAGAAGAAACTACTAATGCACCAGAAGTTTGAGCCATACTTTCAACAATTAAAACGCCGGGCATTACTTTTTTTCCTGGGAAATGTCCTGTAAAAAAAGGCTCATTAATAGTAACATTCTTAAGACCTACAGCATATTCATCATTTTTAATATCTATAAGCCTGTCTATTAGTAAAAAAGGGTACCTATGCGGCATCATAGATATAATCTTTTCAATATCAATAATATTTTTCATTTTTTTTCTACCATTTTTTTAAGTATAACTGCCTGTTTTAAATAAGTTTTTAGATTAACAGAAGGAGTTCCGCTTACAATACTATTTTTTGAAATATTTTTAGTGACCCCAGATTGTGCTCCTATTTGCACATTGTCGCTTATATGCAAATGCCCAGATATACCAACTTGACCACCCATTAAAACATTTTTTCCAATAATACTACTTCCTGCTATACCGGTTTGACCAGCAATTACAGTATTTTCACCTATAACAACATTATGAGCTATATGTACTAGATTATCAATTTTAACTCCTTTTTTTATCTCTGTGAAATTAAGTGATCCTCTATCGATAGCGCAATTTGAACCTATTTCTACATCATCATCAATTTTCACTATACCTATCTGTCGTACTTTAATATATTTTTTCCCATCAAACACATAACCAAAACCATCTTGCCCTATTATTGCACCATCCTGAATAATAACGTTATTGCCAATATAACTATTAGTAATACTTACATTATTACCTATAAAACAATTTTTTCCTATATGAACATTTGGTCCAATACTTGAAAAAGAATTAATTACAGTTTTGTGTCCTATACTAACATTACTTTTTAAATCTACATAATTGGAAACCTCTGAAGAATTTGATACTATGATTTTTTTTTTTTATCTTTTTTTGAACTCTTAACATCAGGATAAAAAATATTAAGAAGCTTAGCGTAGCTTAAATATGGATTCTTAGATACTAAAAATGATAGATCTTTTGAATATTTATACTTATTTAGTACATTTTCAGATATAATACAAGCAGAAGCCTTTGTAGAATTAAGACTTTTAAAATATTTTTTATTATCTATAAAAGTAATACTACCACTAATAGCATTTTCAATAGAAGATATCTTGTCAATAATAATATTTGATTTGCCAATAACTTTATCTTTTGTAAAACCAGCAAGCTTTTTTAATGAGAATGGACCCTTTGGTTTTAATAAAATACTTTTAATCAACTTTTTTTTCTTTTTTCTTTTCTACTGTAATTTTTGGTAACGATTTATTTAGCTTATCTACAACAATATTAGAAATGTTGATCTTATCCGCTGATATAACAGTAGTATTTGCATCAAAAACCAATAAATAACCTTCTTTTTGAGCTATTTCTTTCATATGCTTAACCGCTTCTTGTTGAATAATTTGCATTCCTTTAGCCATTGTGGATTCTAGTTCTCTTCTTATTTTTTCCACTTTGCCCTGAATTTTATTTACTTTTTGTTTAAATATATCTTCTTTTTCTTTAAATTCTTCTACAGACAATACTGATTTTTGGGCTACCAGTTTTTCTTGTTCTTTTTTAAGTAAACTTTCCTCATCTTGAATTTCTTCTTTATAATTTTTTTCTAGATTTTGAATTTCTTTTTGTAACGTAGTAAAAGCTGACGACTTCGATAAAACTACCTTCATATCAATTACAGCCGCAGGAAAATTTAGTTGTTCAGTATTAATTGATTTTGTTTCCTCCTGAGCTATAGAACTTTGGAAAATATTACAGTAAGACAAAAATAATACTAAAGTAAATTGTCTAAAATAACGTACCCACGTTAAAGCTAAATGTGTCTGTTTTATCATAACTTTCCTTTAAAATTGCAAAACTATAATCTAATCTAATTGGACCAAAGGGAGACTGCCATAATACTCCTGCCCCTGTAGTTAATCTTAAACTATTATCATCATAGTAATTTGTTGCACTGGTGTCAATTGAAGTCAATGATCCAGCAGTTATAAAAGCTCTTCCTTTTATACCTAGTTCTTTAGGTAAACCAAGGCCAAATTTCATTTCAGGAGTAAAAGTATAATAAAAGTTACCTCCTAAGGCTGAGTCATCACTTTTATCCCTAGGACCGATACCTCCATTTTGAAAACCAACAAATGTATTATCGCCTAAAATAAACCTATCTGAAATTTCAATATCTTGTCCTAAACCTACTATATAACCTGACTTACCTACAAATGATAAAGTTATTTTTTCATCAAATATAAGATCATAACTTGCTAAAGTACCACTTATTTTTATATATTTTTTATCCCCACCAATACCAGCTAAACCAAGACTATTTGAAAAAAACCAACCTTCAGTAGGATCAATTCTACTATTAGATTTATCTATTCTATTCCCTAATGAAAAAAGAGATAAAATATTTTTTCCAGACTCAGAAATTATTGACCTAGATGCACCAGAATAAGCAATAATATTTCTTTTTTCTAATGAATAATTTATACTTTGTCTACCATATTCTCCATTAGCATAACCAACTCCTAAGCCAACTCCATCTGTTTCATTATCATAATTACTTTCAGGGTATTGTCTAATTGTTTTAAAAATATCAGTAGATAAAGAAAAATCTCTATTTAAAAAGAAAGGTTCAGTAAATGAAAAATCAATACTATTTTGTCTGTCACTAGTTAAAATAAAAAACTTTAACTTCTGTCCTTTTCCAAAAAAATTATTTTCAGACAAACCAATGGTTGCCTGTGCGCCATTAGCTGATGAGTAACCTCCTCCTAAAGAAAATTCACCAGTACTGGTTTCCTCAACTTCTATATTAATATCTATATCATTTGTATTAGAAGGCTTATCTATTTCATTAAATTCAACTTTAGAAAAATGTCCCAAGTTATTAATTAAAATTCTAGATCTCTTTATTAAGACTCTATTATAAGAGTCTCCTTCAGCAATTCTTAGTCTTCTTCTAATAACTTTATCTAAAGTTCTAGTATTCCCTGAAATAATTATTTTATCTATATATTTTTTCTCAGATGGTTCTATTAAAAATGTAACATCTATACTTTTATCTTCATTTCTTATGAGTTTTGGAGTAACTTGTACAAATGGTATTCCACTTTTCATAATATTTTCAGTAATTTTAACTATTGTATCATCAAGTTTTTCTGCACTAAACCAACTACCCTTTTTAAATTTGATAGCATTAATTATCAATTTTTTATCTAAATTATTAACTTTAACTTCTGCAACAATATTTCCAAATTTATATCTATCACCTTCATTAACATTTATTGTGATAAAAAATAAATCTTTTTCATGGCTTAGTTCAGCTTGTGAGGCTTCAATGTTAGCATCAACAAAACCTTTATTGGAATAAAACTTTTTTAAGTTCAATTCATCAAAATTTAATAAATCTGGGTCAAATTTACCACCTGAAGACAAAACTTTCCACCACCTATGTTCTTTAGTAAGAATTTCACTTCTAAGCTCTCTATCTGAAAAAAAAGAGTTTCCTAAAAAGTTAATAAATTTTATTTTTGATAATGGCCCCTCTTCAATTTCAAAAATAAGATCAACTCTATTTTGTTCTAAATAGATTACTTTTGGTTCAACAATAGCTGCATATCTACCGTTTCCTCTATAAATACCAAGAATTGTCTGCAAACTATTTTTTACTTTATTTAGAGTAAAAATATCTCTTGGGTTTAAAAATATTTCTGATAGTATGTCATCATCTTCAATTCTTTTATTACCTTCTAAAGCTATTCTATTAATTATAGGATTTTCTACTACTGTTATAAACAAAGAGTCATTCTTAAAGTCAAAACTAATATCAGAAAATAACTCTGTTGCAAATAAGTCTTTAAATGCAGCATTTAAATCTTCTTCACTGATTTCTTTATTTTTTTTAATATTAAGATAGGAAAGAATTGTACTACTATCAATTCTTTGATTGCCTTTTATAAATATTTTATTTATAGAGATTGCATATACACTTTTAATAGAAAAAAAAAGAAGTACAATATAAATTACAGCGTACTTAAACATATCAATTTAATACTCTGCAGTAGATATCATTTAATATGGAAAAAGTCATAAAAAAAACGATTATTATTACTCCTAAAATTTGAATTTTTTTAAATAAATTGTAATTGATATTTTTTCCAATTACAAATTCTGAAATATAAGTTAATAGATGTCCTCCGTCTAACAAAGGCAAAGGAAATAAATTTATTAAACCAAGATTTATAGATATTAATGCTATTAATGCTATAAAAGATATATAGTCAGTATTAACTATATCAGTTGAAACTTTTGCAATCAGTATGGGTCCACCTACTTCACAGTGATCTCGTTGTCCGAATAAAATCTCCCAAAAAGCTATTAATGTTTTAACAGAAATAATAAATATATTATTTAATGCTTCCTTGATTGACTCATATAGGTTTAACTTTGCTCTATTTTTTTTAAATGTAATACCTATTTTAGGACTTCCTGAATTACTTAAATCCTTAGGAATAATTTTGATAAATATTTCTTTATTATTTCTTAATATTAGAAAATTTAATGCTTTATTTTCATTAGTCTTCACTGTATCAATTATTTGTCTTGCATCTTCTACTTTAATACTGTCAATTTTTAATATTTTATCATTTTTTTTAAGGCCAGCATAACTAGCAGGTGATTCAGGTAATACTTTTCCTACTATTGGACTTATTAAAGGATTAATTCCTAAATAATTTATATTTTTTTTGCTTCCTATAAAAGTTTCAATTGATTTAGTCTCAGGAATAAGACTGTATTCTAAAACCTCATCATTTCTTTTTATTTTAAATAATAAAGAACCTGTGCCTAGTTTTTCATTATCAATAAAGTTATAAATATCCTCAAAATTATTAATTTTAATATTATTTATTGATATCACTTTATCATTAACTTGAAGATTAATTAATTCCGCTGGACTATTTTTATCAATTGAACCCAAAATATTAGGTGTTTCATTTCGACCAAAAAATAAAAAAATAACAATAAATAATAAAAAGCTTAATAAAAAGTTAGCAGCTGGCCCAGCAAAAACTATGCTTGCTTTTTGCAAGGCTTTTTTATTCATAAAAAGATTTTTATTTTTAGAATTTATTTTACTTTTACTTTCTGAATACATTTCTCCGCAAAACTTTACATAACCTCCAAGTGGTATAGCTCCTATTTGCCATTTTGTATTATTTTTATCGGTTTTACTTAATAATACTGGCCCAAAACCTATAGAAAACCTTTCGACATCAACATTATTAATTCTAGCAACTATGTAATGACCAAACTCATGTATAAATACTATTATAGTAAAAACTAGAATGAACCAGAAAATATATTCAAAATAATAGAAAAATGTACTAAATATATGCATACACTAATTATTTTTTTTAATAATTTTATTTGTTAATAATCTTGCTTCAAAGTCCACAGACAATATATCCTTTAATGTTTTTACTTCAATATGATTAAACTCATAAATAGTTTTTTTTATAGTTTTTACTATATCATCAAATTTCATATTTTTTTTTAAAAAATTATCTACTGCTATTTCATTAGCTGCATTTAAAACAATAATAGTAGATTTTGTAAAAAGACTATTGCTAACTATTTTTTTTAATGATAGTGCAGGAAATTTTTTACTATCAGGCTTAATAAAATTTAAATTATTATTTTGTATAAAGTCTATGAACTTTACTTTAGTAACAGATCTATATGGCCAACTTAAAGCAAAACTAATTGGTACTTTCATATCTGGCGAGCTTGCTACCAAATGAGAAGAACCATCAATAAAATTAACAATTCCATGTATTAAGGATGCTGGATGAATAAAAATATCAATTTGCTTTAGGTTTAAATTAAACAAAATAGATGCCTCAATAACTTCAATCACTTTGTTTACCAATGTTGCTGAATCTATAGTGATTTTTTTTCCCATCTTCCAATTAGGATGCTTTAAAGCGTCTGCTACTGTAATATTTTTAAAGTTTTTCTTATTCATCCTTAAAAATGGTCCTCCAGAAGCAGTTAAGATAATATTTTTAATGCTACTTTTATTTTCATTCTGTAATATCTGATATATTGCATTGTGTTCTGAGTCTAATGGAATAATTTTAGTTTTCTTAAGTTTTGCTTTTTTAAGAAGCAAGTATCCTGCACTAATAATTGATTCCTTATTAGCGATTGCAAGTACCTTTGCATTTCCTATACTCTCAAAAGTGGGTTTAAGTCCAGCTATACCTACTATCGCAGAAACTAATATATCTACACTTAAACTTGAAACTTCACATATTGCTCTATAACCTGCTAAACACTTTACATTACTGCCAAACAACTCTTCTTTAAGTTTCTTGAAATATTTTTTTTCACCTATTACCGCATATTTGCAATTAAACGTTAAAGCAAGCTTAGCTAATTTTTTATAATTCTTATATGAGGTTAAAGCTATGACATTATATTTGTTTTTATTAGAAGCTATAATTTTTAAGGTATTTATTCCTACTGAGCCAGTAGCGCCTAAAACACTAATCTTTTTCAACGATTACTCCATAGCAAAATAAATATAAACATTACAACAATAGCAAACAAAAAGCCATCAAGTCTATCTAAAATTCCACCATGACCTGGAATAAGTTTTGAGCTATCTTTTTTATTATTAATTCTTTTCAAATAACTTTCGAATAAATCTCCAAAAGCGGTAAAAAGTCCAATTAGTAGACCTCCTAACATCGCTTGATAGATATTTATAATATTAAAATAGTAAGAAAAAATACTACTGCTTATTACAGAAAATAATAATGAAAAAATAAACCCTGACCAAGTCTTATTTGGACTTATACTAGGAAAAAGTTTTTTACCTTTAATTATACTACCAAATATAAAAGCAGACGAGTCACTAGCCCATACAATACTAAGTAACCAAAATATTATAATTTTACCATCTAAATAATATTTATTTAAATAAATTAAAATATAAAACGGTAATGCTAAGTAAAAATATGATGATATAGGTACTAAGCATTTAGAACTATTAAATAAACTCAAAAAAATTCCAATAAAAGTTAAAAGAATAGGAATTAAAATAAAGTTACTGTAAATAAATAAAAAATTTATTAATATAAGTATTAGATTTATAAAAAAATTTAAACTTAAATACTTTAAATAAAATAATTTATAATATTCTATTAATAATATTGAAAAAGTAACAATTAATAATAATAAAAAATAATACGAACCTAAATAATTAAATGAAATTACTAATATTATTAAAAAAATAGAAGATATAAGTCTTAAAAATAGATTATAAGAAAAAAAAATACTTATTATAAGCCTCCAAACCTTCTTTCTCTTTGATTAAATTCTTTAATTGCAGAAAAAAAATCATCTTGACTAAATTCAGGCCAAAACTTTTTAATAAATAATAATTCAGAATAAGCTGATTGCCAAAGAAGAAAATTACTTAACCTACAATCACCTCCTGTTCGAATAATTAAGTCAGGGTCAGGAATACCTTTTGTATAAAGGTTTTCAGAAATTATTTTTTCATTTATTTCATTAATTGTTATTTTTTTTAAAGCTATATCATAAGCTATTTTTTTAACTGAATTAGTAATTTCTTGCCTTGAGCCATAATTAATTGCAATTATTAAATTCAGTGTTTTATTTTCTTTTGAAGCTTCTGATAATTTATTTAAATCTTTTATAATATCACTTGGAAATAACGAAATTTCACCCAAAACTTTAAGACATATATCATTTTTAAGTAACTCATTAATTTGTTTTTTTAAAAAAAATCTTAACAAACTAATTAAATCTTGTATTTCTTCATTAGTTCGCTTCCAGTTTTCTGACGAAAATGCAAATAAAGTTAAATATTTAATCTTACACGTAATGGCTGCTTTTAATATTTCTCTAACATTAGTTGCACCTTTTTTATGGCCTTCTATATTTTTCAGACCATTGAGCTTAGCCCAACGCCTATTACCATCCATAATAATACCTACATGTTTAGCAAATGAAAAAAAGTTTTTTTTACTATTGTTCATTTTTAAATGAGTTATATTTGTAAAATCTCTTTTTCTTTATTTTTACTTTTTTCAGAAATAATCTCTATATAAGAATCTGTTAATCTTTGAAGATCATCTTGAATTGTTTTAATTTCATCTTCAGGAATACTTTGAGAACTAAATTTTTTAATAGAATTCATACCGTCTTGTCTAATATTTCTTATTGATACTTTTGCCTCTTCTGATAAACGCTTAACATTTTTAGCTAACTCTACTCTTCTTTCAGCCGTTAGATCAGGTAAATTTATTCTTATAATTTGTCCTTCGGTCATAGGAGATAAATTTAATGATGAGTTTAATATACTTTTTTCTACAGAATTTACTAAATTTGTATCCCATACATTTATTTTAATCGTTTTAGCTTCAGGCACGCTAACTGATGCCAAGTCTTTAATTTTCATACTTTGCCCATACGCATCAACCACTAAACCATCAACTAAAGTAGTAGAAGCCCTTCCAGATCTAATGCCAGTAAAGTTATTAACTAAATTATCTATAGCTCCCTGCATTCTTTTTTCGTAATCACTTAATGTAAATTGGTTCATCTTATTTCTCCGATATTATTGTATAAGGTTCTTCTGCATTTACTGCCTTAAAAAATGAGCTTTCTTCTAAAATTGAAAAAACTACCATAGGAATATTGTTGTCTCTAGCTAATGTTATTGCTGATGAATCCATAACTTTTAAATTATCTTCTAAAAGTTTTTTATAACTAATAACCGAATATTTTTTTGAGTTTGGATTTAATTTTGGATCACTTTCATAGACACCATCAACACTTGTACCCTTAAATAAGACATCGCAATTCATTTCTGCAGCCCTTAATGTTGCTGCTGTATCAGTAGAAAAGTATGGGTTTCCAGTCCCGGCAGCAAGAATTATTATCCTGTTTTTTTCTAAATGTCTAATAGCTCTTCTTTTAATAAATGACTCACAAATAGTCTGCATAGGTATCGCAGATAATACTCTTGTTGAAATGCCATTTTTTTCTATAGCATTCTGAAGTGCTAATGCATTTATTACAGTAGCTAACATTCCCATACCATCTGCAGTTACTCTGTCAATTCCTTGAGCAGCTCCAGATATACCTCTAAATATATTACCTCCTCCTACTACAATACAAATTTCTTTACCTTTTTTA
>MDTD01177104.1_pt1 | contig 13864 bp, 13 predicted proteins | sample 811221 | NCBI WGS metagenome assembly MDTD01 (sample SAMN05326646, study PRJNA326480) | marine metagenome | isolation source: seawater | place: Pacific Ocean: South West | collected 2011
AGCCTTTATCCCCAGCCTTTGGAAAACCCTGATGGCTGATTTCAATGTTTGGCAGATGCCCGAGCAGGAAACGGTGCGCATGCAGGGCGCCTTTTGGATTGCCGGTTGTGCCAGAGGTATAGATCAGCATTGCTGGATCATCTGGTCTCGAGAGGGCGGCAAGGGCTGTATCCGGCATATGTTTCAGTTCTGTCCAGAAGCTGCGGACGGATACTGTCTGTTCTTGCTTGTCTGTGTCCTTATCATCTGCTCCGCATACAAGGATCTGTTCGAGTTCTGGCAGATCGGTTAAGATTGGCGCCAATTTGTGTAAGCTGCCCGCGTCCGTTATGATTAGCTTTGTTCCACTGTCATGCAAGCGATAGGCCAGCGCATCTGGCCCAAATAGGGTGAACAGCGGCAAAATGATTGCCCCAACACGATAGGCAGCGAAATGTGCGATCAATACTTCTGGGCTTTGCGGCAGAAGTATAGCAATTCTGTCTCCTCGAACAATCTGATGTGATTTGAAGTAATGTGCCAGCTTTGTTGCCGCGCGAAGCAGTTCAGCATAGGTCCAGAGTTTTTTTGGGGCATCATCTCTGACATCGATAAGCGCAACACGGTCCGGCTGAGCATCTGCCCAACGGTCACAACACATATCTGCTATGTTGAACAGCTCAGGCACAGGCCAGATATCGTCAGCCCCTGCCTCTTGTCTTTTGGCCATCTGACTGAGGATAGAGGGGGCAAAGCGTGTTTTAGCTTTTATCATACGTCTGCTCTATCCCTTTATTAGCTTACAGATAGGGCTGGGCCCGAACATTCTGTGCGGTTATAGCAGCGGCATAATCTTGCTGCAGTGTGGCGACAAGGCTAGCAACAGATGGTATGTCTTTTATTGACCCCACACCATGCCCGGCTGACCATAAATCGCGCCAAGGCTTTGCGCTGTTCTGGCGAGGGTCCAGGGCCTCTGCCAGCTCTTTGTTGATATCTACCTCTCCATGACTGTCTAGATTATCGGGGTCGTATCCTGATTGAATCAAACTTTGCTTTATAAAGTTTGCATTTACGCCTGTCACAGCATCTGTTAGCACAATATCACTAGCAACAGCGGTGGTCAGCATCTGCTTATAGGCATCTGGTGATAAACATTCCTGTGTGGAAATGAAACGCGTGCCCATATAAGCTAGGTCAGCCCCAATCATCTGAGCTGCAGCAATATCAGCGCCAGTACTGAGCGCACCAGATAACAGAACTGTCCCTGTGAAGCTCGCTTTAATCTCATTAATCAATCCAAACGGGCTGGCTTGACCTGTATGTCCTCCTGCTCCTGCGCAGACAGCGATAAGCCCGTCAACATCGGCAGCCGAGGCTTTTTCAGCATGCCGCAGGTTAACGATATCATGAAACACCAGCCCGCCATAGTCATGGATTTGTGTCACCAGGTCGCTGACTGCTCCTAAAGAGGTAATAATCAACGGGACCTGATATTTTTTACATAAAGCCAGCTCATCTGTCAGCACATCATTTGACTTGTGCACAATGAGATTCACGCCAAATGGAGCCGGCTTTTGGCCAGTTGTTTGCTCATGCGCATTGAGGGCTGTGGTAATTTGTTCCAGCCAGGTTTCTAGCCCACCCGCGGTGCGCTGATTTTTTGCTGGAAATGTACCCACAATGCCAGCCTTGCAACAGGCAATGACCAATTCAGGACCAGAGGCTAGGAACATTGGCGCAGCAATTAAAGGTAGGGATAATCTGTTTTCAAATAATGAGGGAAGAGACATACTTTGCGCTCTTAACAGCCTTCAACAATTACAAGTGTGCCTGTGGAATTGTCCATCCGCATCTTTTTGACAGGTGCATATTCAGGACTGTACATAAAAGCTTTGGCCTTAGTCATGGATGGAAATTTCAGCAGAACAATGCGGGTGGGTGACCATAATTCATCTTGAAACACATTAAGCGCACCGCCCCGTGCGATATATTCACCGCCAAAGGCTTTTACAATCGGCACAACCTGCTGTTTATAGCTCTCGTAAATTTCCGGATTATGAATATCAACATCAACAAGAATATAGGCTGGTTTTTCAGACATGATTTTTTTAGTTCCTCACGGTCACCTCAACTCTACTATGCCTGCAGGCAGTAAGGCTGTCAGCATAAATTCGTATTAGACCTGCCAACCATTATGAGCCCAGATAAAGTTTTATAGAGGACCGAGCGGGCCTATGCAAAAGCGATGGGGCTAAACAAGCGTTTGGGCCTAATTTTTCGTGGAAGGCAGAGCGCTCCTTTTAAGCCAGCTAAACTTAGCTGTGAAGGAAATAAAGCTGACCTTGGTCCTTGATTAACGGGACCATGCTCTGTTAGATGAAGATTTGGCAAATTGCCCCAGTCTTGTTGCAAGAGCCTGCGGTTCAATCCTGAAGATTTACGAATCTTAATAGCCCGCTGCCATACCGTCTTTGCGGGGGTCAGACCCGGCTATAAGCATGCCTGTTCGTTCATCTATCCATATCGCCTGTGAGCCGCCAATCGGAACACGAGCCCGTTGGATATTATGACCTTTTGCCCGCAGTGCTACACAAATATCCTCCGGGACAGACTTTTCAACGTCAATCACATCAGAAAATGGGTTAGGGAAAAAGCGCGGAAAATCTTGGGCTTGTTGTATATCAAGCCCGTAATCTAGCATGCGGGCTAGCAACTGCATATGGCCAAATGCCTGATACTCACCACCCATAACCCCAAACGGCATAATTGTTTTGCCGCCCTTCTTCAACATCCCCGGAATAATGGTATGCAAAGGCCTTTTCCCGGGTTCAATGCAGTTCGGATGGCCAGGCTGAACAACAAAACCCTGGCCACGGCATTGGAACAGAACCCCTGACTGCGGGGCAACAAGCCCGGCTCCAAAAGTATGAAAGATCGTGTTAATAAAGCTGCAGGCGTTCCTGTCTTTATCTACAACACTAACATAAACCGTGCTTTTGTGAGGTGGCAAAGAGGATGATGGTAAGTCAAACTGTGCTTTATCCGGGTTAATTAGCTCTCGCACCTGGTCTGCATATGAGGGATTGAGTAGGCTCTCTACAGGCACATCACTGAATGCCGGATCAGCCAAATATAAGGAACGGTCACGATAGGCTAAACGGCCAGCTTCAATTTCATGATGCATTCGCGCCACATTAATGGGGTCGTCACCATACTTATCTATGCCTGACATGATATTCAGCAGCAACAGGGCAATCACGCCCTGACCATTTGGGGGGCATTCCCAAACATCATAGCCTCTGAACTGGCTTTTAATAGGCTGAACATAGTTGGCGAGGGCTGCGTCTAGATCAGCCTGGCTGTGACGGCCGCCAAGGGCGGCCAGTTTTGCCAGCATATCTTGAGCAACCCAGCCTTTATAAAAGCCATCCCGTCCCTGCTCAGCAATCGCGGTCAGGGTTTTGGCCAGGTTTGGTTGACGCAATACCTCACCCATCTGGTAGGTTTGGCCATTTTTTAAAAACACATCCGCAGCATCTTTATCACCCTGCAGCAACTCAATACAGCCTGCAAAATCAAAGGCTGAACGCTGGCCAACAGGAAACCCCTCTAGGGCATAGCCAATCGCGGGTTTAAGCAACTGGTCAAGTGGCATACTTCCATGGTCACGGTTCAGTTGGACCCAAGCATCAACAGCTGTTGGTATAGTCACAGCATGAGCGGATTGCTGTGGAATTTTGTCAATACCTTGTTCCAAAAGCCAGTTTGCACTGATCTCCAGTGGCGCACGTCCTGAACCATTAATCGCAACGACTTCATTACTTCCTGCTGGTGCATATAAGCAGAAACAGTCACCGCCAATGCCTGTGGATGCAGGCTCAACCACGCATTGCACGGCAACTGCGGCCAGTGCGGCATCCAGCGCATTACCTCCCTCGCGCAGCACATGAAGGCCGGTTGCTGTTGACAGGGGTTGTGATGTGCTGACCATGCCATTAGGGGCCAGTACAGGTGAACGGCCTGGAAGCTGCAAATTTCTCATGAGGGTCTAATCCTTAAAGCAGAGTGAATAGGGACACAACAGGATCAACTAAACACATGAACCTTTTTCCACACATAGCCCTGTTCAGTTCCGCTTTCAAGTCTGTTCAGGAAAGCCAGCCAGATGTTTTGAAAAAAGGAATGACTAAGGCCAGAAGCTCATCAGGGCTTTCTTCAGGTAGGAAATGTCCGCCGGGGACGGTTGCGGTTTTTACATCATTAAAGCTGGTTTCCCATTCCACTTTCAAATCATAATGGGATGCCACAAAACCGTCAGCTCCGCTAATCGCAAATAACGGAATATCAAGCCTCTGGCCCTGATTTTCAGCGTCATGAACCAAATCAATACTAGCTGCTGCGCGGTAATCCTCACAGGAAGCATGAATAGTCGCCGGGTCAGAAAAGCAGCGTAAATAATCTGCCATTGCCTTGTCTGAATGAACATTGCCTGACTTGCCCCAGCTGCCCATTTTCCGGCGCATATAAAATTCTGGATCTTTTCCAATTAGGGTTTCAGGAAGCGGATAAGGCTGGATTAGAAAAAACCAGTGATAATAGGCCTTTGCAAATGCCATATCAGTGGCGCTGTACATATTTGCTGTAGGTGCAATATCCAATACCGCCAGCCGGTTCACCTGTTCGGGATAATCACGGGCTAGCCTGTGCGCAACCCGCCCGCCTCTGTCATGGCCCATGACTGAAAATGTCTGGTGACCCAGCCCTGTCATTAGTTCAGCCATATCTGCTGCCATTTCTCGCTTTGCGTAGGGGCTGTGATTTGCATCTGTTTTTGGCTTCCCACTATCACCATAACCACGCAAGTCAGGCATCACCAAAGTGAATGAGTCAGCCAGCCTGTCAGCAACCAGGTGCCACATAAACTGTGTTTGCGGATAGCCATGCAGCAGCAACAGGGCCGGGCCATTGCCGCCTGTCCGGTAAGCAATTTCCGTTCCTGTAGTGATAAGACGTCCGGCTGAGAAGCCCTGCAAATTAGGCATGCTATGCCTCCTGTTTAATCAAATTAGCAGCTTTTTCTTTGTTCATCTGATACACTCAATGCAGTTACGTGCGGAATTTATTTTGGACTGTGGTCATAATTAAGTGATTTGCTGTTTTTGTCCAGTTGACAGTGTTTTCAATAATATTCTGTAGATAAAACATTGCTCAGCAAGGCTGCCTTTTCCCGGGCAAGCTGCTCTGCTTCTGCCTGACTGACAATCGTAAAGTGTATAGTCCGATGTGCGGCAAGCCGGGTCAGTGCAGGCAGGTCGGTAGAGATCACGCTGGCAATTTTCGTATAACCGCCCGTAGTCTGATGATCGGCCATTAAGATTATGGGCTGGCCGTCACCAGGCACCTGAACGGCGCCTTTCACGATACCATCTGATAGAATGTCAGCACTTATTTTATGGGTAAGACGTGGGCCAGACAGGCGCAGGCCCATCCTGTCCATGCGCGTGGTCAGCTTCCAACCAGTTCTAATCAGTTTTTCTATCTGATCTGCCTCGAAACAGAAGTCCTGTGGGCCGAGAACAATGCGAAAGTTGGTCTGCGGTTTAAATAATCTGGTACATTCAGTTTGCAGTTGTCGTTGCTTGGGAGAGGGGTTTATCGCGCGCAGTGGTAGCTTGTCCCCGGCGCGCAACATCCTGCCGTCAAGTCCGCCAATGCGGGCATTTGGTGAGGTGCCAACAGAGCCGAAAACAGGCGGAAGATCAAAATGGGCTGACACAGAAAGGAAGGCCAAATTGCTGCCTCGAAGCGAAGGTACTAGTACCTGATCGCCTGGTTGCAGACAGATGGTCTGTCCGGCAGGTTCTGTGCGGGCATCGCCAGATGCAGGCGTAATGGTCAATTGATCAGACAAGCTACCACTAAGAGCAATCGCAAGGGCCGTATCTGTCTCAAAGGAAAAGCCGCCTATAAAGATTTCAAAGCCAGCAGTTGCTGGTGGCTGGCTGACTAGCCAGTTTGCGGTAATACGGGCATCAGGATCAACCGCACCTCCTTCTGGTACGCCTAGGGCCTGATGGCCAGTCCGTCCTTTATCCTGTATGCTAGTATAGGGTCCGGTTGTCAGAATAGTGAGCATCGTCATGATGCTGCCTCATCTGCTTGTTCTGGGCTTATAGGCAGATTTCCATCGACACAAGAGGCTGCCAGTTCTTCATATTTATCTTTACTGACAGCATAAAAACTTACTTGGTCGCCAGCGGAAAATAGAATTGGGTTTTCCCGATTTTGATCAAATAGGGGAATTGGCATACGCCCGATAAGGTTCCATCCGCCTGGTGAATTAAGCGGATAGATGACTGTCTGATCCATGGCCAGACCAACAGAACCCTTTGGCACAATGGTCCTTGGCTCATTGCGCCGTGGTAGATGTAAGGCGTCATTCACACCTGTGAGATAGCCGAGACCAGGCAAAAACCCCATAATCGCCACTTCCAGAATTCTGCTAGTATGAAGGGTGATCAATTCATCCGGGGTCAGATTTGTTTTGTTGATCACATCCTTGAGGTCTAGGGCAAATTCCTCATCATAGCAAACTGGCAGTCGCCATAAACGTGCGGGAGTCTGCTGGGATAAATCCAGCTGCTCAAGCTGCAAGGACACTATCTGTTTCAGCTCAGCAGCAGTAATTTTAACAGGGTCATAATGAAACAGAACACTGCATAGCCCAGGCACAATGTCAGTGAGACCATGAAATGTCCCGATGTTGGTTGTTTCGCGCATTATTTGGCCTAATTTCCGGGCTTTCCGGGTTAGTTTAGCCCTGTCTGTTGTGGGAATCGCCGCTTGTCCGAGTCCGGGGCCATACCCCAAAAAATCAAGTAGTAGGCCCGTATCCCCACAGGTGAACCACACCGGTTGACGCATTTCCTGCCTCCAGACAGATCCTGAATACTGAAAAGCAAGCAGATACTTGACGCACAGGCCTGCTTTCCCGTCTCATAATAAAGAGCAAACAACAGGCGACAAGTGCTTATCGTTCGCAATTCGCCAAACACAGAGGGTGAAGGTAAAATGACAGATTTCAATCTGAATGCAGATATGGCTGAAGGGTATGGGCCGTGGCGGATGGGAGATGATGACGGGCTGTTGCAAATCATCAGCTCTGCCAATATTGCCTGTGGCTTTCATGCTGGCGATTACCAGATCATGGGGGCTGTGATGAAACTAGCTGACAGCCTTGGCGTATCAATTGGCGCGCATCCTAGCTTTTATGATCTGCACGGCTTTGGACGCAGACAGATGAGGCTTTCTTATTCTGAAATTGAACGCCTGATTGCTTATCAGTTGGGGGCTAGTCTTGGAATTGCGGCAGCTGAACATGCGTGTGTTACACATATCAAGCCGCATGGGGCAATCAATAATATGGCCTGTGCTGATGCCAGTCTTTCTGCTGCAATTGTTAGAGCGGTAAAGGCCATAGACTCGGATATTATTATGCTAGCCCCTGTTTTGAGTGAATTGCTGACTGAAGCTGAAAAGGCAGGTTTGCCCGTCGCTGCAGAGGTCTTTGCTGATCGGGCCTATATGCCAGATGGACAGCTGGTTCCCCGCGGTCGTCCTGATGCGATGATCCATGATCCTGAAGCAAGTCTGACACATTGTTTGCGTATGTTCGGTGATGGCGAGATTCAGACTGTGGATGGAGGTAGGTTGAGGGTGATGGCACAGTCTGTTTGTGTGCATGGTGACGGGCCAGCAGCTCTTGCCACAGCCCAGCATATAAAACATGGGCTTCAGGCAGCTGGGTTTCAAATAAAAACACTGCCCCAGATGATTAGTTAAAGTCGCTTTATCTGTTGATACCAGTTATCCCAGCACAGCTTGAGGATTAGCTTATTGCCAAAGCCATGAGTCTGCAGGGCTTTTAAAAGAACAGGCAATTGGCTGCAATCAGAAAGATCATTTGGCAAAACAGCGCCGTCAAAATCAGATCCTAGCCCCACATGATCCTCACCCATCCTTTCAATCAGATACGCCAGCTGGCGGATAACAAGCTCAATTTCTGTTGCCGGATCCTTGCGGCCATCACTGCGCAGATAGGCTGTGGCAAAACAGACCCCAACTAGCCCGCCGCTTTCTGCAACAGCGTCAAGCTGCCGGTCTGTAAGATTACGGGGTGACGGGCATAAGGCATGCGCGTTTGAATGACTGGCGAGCAGCGGCTTCTGCGATAGACGTGAAATATCCCAGAACCCAGCCTCATTTAAATGAGAGACATCGAGCAGGATGTTCATCTGATCACAGGCCTTAACCAAGGCTTTACCTACATCTGTTAGACCGGAACCCTGATCAGGGCTGCCCGGAAAGCTGAATGGCACACCAGTGCCAAAAGCATTTGGCCGTGACCAGAGCGGGCCGATAGATCTGACCCCTAGAGCATAGAAGCTCTCCAGCTCATTAAGTGCAGGGCTGATAGGTTCTGCGCCCTCTAAATGCAGAACTGCCGCAACTGCATCAGTATGTATCGCTGCGTCAATTTCAGAGGTTGATCTGCAGACCCGAAAGTGGCCTGGTTGATGTTCCGATAGATGATTCAGTATAGCTGCCATCTGGCAGGCGGTTTCAAAGGCGTAAGCGTGTTGTGGTGCAGATGTAGTGGACAGGTCACTGCGCGGATGAGGAACAAAAAGAGCAAACAGCCCGGCGCGCAGACCGCCGGCAGCTGCTTTCTGTGCTGTTACACTTAAGGCCATTTCATCATTACTTAGAAAAGCTGCACCCTTGTAATCGTCGCGCCGCCACAGCTGATAGGCTAGGTCGTTATGGCCATCGAAAATTTTCACAGCGGTGCGACTCGTCATGAGTCTGAGCCGTCTGTAGTTAGAGTAGGTGCGCGTTGTTTAGTTAGAACAGATGCCAGCGCATGTGTTTGGGTTTTGGCAATCCTTTTATTCTCCATTTTGCCGCCTGAGATTAATAAGTCATCTTTCAGCCCAAAGAGATAAGGATACCATTCTCTGGCCAAAGGGCCTTTCCATTGCCAGAGCAGCAGCTCAAGTGCTTCCAGAACCCCTTGCGGTTCAGGCTGGGCAACTGCTCTCGGCTGGCCGGAAAAGACAGGATGCCAGAAGCAGCTTTCAACAAAAGTAAAGGCTTCTGGAACACCTGCATTGGCAAACAAGGTTTTTCTGTTCTGTCCGGCCATCAGACCCAATAACAATTTGTCTGTTTCTGGCATTCCAGTTCCATTCAGAAGGATCGGATCAGCCTCTTTGCGCCCTGTCCATCTGCCTGTGAATAAGCGGCGTGGACAATAATCATTGCAATACAGATTATCCCAAATGATCAGTGGCCTCGCCAGCTTATTTGCCAGAATTCCTGCTTTGTCGGGCAGGCTGATTTTCTCTGCAACAATGGTTGCACCGCAGGTAAAAACAGCGATATCTTTGGCTAGATGCTGGTTAAGATCAGCTGCGTAAGCCGCGTGATCGCCTTCGATCTCATCAGCATATAGACGCGGCACCAGAAAGACTGGACAGCCTGTTTCAGCTTGCAGCCATGTGGCTAGGCGCGAATGGGCTTGACCTTCGCTGATGCCGGCCGGCCCGAAAACAGACAGGTCCGCGCTGATGTCATCAAACATTAGCACAAGACCATCTGCACCTGCCCCGGAAAGCTGCTCTGCTTTTGCCCTCAACGCGACTGTGTCGTCCTTATCGTTGTCAAAGGCGAAATCCAATCCTGGGGCGATGCCTGCCAGAATATTTATATGTTTTGACCGTGCAGCCGTGCAAAACGATAAAAAGTCAGCACACCAATCCTCAGGATAGGGCCGTCGCCAATCATAACGGTGAAAGACATCCTCTTTTGGTGCATAAAGATAGCTGTCCATGGACAAGTCATGCAAAGTGCTAAGCAGTTGATGCCTCTCCTCAAAAGAAAGAAGTCTGCCGTAATACCCCTCAATATAGCCGCGATGGATATGCCTGTTCATCATCTGATGTCTGTTTGCCCTTCTTTGTGCTGTCAGGCATTATGAAGTGGTCAGCTTGCTCTGGCGAGAAAAAAGAAAAAGGATAAGGCATGCGGATACTGGCACTGGGTGCGCACCCTGATGATTTGGAAATTTTCTGTTATGGTCTGTTGGCTGCCTGCAAAGCTCGTGGGGATGAGCTGCATCTGACGGTCGCCACAGACGGAGCAGCCGGTGCAGTAACGGGTCAGGATAACAGCCTAGCAGAACGGCGGGCTGCTGAGACAAAATCAGCCCTTTCTCCTCTGGCTACACCTGTATTGCTGGGCTTGCCAGACGGGGCCTTGTCAGAAACTGCAGGCGGGCGGCAGGTTGTTTCTGATCACATTACAAATGTTGCCCCTGACCTCATCATCACTCATGCACCTGAAGATTATCATACTGATCACCGCGCTTTGTCCTCATGGGTGACAGAGCTGGCAGGGTTCAGCTTTCCTGTTCTTTATGCAGACACACTAATGGGAGTCGGGTTTGTCCCTGATTATTATGTGGATATCACCAGTTGGAAGGCAGATAAAAGAGCGGCCATACTTGCCCATACCAGCCAAATGCCTGAAAAGTTTGCAGATGGGGCAGCGTTACTGAACCGGTTTCGGGCAGCCCAATGTAATGCTCCTGACGGCAATTATGCTGAAGCTTATCGAAGCGCAGCTCGGTTTCCATTTGCCGATATCCGAGCAATAATACCTCCTCCTCCTCCTTACCGGCCTTATTATGTGCCGGGTTCGGAGGGGTTTTTATAGAGGGCTCGCGCGTATACCAGCAATCTGCGCAGCGGATGTGCCGGTGGTTTCTGGCCAGGTTGAGGGCAGCTGGGCAAGATGACGTGCCGCGAGTACAGCAATAAGTTCGGCCTCTATCATATCTGATCGAGCGCCTATGTTCTCTGCTGTGGTTAGGGTGATTCTGTCTGGCAGAGCATCAGAAATCATCTTCATCATAGTTTTATTTTGCACTCCGCCACCTGCCACAACCAGTGTTTTTAAGGCAAAAGGCAGAGCTGATATGCTGATAGCGATACTCTGTGCACTGAGCGCGTTCAGGCTGGCTAGCTGATCTTCAATAGATAATGCGCGAAAGTCAGGATGCTGCAAATAGTCTGAAAAATGGGCCCAGTCCAGTGAACGCGGACCACTGCGTTGGAAATAAGAATCTTGCAGTGTAGCTTTTAAAAACGGGAGAGAGATGTGGCCCTTTGCGGCGATTGCCCCATCCTTATCATAGGTCAGGCCCAGCTCTTTTTGGCAGACAGCGTCTGTCAGCGCATTTGCCGGGCCAGTATCAAATCCAAGCAGATGGGTATCTGTACAGACTGTTAGATTGGCGATTCCGCCTAAATTCAGAAAACCGGCCGGATGCGGGCAGCCAGCTTGTTTTAGCAATATCTGATGATAAACAGGGGCTAGCGGCGCACCCTGTCCGCCTGCTTCCATATCGGCCCGTCTGAAATCATGAATTACTGGAAGGCCACACAGGCGAGCCAGTCGGTTGCCGTCACCCAGCTGAATAGTTCGGCCTGACTCTGGCTGGTGATAGACAGTTTGTCCGTGAAAGCCGCACAGCTGGACAGGCGGCAGACCGTCTTCTGCACCTCTACGCAACAACTGATTAACACTGTCTGCGTGGCTGTCTGTGATGGCCGTAATAAGAGCTGTGCGGCGGTGTGTGTCTGCAAGAAAGTTTGCTGGGTTATGCCGAGCAGCCTGGATGGCTTGTTCAACAGGAACAGGATAGGGTTGGCAGAGGCTGATATCTGTGCGTTCAACCTTTTGTCCGTTTGTTAGCACAATACACCCATCGATGCCATCTGCGCTAGTGCCTGACATCAGCCCTATAACAGGCCGCATCTCTGCTCTGTTGTCTATGTCTGTCATCATTCTGTGGTAAGCTATTCACTTGCTGCTCGCAAGTTTTGTCGGAACTGCATAAACTAGACACATGACACAAATAACAACTGAAGATAGGCTGGCTGCTGATAAATGGCTCGACCAGTTGGACACCGACGCCGCCCTGAAAGTTATGCTGGACAATCAGGCAGAGGCGGTCGCTGCGCTACGCGCAGCCCTGCCGCAGATCACGGCAGCTGTACAGGCCCTTCATGCCTGTCTTGCCAGCAGTGATACAGGCCGTCTTGTATATATCGGTGCAGGCACATCAGCACGCATTGGGGTGCAGGACGGGGCTGAATTGTTGCCAACCTTCGGCTGGCCGGAAAGACGAATAGCCTTTATAATCGCAGGGGGTGAGGCGGCTCTGTTGCAGCCTGTTGAAAATGCAGAAGATAATGAAGAGGCCGTTCGGGCAGATATTTCGCGCCTTTCACTTGGCCCAGATGATTGTCTTATCGGGCTGGCCGCCAGCGGCCGCACCCCCTACACCTGTGAAGGCATCTGCGCAGCACGGCATGCAGGCTGCCTAACGGTGGGGATCAGTAATAATTACGGCACGCCTTTACTGGACGCAGCAGAATATCCGATCTGTCTTGCCACAGGTGCAGAAGCTCTGGCTGGTTCAACACGGCTTAAAGCAGGGACAGCGCAGAAAATCTGTCTGAACCTGCTCTCAACCCAGCTGATGGTTCTGCTGGGCCGTGTGAGACACGGCCTGATGACGGAAATGACCCCGCGCAATGTCAAGCTGAAAGCCCGTCATGCTCAGATACAGGCCCTTCTGGCCACAGAGGCAGGCGTTTCTGATTAAGCCAGTCCAAACTGCACCAGCGTTCGTTCATCAATATAATAGTTTACCGTGAAATTATCCAGAACTAGAACCTCTTCGCCCTGCGCTACATCCTTACCTGAATTTTAAATCAGCTCACAGATGAATGGTTACTAACGTGCTGCTAGTGCAAAAAGGCAGGAGCATTAGCAGGTCAACTTTAAGGAGTGCAACACAGCCTTCTGTTGACAGAGTATAAGCTTCGGCACAATGCAGAAAAATTGCGCTGCCTTTATGCGGTGTCACTGGCCCGTCATTATAGCCAAGCGGCAGGATCAGGTCATACAGTCCGTCTTGGCGCCAGAGCTGTTCGTGACGGGCAGCGCAAGGTAGCACCACTGGCTGATTATAATGTGGGCTAAGCGGGTCATCGACCCAGCCAATGTGATTTGTTATTGGTCGGCAGGGCAGCAAGCTTGTCTGCCTTATCATGTCTGCATCAGTTCTGTCTGGTCGGTAAAAAAGGCCGCGCAGAGGCCAGCTGCCTGTTGGTGTCGCTCCGTCTCCCTCTGTTTTTTTGTCTGCTGCGATCAGTCCGGACCGACCAATAATACAGGCAAATTTATACGGGCCCGCAGATAGCTGATGCCCTGAGGCAGTTTGACTGATAAAAATTTGTTCAATTTTGTTCATATCTTTAGTTTTGGTTGTGCGAATTATACAAACTGCCTACACTTCGCCTCGGGAACGGGGTCGTCAGATAAAGGACAGTCCCATGAATAATTTATCAAACGGTCATTGATGACTGTTGGCAAGATAGCAGGCCTAAAAATATTTGCTCTGCAACTCATATCCATTTGTTGCATTGAGAAAAAATGGGGAAAAGAATGATAAAAAAAATTGCCATAAACGGTATGGGACGTATTGGGCGTATGGTTTTACGTTCAGCTCTTGGCGGTGTGGTCCGCGATCGTCTTGACCCACATCAGGAAACTGAACTGGAAATTGTGCATATCAATGATTTGGCTGAGCCAGCTGTTTTGGCGCATCTACTGGAATTTGATTCTGTTCATGGGCGTTGGCAGGCAGATTTCGCTTTTGATGAAACATCCCTAACAATTAATGGTTACAGGATACCGCTAAGTTGCAACCGGGATTTGTCAGCGACAGACTGGGTGAGCAGTGGGGCTG
>MDTD01048917.1_pt1 | contig 13862 bp, 9 predicted proteins | sample 811221 | NCBI WGS metagenome assembly MDTD01 (sample SAMN05326646, study PRJNA326480) | marine metagenome | isolation source: seawater | place: Pacific Ocean: South West | collected 2011
AGTCAAAGGGAGGGCGAAGAATTGCCCGACTAGTTGACAGCCCCAATTTGCCTGAGGGAGAGGCTGTGTTCACCGTGACTGCCGAGGGTCTCAGGGATTGATTCTTGAGAGGCCCTCGGGGTCCGAGTGTGAAGTCATGCAGGTAATTCTGCCAATGCTTCATCGATTTCTCCAATGAGTCCTTCAACATAGGATTGGGAGAATGATAGTTCTAATCCACTCGCTTCAAACAATTCTGTTAGGCCTCGTGTGTAACCTAAAGAAAGGCCCGCTTTGTATCTTGCAAGAGCGTCTAGAGTATCTTCTCGATGATACTTCCACAACTGTAGGGCGCCAAGTTGAGCAATCCCATATTCAACATAGTAGAATGGCACGCCAAATAAATGCCCTTGGCGTTGCCAAGACACTTTTTGAATCTCCTCAAATCCATTCATGTCTACTTTAGGTCCAAAACGCTCTCCTAGTTCTAGCCACTTCTCAGCACGCTCTTCTCTAGAGTGATTTGGGTTAGCATAAACCCAATGTTGGAAGGCATCTATTGTAGCCATCCATGGCATAAATGAAATGATATCTTCAAGGTGCTTTCGCCTTGCTCTATCTGCATCTTTGCTATCATAGAATTCTTCCCAATGAGGGTGGGTTAGAAGTTCCATAGACATACTAGCCACCTCGGCAAATTCAATCGGAGAATCCCTCTCATGAATCAGATCTAGGTGGCCCGAATAGAATGAATGGAAGGCATGTCCAGCTTCGTGAATCATAGTCTCGATATTCCTTTGTGTCCCAGCAGCATTCATGAAAATGAATGGTAACCTACTCTTTTGCAGATAATATTGATATCCACCAGGGGCTTTTCCCTTTCGACTATCTAAGTCAAGGCAATCATTAGCATCAAGTAAATCGAAGTAATTGCCCAATTCCTCAGACATGTTGTGGAAGATTCGAGAGCAACCATCTACCATTTCTTGTACATCATTGAATGGTTGAAGCGGAGCGCGACCTTTGACATCGACTCCCATATCCCATGGTCTTAACGAGTCTAGTCCCAATTCTTCCATCCTTTCCAAGTCAGTTCGGTGTCGTAGTGGTTGGCATACATTCTCTATTGAATCATGAAATTCCAAACAATCTGCAATACTGTAATCAAACCTATGCATTGAGGCGAACATATACTGTTGAAAACCTTCAAAACCAGCATTTGTAGCAATCTTATGACGTATTTGAATTAGTTCGTCGTAAATTTCTGATACCCTTTCATTATCCTCAAATCGTCTCTCAGAGACTGCTTTCCAAGCAGCCTCCCGAATTGATCTATCAGTATTCTCAAAGTAAATCGCCATCTGAGCGAAGGTTTTCTGTTCTCCATCAAACTCTACCATTTGTGCACCACAAATTTCGTTATATTCTGTAACGAGTTTTGTTACCTGGGTGCTTAATGGTATATTTTCCTCTCGGAAAATTTCGATATCGGTCTTCAGCCCCTTGACAAATAAATTGAATCTGTCAGGTAAATCACCAACTGCTTCATGTTCTACTAGCCGTCGATTAAGAATATCACTGTACTCGGATAATTTTGGTTGAACATTTTCCACAAATTCCATCCATGCCTTCTGAATTTCTTCATCATCTGTATGGCATGTCATATCGATGTATAGTCTCGCTCTAGCTTCGGAAATAATTTCAGATAGGCTTGATCTATCTGCGATGAAGGTTTCTAAACAAGTTGAGCAACTTAGATTTCGGTCTCTTAGGTCGTTCATATATGGTTCTATAGATCGCCAAGATGAACCATCTAGGTCGTCTGGAACAAAGCTCATTTCAATCCCTCAATCTTTCTTCGATGACATTGGACCAGTCGGTAATGGACCTTCTGTTCGACTGTATTTTTGTCGCTTCCATTTTGCCGCAGCCTCACGGTTTGCGGCTCTAATTTCTTCAACACCTTCATGCTTGGGGTTTTCTCTTTCAATCCAACAAGCGGTGCAAAATCTCTTTCCTTTATGGTCTACAAAATTTCCAGGCGTGCAGCTTTCATCGCAGATATTGCAGGTTCGGAATCCATGGAATCTCGACATAATCTCAGTGAACCCCTAGAGGCATCCGTCTATCAGTTTGACCCCAGAGGGGTCAAGTGTTCAAATCAGACATAGCAGCATGAAGGAGAAATGCAGATTCAAGATCTTCAGGTGTGGAATTTGCTATTTCTGATTCGAACCCCAATCTCTCTAGCCCAGCCATGGTTGGGATCGGTCTTTGTGTGATAAGTTCCGCATCCAGGTGTAATTTCAATCGATTTGCTTCTTGTGAGGCATTATTGTATGTGTCTCTAGGAATTTTAATTCCAGTTTCTTCTTGACTTCCAAAAGGGTCATCTGGACCGAATTCGGGAAGATATACTATCCATGCGGCTTCATCATTTTGCTGTAAGCCAGCACGTTGAAATGCGGTTCTGATTTGATGAGTCCCTGAAATTAATCTTAGGAATTCTGTGTCTACTGAATTTCCAACCATCATATTTCGTAATTCACGTCTTCTGAGTGCGTGCCAAACAGTCCATAGGTGGATCTCACTTGCTGCTGATGAAAAAGAAACTAGAACCCATCTGTTGTCTGGTCTCCATTCATTGAAAATTGTGACTACATCTTGTGGATTATCAATTGGCTGAGGGAAACGTACCCCCCATGCAGGGAACCAAGGCACTCTATGGTTCTCAGCCATGCTTTGCGATAAGGTCTGATAGATGAAATGTGCAGTTCAACGTTGTCTTCTTGTTACCCTTGCAGCAGCCTCGACTAAATTATCCACCAAGCGCGTACTCCATCCTCTGAGATTAGCAAGTTTTTCCCTGTCATTTTCCGTTAAAGATGCAACATCTTTGGCATTCTCTACTCCAAGTAAATCTGTCATTTCCCTAGCTCGGGTTCGGCCGATTCCTCTTATTGTAACCAAACCAATCAGATCAGCTTTACACCCATGTCTGACTCTGCGATGTAACTCTCCTACAAATTCAACCAATAGTTTGTGTTGTGAAGGGTCTAACCTTTTCAATTCTTCATCATCGTTCAGAATTTCTCTCATTGAGAAAAGTAACCATTCAGCTAAGTCAACACGACTTCTAACATCTCCAGGTTGAACATTCCAATTTTTTTCAAGATCTTCCATTTTTGCTTCGTTGATCCAATCTTCAAGTACCAATACTCCTTTCATTCTTCTTTCGATGTCTGAATCTGCGGCTTCAGTAAGGAATTCTCTTTGATGAGAATGTATTGCAGCGTGAATTCTTTCCGTTTCATCTTTTCTTGGCCATAGAGCTAAGAAATCGGGAGTGCAGGATAATAGGTGAAGCAAACTCATAGGAGAAAGTTGCATTACATCATCTGCTCCAGTCATAATTTTCATCGCTTTTTGCATGCCATCGTGAATCATTTTTCCAGAGATTGGATTGAGATACAATTTTGCAACTCTATTTCCAAGAGGAGTTGGGTTGTAAGTCATTGAGGCAGGATCAGGCAGTCTTGGTTGACTGGCGATTCTCTGGCTAGCTTTTGAAAATCCGAAAATAGCTGGACCTTTCCTAGGTGAAAGAGAAGTTGCAGAAGTTTTCTGTGACTTAGAAATCTCTAAGCCTGGTACATTTTGTCCAGTTTTGGCCCATTCAGGCATCTCATCTTGCCAATCTTCATTATCAGATTCAGATTTTTCTCTTTCTTTAATTCTTGAGAGAACTCCGTCTGATTCACCAGCTCTGATTATCATTCCATTCTCTGTTAACCACCCTATAACATCGTCAAGTCTTGCTTCCAAACTGTCCTTTTGCAAGTGAGTAGCCAAGAAAGTTTGACTGAAAAATTGAGATATTGAATCCCTATCTTGAATTCCACCTGTTGCCATTATTGATAGAAGATGAGTGAGTAATGCGGGGTCCTCTTCCGCTCTTATTGCTGAAGGGTTAGCTAATTTTGAGGTGACTTCTTCGGGTTCACTAAGCATGTATAATTCAACAATATTCAATTCATCATCTTCATCTTTAGCCAAAATCCATGCATCTCCCGAATCATCAAATTTTGGCCTGCCTGCTCGCCCTAGCATTTGCCTAATTTCCATTACCGGCAGGGGCATCGATCCTCCTCCCACTGAACTCCATCTCCGATGGTCTCGGATGATCACTCTCCTAGCCGGTAAATTTACTCCCTGTGCTAGTGTGGGAGTGGCGACAATAGCTAGCAAAATTCCCTGACGAAACGCTTCTTCGACAGTCTTTCTTTGGCTATGTGTCAATCCAGCGTGATGGAATGCTATTCCTCCTTTTATAGAGGCTGCTAACGATCTTCCCATCACAGATGTATCCTCTCGCTGAGTCATTTTTTCTGCAATAGATTCCCATTGTTCAATTAATTCGGCATCATAAACTGAGTTATTTTTTGCAATAATTTTGCGAACATGTTTCGACAACTCCCTAGCCTCCTTTTGTGCCGAAGCCCTGGAGTTGACAAAGACCAGCATTTGTCCATTTTCAGAAACCGAATCATCCAAAACTGATTGCAACCTTCTTGTTACCCTACCTTCAATAGTTCTAGGTTCTGGCCATTGAATATTTTCAGGTCCATCAATCCGCTGGATTTTGACATTCATTCCAGTCATTGTACCTGAATGAAGTTGTATTGGTCTCCAATCTGATTTGACTAATTTTGCATCTAACCAATTTGCCATCTCTTCAGAATTCCCTACGGTAGCGGATAAGGCAATAAATTGGGCTCCAGGTTGTGAGTGCCTAATCCGAGAAAGTAAAACTTCCAAAGTAGGACCTCGGGAAATATCGTGTAATAAATGAAATTCATCTACGACAACGACTCCAATCTTTTCCATTATTCCATCACGAGTACGCAACATAGAATCGAGTTTTTCACTAGTGCATACAAGAATATCAGAATCATCTATTCCGCTGGTTTCTCCACTTCTATCACCAATAGCAATACCCACTCTTAGCCCTACTAAACTTGCTAATTCTCTCAACTCCTCAACCTTTTCCGAGGCCAGAGCTTTCAACGGAACGATATACAGCCCTCTCGCTCCTTTGAGATCACTAATCAAACGTTGAATCAAAGTTAAGTGAGCAACTAATGACTTACCACTTGCTGTGGGTATTGTAAGCATCAAATTTTGTCCAGCAAGAGCGTAAGGTAGTGCCTGTTGTTGAGGTGGGAAAAGTTCCTTTACACCCCATTCGGATGTTAAATGTTTGATGATTCTACCATCCACAGCCAAGTTTGTGAGTCTTGCCTCTGGGAGGTCTTCGCTCACGGCCATGGTTTGACTTAGAATCCACCGTTCTAAAGGATACCGAATCTAATTGCTTAACCCAGATAAAAAACTAGAATACACATCAATAACATGAGAGATGCAGGCGTTGCACGGCTTAGTGGATCGTCCTTTGTCTTCAGGTGACAAACGACAGCTCCTGCCATCAAGATACCCATTCCAACTGCGGCAAATTGCACTAATGAAGAATACCAAATACCTACAATCAGGAGAATTGCGAGAGTCAGCTTAGTTATTCCGATAACATATACCGACCACAGTGGTAACCCATAAACTGCAAATTCTTCAACTATATTCTTAGCATCACCCGCACGGAAGCTGGTTTCTAATCTAGGTCTGAATATCCAAACTGCAATTATCACAACTGCAATGGTGACTTGTAGAACCAACACAAGTTCGTCCATCATGATAACCTATTGAGCAACTTGGTGTATATACTCTTGTTCTGAGCAGTTTACTTACTAATTCCATCGATGGTATGCAGGATGACCTTCTTTTACCGCAACGAATAGGCCTTCTCCGATAGCACAAATATTCCCATCAGAAATCAATTCCATCTTTACTTTGGCTCTATCATCATCTAATTCGATAACCTCACCGGTTACTTGTATTTCATGTCCAAAAGGAGTTGGTCTGCGAAGTTTGATACTGTAATTCGCGGTAACTGTACATGGAGGTTCTGAGTCTCCGGATTGATCCATTAATGCGATTGCAGCAGTCCAATTTCCATGACAATCCATCAAAGTTCCAATGATGCCCCCATTTATCATTCCAGGAAATGCTTGATGTTCGGATGATGGATTAAATTTCATTGTCAGGCCATTATTACTCCTGAAGGAACGAATTTGAAGCCCTTCTGGGTTCGATGGTCCGCACCCAAAACAGATGCTATTTGGAGCATGTAATTCCTGTACCGAGGTCTCAGGTTGGTCACTCATTGCTCGTCCCAAGTCGGCCAAAGACTACATAAATTTCTCATTTTACTCCTTCAAATCACTCAATCTCTGAATGCTAATCCTCTTATTTAGAGGGCCCTACAGGGTTTTATTGGTAGATACCGAAGAGACACCTAAGTCCTCGAAAAATGAGGATGTGAACGTTAGGGTTCCAAGGGCAAAGAGGCGCCGCCATCAACCAATTAAAGTCTCGAATCAAATTCCAAATAGTCGAAGAAAGGAAATTGAGAAAGCATTGGAAGAGCCTAGCAGCACTCCGAAAACTTGGGCTCGTTCCAACGGATGGAAATCACATAGAATTGGTCGTAAACTAGTGAAACCGGGGACCATTAGACAAATCGAATACGATTTGATGGATGTAGAGATTGGAGAGTCTTGGCCTATACCAATTACTGTAGTTCATGGTTCCAGGCCGGGACCTGTTGTAACATTGATAGGTGCAATTCATGGAAATGAATTGGTGGGTCCTCTTGCACTTACCTACCTGCAATCACATGCGATTTTGGGACCTGATAAATCGATAGATCCAGCAACTGTTGCTGGAACGATTAGAATTATTCCAATAGTGAATATGCCAGGATACCGCCGTCGAATTAGATACATGACAGACGGCCGAGATCTCAATCGATTCTTCCCAGGAAAAGAAGATTCCAATACAACATCCAGAGTCGCAAATCGATTATGGAATGATATTTTTTCAAATTCAGACCACATTGTTGATTTGCATACCGCGGCTTTAGGCCGTACTAATATGCCTCAGATAAGGGCTAACCTTGCAAACCCATCAAGTAACAGAGCTGCTCGTTCGTTTGGAATCGAAGTTATACTTGACAGTGAAGGGCCTAAGGGGTCGTTAAGAAGAACTGCGGACGATGCTGAGATTAGTTGTATTACCTATGAAGGAGGTGGTGCGGACGAAGCCGATCCTGAATCAATCCAGATTGCGATGTACGGTATTCTCAACGTTTTGAGAAGTCTAAAGGTTATTCCAGGCTATCCAAGTAGACCAAGATTTAGACTATTGGCGTCAGGTTCAGTTTGGATTCGTTCAGATTATGGCGGTTTACTCGATGTTCTAACTCCTGCGGGTTCTTGGGTTGAGGAGAACGAATTAGTTGCTACAGTCTCAGATCCGGAACATCCTGGAGTTTCAATGGAAATTCGTTCTCCAACGGATGGTTTGCTAATTTGTACTGCCACACATCCATTTGTGACAACAGGCACTCCTATTGGCCATCTTTTGCCTATTTTAAAAGGAATAAAGACAGTCAAACGTCGTTTAGATGACGAAGGTGTATTGGTTTTGAGTGGTGCTGATGGAGAGCCGCCTTGGCGTGAAGATGATGAAATCGAAGACATTTCTGTAGAAGGAGAATGGGAGGGTGGTTCTCCGGACGCAGAATGGGGGGAAAACATTCCAGCGGCAACTGAAGAAGAAGCCGATGAAGCTTGATGCTCATTCTTCTTCTGAAGAAGACTCATTGTTCACAGGATTTGCTGGAACTAAAACTGGAGAAGCCTCAATCATGTGTATTTCTTCAGCCTGTATGGGTTGGGATATTTTGGTCGATTCAAGCATAGGAATAGATCCGGTTGCTGTTGTTGAATTGGAGCTTTGCATCTCGAGTAAAGAGGATAGGTCGGGAGCCGCCGGTAACTCGGTACCTCCTAGTCCTGACTTGCCTCCTTGTGGGTTTAATTCTACCTTGAATTCTGCATATGCTTCTGCAATCATCCTATTTTCACGAATCTTCATCCCAACTAATGCAACTCCACCAATTGTTGATAATAAAATTACAATAATTACCACAATACCCAGTGTGCTTCCTGAGAAGGAAAACAGGGATTCAACTAATGTTTTTCGAGGAATATAGACATCTACCTGAATCGTCCATTGAAGTGTTGTTTCAAATCCAGAATCTGTAATTGTAACATTCAGTTCTCTCAATCCACTTCTCTCGGTGCACAGAATTTCAGCCAATTCCCAATCCTGTGATTCACAATCAATTCGGTGGAGAACCAATATCTGACTATTTTCGCTTATGTTGTTACTAAGTGCTACACCTTCAATTTCCCAAAATATTTCCTTATCCACTGTTTGGGGTATTCCTTGAATTTCAATTCTTATTGAATTGTTTACAGAATCCCAAGTAAGAGCACTTGTTTGACTAGGGGTGGATAAAATTATGTCTTCTCTGATTAATTCATCGTCAACTATCTCATTACAATCATCATCCCATCCATTCCAAGTCTCAATTGCATCTGGGTTGATGGTTTCAATCAAATCCTCGCAATCCTCAAAGGCATAGAAGCCATCATTGTCTCTATCATAATCGAAAACTAATGGGTCAGTGCCTGTTTCAATTACCTCTTTCCCATCACTCATTCCGTCCTCATCTGAATCTGGATTATTCGGGTTGGTCGAAAGATTGTGATACTCGTGATAATCTCTCAATCCGTCTAAATCAGAATCCAAATCATAGAAGTCTTCGTCTACTTTGTCATCGCAGTCATTGTCTTTGTTATCCAAGGATTCTGCAAGCAATGGAGCCCTTTCTGCGTCATCATCTTGGCAATCCTGGAACCAGTACCATCCATCTCCGTCCTCATCTGGGTCTGCCCAGAGTGGATTTGACCCATAGCCGTTAACCTCTAACCCATCAGGTAGACCATCATCATCAGTATCTCCATCATATGGATTGCTTGTAATGTTATGATATTCATTATAGTCGTCCAAACCATCTAAATCAGAGTCTAAATCCCAAAATCCATTATCAATTACAAGGTCACAATCATTGTCTATATTGTCAAGCAATTCAGGTAAGGCAGGATTACGATATTCGTCTCCGTCATCACAATCGAGGAACCAATGGAACCCATCTTCATCTTGATCTGGGTCAAAAGTCAAAGGATCTGAACCGTGAGTCTCTATCTCGACTCCGTCACTCAAACCATCATCGTCGGTATCTGCGTCTTCGAAATCAGTTCCGTGTACGTGATATTCTGGCCAATCTAGTAGGCCATCTGAGTCTCTGTCGGTAAAATTGAATCCCTCGTCTGTGAAATCGTCACAGTTATCATCAATCCCATTTAATCGCTCGTAAGTTCCAGGATTAACATCAGGGTTGTTGTCATTACAGTCTTGGAAATGGTAAAACAAATCGTTGTCTGAATCCGGATCGTATAACAATGGATTGGTGCCCCAGTAATTTAACTCTTGGCCATCTGAAAGACCATCATTATCACTATCAGAATTCAGTGGATTTGTTCCATGTGTATTGACTTCCTGTGAATCGGTTAACCCGTCCGTATCCGAATCAATAGAAAGAGGATTTGTTCCGTAAATTATTACTTCATCATAGTCGGACAAACCGTCATCGTCGGAGTCGGAATCAAAAGGATCTGTTCCCCAAATTAGAGTTTCATTTTCATCAGTTAAACCATCATCATCATGGTCTGGGTCGTTATCTACTCCATGGAAAATTAATTCCCATGAGTTCAAGATACCTGTTTCTCCTGAACTGGCATCTCTAACCTTTAGATTCCATATTCCCCCACTCGATTCACCCCAGTGATGAACCGTATTGAATTGCCAATCGGAATAATCATTATTTGAATCTCCGTTACTAACTGCAAGCCAAGATTCAGTACCGTATGGAGATTGCAAGATTATGTCTAAATCGCCACGGTGTGTGTGATCGATGTCAACAATGACATCGATACTTTCTATCGATAACTGGGAACTAACTGTGATCGGAAAGGTGCTCCAAGAAGAGTTTGCATCGGGGATACTGAAATTCTCAATGAATGGGCCGTAAGTTTCGTTTAGTTCTTGGTCAAGTGTTGTCCAATTTGCCGCCAGCGAGACCGCAGCACCTGCGTCTACAGCACCAAATCCATATTTGTGAGAAACATTATGACCTGCTCCATTTGTATTCCAGGACGGATCATTAGGATCATTCATGCGTGAGCTGTGAACCAGAATTTCTTGTACATCTCTCCATGTCAAAAATCGATTAGCATCATACATTAATGCGATAACTCCAGATGCTAACGGTGTTGCGCTGGAAGTCCCTCCGAAATTATTGGTGACGTTTCCAGTAGTGTATCCTCCACTACCAACTATGTCAGTAGTAGTAATTCCTTCGCCATCACCATTGGAGTGTGCTGCAACGAGAATGTTTGCTCCGGGCTCTGCATAATATGATTGCTCACCTTGGTGTGTAATTGAAGTCACAGCTATGGTAAATCGGCTGTTGGCATAGCCGTCTTTGTTTGCATCATCATCACTACCTAGGCCATTACCCGCAGCCCAAGTAATTGTATTTCCCAAACCTTTTCTTCCTTGATAGGCATCCTCTTCAAAAGCAGCCAAAGTTAGTGGACCTGGACCTGCGAGTGTGGTACCATCATCTGATGGACCCCAAGAATTTGAGTAGATGTCAATTTTATCATTTCTGAACGAAAGAGCATCCGCCTCCATACTATCAGGAGAACCACATGCAATCAGAGTAGAACCTGCTAATGTTGCCTCCCATGCCGCTCCAGCTACATTCAACGAGTTATTTCCTACTGCTGCTGCAACTCCCGCGGCTGCTGTACCATGCCCATTCCACGAGTTGGGCGTTGGGTCACTGTCACCATTACACCAATCGTAGGAATAGGTTGAATTGTAATTGTCAATTATATCTGGATGTGAATGCTCTAAACCGTCATCTACGATGCTAATAACTACTCCATCTCCACGATAGTTATGCCAGACATATGTTGCATTGATATCCTCACCTACAAGGCCATTGGTTTGACCTGTATTTTCAAGATGCCACTGGGAGGAAAATTCGGGGTCATTAGGGGTGCTTCTGGGAATTTGTTGATTCTCAACGAGAGGGTAAAAAGCCTCAATATGTCCCATTTCCTTGGATTCTTCAAGTTTTCCAATCTGTTCCAGTGGATTATCAAGATGCCATTTGTAAGCACCCCTAAGCAAAGGTGAGGATTCTATTGTTGTAGGTTTGGCTGAAGTAAAGAACTGTTTTTCTATGGGAATTTGTGTAATCACCAGCCATTCATTAGTCTGTGACAGTTCTGTTGGTGTGTATCTGTCCAAATCTCCTACTCTATCGAAAGCCAACTGTATGGTACGAGAGTATGTTGGTAGGATTGGATCACCATTAATTTCAAAATCGAAATCAATAGTTTGTTCTTGCCCCGCAGTTGCAATAACAGGACTTACCAACATCAAAACTAGGAGCATCGCTGTGACTCGCACATTGGAAATTTGAGTTCGAGGGGGTTTTAGCCGTTGCCGATGCATGATTGACTTTTGCTTCTACTCGATTTAGTATCTAATCAGTTGTTTTGCATGTAATCCGATATGGCCCGGTGGACTTCATCATCATCCATCAATCGGCGTTGATTTTTAGCCACTTCAAACATATGAGATACTAGATTATCATCAGCTTCGTAACCATTCTGTTGCAACCACCAAATTATGTTAGAGCGGCCGCTCATATGTCCAATTCGAATAACCTGCTGCAGACCATAATCTTGCGCAGGCACGCCTGAATACACCCGGTCTGCAAGCCAATGATCACCCTTTTTCATAGCCTTGATCACTGCACTAGCATGCACTCCAGTGCCTGTTTCGAAAGCGTCTTCTCCAAAGACAGGATAATTCCTAGGCAGAGCAACTTCGACATATTCATGCGCTTTTCTCATGTATTCATTTAGGGCGGTTAGGTCGTTTTCGATAACTCCCATTAATGAGAGATTGACTAGGGTTTGGTCTAGTGGAGCATTTCCTGCTCTTTCTCCCACACCCAATGCAGTTCCGTGAATAACATCCGCTCCAACCTCTACAGCAGCGAGGTTGTTTGCAACACCCAACCCTCTATCTTGATGACCATGCCAATTGACTTCGATATCTCTACGCTTCACTCCTGCATCAGGAATAACTTCGTCCTGAATGAAAGTAAGCAATTTTCGAACTCCATTAGGCGTCACATGGCCACAAGTGTCGCAAACACAAATTCTGTCTGCACCTAATTCGATTGCTCTGGTGTAAACTGCCTTGATTTCTTCTGGTTTTGAACGGGTGGTGTCTTCTGTGACAAACATCACAGGGATGTCATTATTAACGGCAAATGTAACTGCTTTCTCAGCCGTACTGAGAATTCGCTCCATAGTCCAACCTTCGGCAAATTGTCGAATCGGACTAGTTCCAAGGAAAGCACTAGCCTGAATCTGCCTCTCGTGCTTGGCCTGCAAATCTACTAGCGGCTCGATATCCCCAACAACTGTTCGAACCGCACAACCCGGTCTCAAATGGTAACTATTCTCACCCATGTGGGTGAGCATTGCATCTATATGACTAACATGAAAAGGGCCGGCTCCAGGAAGGCCAAGGTCAACTTTCTGAATCCCCAGCCGTTCCATGTAATCGATTAATTCGATTTTCTGTTCGATGGTTGGATTACGGGCACTAGGACTTTGTAGCCCATCTCTGAGGGTCTCATCATCAAACCAAACATCATGAGGGTGGTTAGTTGAATCCCGTTCGATTTCATAGTCAATGACGTTCCAATCATAGATGAGTTCTCGCTCATTCATTCTTGACCCTCCATCCGCTCGACGCGTACCACGTCCCTTGAACAGATGGGCTGGCGTTTGAGGATTTCCTGAATTCATGCTGAAATCTTCGATGAAGGTGCTCTTGAGTTCCATTCATCTCTAACGATCATAGTAGCGACCAGAACCGCTCCTAGAATTGAGCCTTGTAAACCAGCGCTGGCGGTTACAACAGTCGCAAACATCAGGGCCAGATATATCATTGAGACAAAGAAAGAGCGAGCAGCACTAGGTATCTTTCCAGAATCGGTTCTAGGCTCATTTGGGTCGATTATCAATACTGTTCTTGTATACCATAGAGTGAGAACAATTCCCGTCCATCCAAACACATGATAGATTGTATCATCTGTATCCATTCCACCCATTGCTATGGGTGCAAAAACCGCTAAAATAACCAATAAAATCGAGTATACCTTCATTTCAATCAGGGTTCTTTTTGCACCCTTAACTCCAGGCATCATAGGAATTCCAACGGAGTCATATTCCTCTGAACGATACAGCGCTAATGCCCAGAAATGAGGTGGAGTCCAAAGGAAAATCAGCAGCAGAAGATACCAAGGCATCAAGCTGCCTAAATCAAAAATTGAAATCAAAAACTCTCTTACCGAATCGAGATTGATTCTCAAATCCCCTACTGAAGTAGCCCAACCGATTACTGGAGGGGTTGCCCCTGCTAAACCTCCGATGACTATGTTTTGTACCGAGGTTCGCTTTAGCCAGATGGTGTAAATAAAAACATAGAATAGGATACTAAATGCTGCCCAAAAAGCAGCTACCTGATTAGCAAACTCAAGGAACCAAAAGACTCCTGCCAGCGAGATGAAGATTCCAAAAATCAGTGCACCATTTGGACTGACAGTGCCTTTTGGTATGGGCCTTTTTGAAGTTCGTTGCATGATTGGATCAATATCTCTATCATACCACATATTGATTGCATTAGCGCCTCCAGCTGTGAGATAT
>MDTD01183917.1_pt1 | contig 13860 bp, 7 predicted proteins | sample 811221 | NCBI WGS metagenome assembly MDTD01 (sample SAMN05326646, study PRJNA326480) | marine metagenome | isolation source: seawater | place: Pacific Ocean: South West | collected 2011
AATGCTGCAAGCCATTTCCGAGTACTTTAAAGGACGTCTGTGTCATTACTATATTAGTCCGGGCGCGGGAGTTGAACCTAGAAATGAGATAGTCGTGCTGGTTCATGGGTTGTTGCGCAGAAGTCTGGCTTTTTATTCACTAGGGAAAAAGCTCAGCAAACTGGGTTATACTGTCTGCATTTATGATTATCAGACGACAATCAAAAAAATGCCTGAACATGGTGCTGATTTCAAGCGCTATCTGGAACGGATTGCGGAGCTGCACCCTGATATGAAGATCAACCTTGTGACTCACAGCATGGGTGGCATTTTGACCCGTCTGGCATTGGGGCATCTGGCTGAAGAAAACGATTCAAGCGAGATTTTGACCCGTGACCGTTTTAAACGGATCGTTATGCTTGCCCCCCCGCACCGGGGATCGGATGTAGCCAAACGTTTTGTGAAATATTTGCCCGTGACCGCAAAATGGATAAAACCTTTGGGCGGATTGAGCAGCGAGCCGGATGCCGCAGTTCATACTTTCCCGTATCCGGTTGGACTGGAGATTGGAGTTATTGCCGGGCGTTTTGATTCAGAAGTGTCTTTGGAATATACTCATTTCCCTGGAGAGAAGGCACATACTATAATAAATTCAGAACATTCTTTTATGATGTATATGCCTGCGGCGATAAAAACGACGATAAAATTTCTTGAAACCGGGCATTTCTGATTCGCATTTTCGCAATAATTGACGGAGGGACCAATTGAAAATACTGGCTCTGGAACCGTTCTATGGCGGCAGTCACCGTTACTTTGTAGATGGTCTGATTGCCGGCAGCCAGCACGAGTGGACCTTGTATTCCCTGCCTGATTTTTCCTGGCGCTGGCGAATGCGTCATTCCGCTATCTATTTTGCCGATAAAATACGTCATGACAGGACTAATTACGATTTAATTTTCTGCACCAGTATGGTGAATGTCGGAGAGTTGAAAGGGCTGCTGCCGGCAAGGCTGCGCGATGTTCCGGTAGTAGTGTATTTCCACGAGAATCAGTTGGCATATCCGGTATATGGATCGGAACCGTCAACAGGAGTTATGATGGACAACCTAGTGTCGGCACTGTCAGCCGACCAGGTTTGGTTCAATTCGAAATGGAACTTGGATTCAATGCTTGATGGTTTGTCCGCTTTTTCCAAAAAGGTTCCTGATCACCCGCCGGTTGACCAACTTGACCCCATATGTAAGAAATCACAAGTTATGCCGCTTTGGGTAACGGCTCCAACTCAAGTCGCCAAGAGGTCAAAAACTGGGCCTTTACATATTCTATGGGCGGCACGCTGGGAGCGGGATAAGAACCCGCAGGATTTTTTTCGTGCTTTGAGGATACTTAAAAATCGAAAAATTGACTTCAAGCTTAGTGTATTAGGAGAGTGCCCTGTTGGCTATCCGCCTATTTTCGACAACGCACGAGATATCTTTTCCGACAATATTATTCATTGGGGATATAAAGATACCCGTGATGAATATTTCGACGCGGTTGCAGGTGCTGATGTAATTGTCTCTACATCTGATCATGAATTCTTCGGTCTTAGTGTACTTGAAGCGGCAGCTTGCGGCGTCAGGCCGGTTTTGCCACAGCGTTTGTCCTACCCTGAGATATTTATTGATGACGAAGGACGTATATTGAAGGACTATTTTTACGGGAGTGATTCAGATGATCTGGCGGACTTTCTTGAAAATCTATCAGTGCTTAAGAAAAGAGAGGGAGGTATCTGTATGTCTTTGAGGATCAGGCCTGAGAATGTTGCGGACAGATATTCGAAAGAAAAGATGATGCAATTATATGATAACGCATTTGCTTCTGTTATTCAGTCCTGAAATGGCCTTTAATTGAACTTGTAAATAGATAGATTTGAGTGTATATTACTCATTCGCCGTTACTTGTGTCCGCTCGGCGGCTCAGGAAGCGATAAACCAGGGATAAATGAAGATGACGAAGATAAATTGACAGGTAATAATATGTACAGGAAAGAAATCAAGGTAATTGACTGCACATTGCGCGATGGCGGATTGATTAATAAGTGGCAGTTCTCACATGAGTTGGTAAGAGATGTTTTTCAGGCGGTAAATAAATCAGGCGTTGATTATATGGAACTGGGATATCGTGCTTCCAGAAGCATGTTCGATCCAAAAGAATACGGTCCGTGGCGTTTCACCACTGACGAAGATGTTCGCAAGATCATTGGAGACACTCCGGTCAATATGAAACTCGGCGTCATGGTTGATATCGGACGGGTCGAAGAAGATGATATCGCGCCCTGCGAAGAAAGCCCCCTAGATTTCATTCGTGTAGCCACTTATGTGCACGATGTGGACAAAGCAATTGCGCTGGCAAATCACATTGACGGAAAAGGTTATGAGACCTTTATCAATATCATGGCTATCTCGACCGCAAGTGAGTTTGAACTGGCTGAGGCATTGCAGCAAATCGAGTCTGAAACCAATGTTACTGCCGTAAATATTGTTGACAGCTTTGGATTCCTTTTCTCTGAAAACGTCCACCATCTTGTCGAGCTTTTCCAGAACAACCTGAAAACCAAACAGGTCGGCTTCCATGCCCACAACAACCAGCAGCTTGGCTTTGCCAATACTATAGAAGCGATCCGCAAGGGCGCAAACTACCTTGATGGTACGGTCACCGGCATCGGCCGCGGAGCAGGTAACTGCCCGTTGGAACTGTTGCTCAGTTTCCTGAAAAATCCCAAATACGACATCGAGCCGATCCTCCAGGTTATCGAGGATGTTTTCCTTGATCTGCGTAAGGAGATTGAATGGGGTTACCTGATACCTTATATGATTACCGGTGTCCTCAATGAACATCCGCGTTCAGCGATTGCGTTGCGTCAGGATCCGAAGAACAAGGACAAATATGCCGAGTTCTACCGGACCATGACCACCCCGGAGTGCTTTGACGAATAAGTCTCAACTCCAATTTGATGAATACTATAACACGGCCCGTTTCGGGTCGTGTTTTTTTTTTAGTTCAAGCTCGGGAATAAGCGATTGATCAAATTTATTGATATATTTGATATATTGCCTATTGACAAAAAAGAAATTATACACTATAATCATAATATATCAAACATATCAATAACGGAGTCAGGTCGAGAATGGACGATGTATTATTCAAAGAATTCAAACCTGTAACTGACATTGCTCTCCAACGCCAGATCACCAATTTTTTGCGGGATGCGGTCAGAACTGGAAAATTGAAACCCGGAGATAAAATACCGCCGTTACGAATTCTTGCCGACAACTGGAAAACCAACTACTTTACTGTAAATTCTGCCCTGAAAACCCTGGTAAGCGAGGGGGTCATGACCCGTCAACCAAGGGTTGGAACTTTTGTCAAGGAGCACAATGTTCAACTTGATAAAGTTGGTGTTTATTTTGGCGGAGAGCCGTTTCTCTCCAATGAGGGGGCATTCTACACAATTATTCAGCACTCTCTGCAGGAGCACCTCTCGATTCGAGGTGCTCAGAATATGACATTCTGGGATTCCCGAAGCTTAGATGACCAGGTCGAAGTTTTACCGGAACTTATGGATGCTATCCGTGACGGAAAGATTACCTGCCTGATTGCTCCGCTGGTCAACCGGTATATCATGCGTGGCCTGAAAAAATTATCAATTCCAATGGTCGCTCTGACCGATTCCAGCGAACCTTTTGTCATTCGGCATGACAGTCGCTACGAAATGGACCAGGTTTTTCAGAGATTTGATGAGTTGAAGGTAAAAAGCCTTGGCCTCATTACCAATACCATTGGTTTGCTCAATGGTGAAGGAGAACCGAATTTTACCTCTAAATTTAAAAAAGCCGCGGCGGATAAAGGTTTTGAGCTCAGGGATGAATGGATTATCAGTCCGGAAACCGATTGTGACAGTATGGTGAAATTCGGTTACAACAGTTTCCTTGATTTCTGGAAACTGCCGGAAAAACCGGATGGTCTTTATATTACAACTGATATTGTCGGTATGGGATGTGTCAATGCCATATTGAAGCAAGGCGTTAAGGTCCCTGAGGAGCTGAAGATCATTATGCACCGTAACCAGGAGATCGATATATTTACACCGTTCCCGGTGGACTGGGTGGTTAATTCCGCGCAAAAGACTGCGGAAGCGATGATCGAGAAGCTCGAGACCGAAATGCAGGGCAAAAAAGCGTACAACAAACACTTGGTGTATCGTATTGTCAGAAATGTACCAGTTGAATAATATAAACAGAACAAAAGAGAAAGGAATTGTAAAATGAGAAAGCAGTTTGCGAAATGTCAAATTTTTACCCTGATAGAGCTTCTGGTTGTGATTGCAATTATCGCTATTTTGGCCAGCATGTTGCTGCCGGCGCTGAACAAGGCGCGTGAGAAAGCCAGAGCGATAAAATGCACTGCAAATCAGAAACAGATAGGCACTGCATTTAGCCTTTATGCATCTGATTATAACAGTTTTTTACCTTGGACTTTTGTCGATAGCATTCGGAACAACTCATGGATAACCAGTGCGAATCACTATATTACCAACTCTGCTTCTGTGGATAACGAGTTTTCTAAGTGCTGGGGATACCTTGGTCGAGCTGTGGCTTTGAGAACGGTTTTCTGGTGTCCGGAAGATACTCGCGACCCGAACCAGGATGACGCGGACATCCAGACTAACGGTTATGATGCAGGAAAAGGTGTAAGCTACAGCCCCGCTTCCAGTTGGCCATGGGATAGCACAAGTAATCTGTTTCCAAGGAATAATACAGACGGTAATTATGTCCATTGCAAGGGAAATGCGCTGGGTCATAAAATAAATGAGTTTGGAAAATATACATCTAAAATAGCGACAATAATGGATGGCAGAACCAGAAACGGTTTTACTATCAGCCCCAGAAGTATTGATAATTTGAGATTCCGCCACAATGGAAGATATAATGTTACCTATGTTGACGGACATGTCGCGCCGAGATCAGATTACAAACCATATCTGGGCTCAAAGTCAAATCCGTCTATTTTCTGGGGATTTGGCTATTACGGACTTGGTTGGTAATATATAATTATGTGATTTTAACAACTGTGCCTGATTAAAAGTATCAGGCACAACTTATATTATATTAAATAATAAATAGATATAACAGGAAAGCGAGGAGCATTTTGTCTAAAATTCTCAGTTTAACAGCCGCGGTTGCGTGCATTGCAGGTCCGGTTATGGCCGGAGAGATAGCGTTTAAGCCCAAGAAGCTGCGCGGTTACGGAACGGTTTCCGGTTCGACTGCCAGTGCTAATGGAGTCAGCGTGCTTAAGATTGATTGTGAGTCAACAGAGAAAGCCGCGTTGCTTCAGAGTAAATACCTGTCAGACCTTGAGAACGGTGGGCAAAGCAGTTTACGAAACCGGCTTGGAGCTTATGTCAAAGGGAACTCTGTTTACATTCTTAGTGGTAAAAGTGCCGCGCAGCTGGCAGCTTATGCAAAGTCAAAAGGTTTGTCTGAAGGTAAAAAAGTTGCGGTTCCGATGTACCTGAATGCCTGGGACAAATATGGTTTCCGATTCTATTACCGTCCCTGGGCCAGACCGCGTGGCGTTAGGGATTACGATCCGACCGGGGAATTTGATTTTGCGGATAAGCTTGGCGCGTTAGGTTTTGTATTCTGGGCGAAGAACGAGAGCATGGACTTTACTTACGGAATGACCAACCGTCGCTGGTGGGACTGGGCGGAACGCATGGCGTCAAGAAGAAAGCTGCCGGTTGTATTAAACACTGCAAATTCAGATGTGCCCTGGCTGACAAATTATTATCGCGAGGATACCGCGATGAAGATGCCGCAATACTGCGGATCATTTCATTCCATCGCATCGCCTAGCCTGGGCGGAGGCGGTTTCATCTCATGGGCCTCGACCAAATCAAAAGGTATTGAGCTGAAAGTATTGCAGAAATTTATTAAGCAATACAGCAAATACCCGAATGTTATTGAATATCTGGAGCCGCACGGCGAGCCGTTTCACGGCAAATATACGATGTTCCTTGAATACGGGACGCTGGCGGATAAAAGTTATAGAGAATATCTCAAGAAACATTACGGTTCCCTGGACAAGGTAGCTTCCCGCTGGGGTGTTAAGCTTAATAACTGGGACGACGTAAAGTTGCCGGAACTGGCTTCATTTCTGGGTTGGAACAAAGACGCTTTTGACCTGACTGGTGAATGGAAAGTCAAATATATGAAGTTGAAAAAGAAGATCAACCTGCGGGCTTATTCCCGGAAAGTAATTCCGGTTGAACCCGCTCCGACCTCATGGTACGGGGAAAAGCTTGATGATTCTAAATGGGGCAGTCTGGTTGCGCCCGGTAATGACGAACAGATGTTCATCGAACAACGTCCGGCTGTGATGCGTCGCCACTTTACTATTCCTGCTGATTACCTGAAGCGGCACAAACAGCTTTATTTCTATATATGGGACCTCAACTTCGGTTTCCGGGATGTTGTCAAGGCGGTTGTCAACGGCAAGCCGGCCGGAACAGACCAGATTCCGTTTTATACTCCGCACTGGACCGCTTTCAAGGTGACCGGTTTGCTCAAACCCGGCAAAAATGTTCTGGCGGTAAGGTTGCCTAAAGGTTATATCGGCTATCGCGCCTACCTTTCCCCTGATGCCCCGAAATACTATCCGTATCTGGGCAAGAGTAAAAATGCCCAATGGGTTGATTTCATTGACTGGCGCAGGTGGGTTACCTATAACGCGGTTGAACGCGGCATTAGTATGATTCGCCAGGTTGATAAAAACCGTTCGATCATTTGCATGGCCCCTGACAGCTATGCCGAAAACATTCGCAAGCTTTGCTACAAATACGGCGCGCACTTCCGCAATACCGGTTATATGGGCGGAGTCTGGGCTGAGTTCCTGCCGATGCTGATGCGCGGCGCTAATCTGCCTATGTCGGTTGAACCTGGAGGTCCGGCTAAGGACTTAAAAGGCTTCAAGAAGATGCTGGGGCTTTATTTCACCAGCGGAGTTAATGCACTGAACTACTTTATCCACGTCGGCAGCATTATGTGGAACAAGCCGATTCGCGAGCATTTCGAGAAAACTATGCCGCAGATCAAGATGCTCGGTAAAATGCATCAGGAAAAATCAAAAGTCGCTGTATTGTTTAATTCAAGGGCGGCCCGCATCAATGATTACCCCTGGAAAAGTGATTACAATGTTATTATGCCGCAGGGGTATTGGAGTTGGCGGATCAATACCGTGCTCTACAATTATTATAAAGTAGACGGTCTAATGCCCGGAGATTTCAAAAACGGTTTGGCCGATCCCTATAAGGTGATAATTGACTCAAATAACATGATCATGTCGCCTGAAACCGTGGCCGGAATTGAAAAATGGGTCCGGAACGGCGGCGTATTCATCACCTACTGCCAGACCGGCAGACACACCGAGATCGAGCCGGACAGCTGGCCTATTTCCAAACTGACCGGCTACAAAGTTGTCGGTATTCACAAGTACAAAGGAGAAAAGCCGGAATCGGATGATTTTACTTACGCCCCCGGACAGAAAGTATTCGACAAGGATTTCCTGCGTCGTCTCCGCAGTCGCAAGGCCAACGGTATCAAGCTGAAAGCCGCGGTTCCGGGTTGTATCGATATCCTGAACTGGGAAGACGGTACGACCGCGCTTGGTATGCGCAAGATCGGCAAAGGCATGGTCATAAATATCGGCTTCAAGTTCATGCCCGGGACTTGTCGCTGGCAGGACAACCGGACTCGGATGCTGATGGTTGATCTGCTGAAATGGCTGGGAATGAAGGAGAATACCGGTTATGCGTTAGGCGTCAAAATGTCGCATTACGTCGTCAATAACGGACTGAAAGATGTCTGGGTGTTATGGAACCAGCAGCACAGTAAAAATGTGACCACGGAACTTAAATTCCGCGATGGTAAAAAACGAATACTAACTGACATTCTGACCGGGAAACAGGTTGATCCCAAAATTACGCTTAAACCTTATGAGACAGTGATGTTGACTTCTGACTCAGTCGATATCGCCGATGCCGGGGAAAAGTGGTTTGAACTGCAGCGCGGCTGGTGGAGCGGGACCGAGACTCCTCCGGTATTTAAATCAGAGGCAAAGGTGCCAGACATGGCATTGAATTTGAATGCGGACTGGAAAATCAAAGCTCTTTCCAAAGGGAAAAAGGCTGAATCGCTGGTTGGACCCGGTGTCAATGATTCGTCATGGCAGAAAATCAATCTCGGCATCTGGAAGTATCCGACCGAAGTTAAATCGAAAGACCTCATCCTGCGTCGCAATTTTACAGTTCCAAACTGGAGCAGTAAGGATGAAATATACCTTGCGATAACCGCCTGGTATACACAGCAGACGCTGGTTAATAACGGTTCGATGAAAGTATGGCTGGATGGGAAACGGATAGGCGGGGACTTACGTCCTAACACTGGTATCCCTGGATTGAAACTTGACCTGAAACCCGGTTCCAGTCACCAGCTTGCTCTGGAGATAACCGCTTCTCAGGGTAATTTCACGGGAATCAAAGGCAGCTGCTTCCTGTTCCGTATCCAGCAACCGGAAAAAGTCATTGACCTGGCCGGAAAATGGTTTGCTACAGAAGACGTACTGGACGCGGGTAAGGCTGTTACGCTTCCCGGAACAGTTAGGAAAGCTTTGGCCTTTAAACGTGAGATTGATCTGCCTGCCAGTCTGTCGGGCAAGGAAGTATACCTGAAAGAAATTGGCAGTACCAGTTTGATCGGCTGTATAATCAACGGCAGCTACGTGCGCCGCCACCACCATTTGGTCGGGGAGATCACTTATCTCAACATTACCCCATGGGTAAAGCCGGGGGGCAAAAACGAGATTGAACTGGTTCGCTGGGGCCGCGCGGGCCGCACTACCGTGAAAAAAGTACAACTGTACATATATAATAAATAAAACTAGGAAGCTTTTATGAAATATTTAGCATTGGCGGCGCTGGCCGTTTCCATCGGCGTTAACGCACAGAATTACTCCGTGAAGATACCCGGAACCCAGAAGCTCCGGGTCTACGGCCGGGTTGACCGGACGATCAAAAGCCATGGACAGGGCTCGATAAATGTTACTGAAAACATTTTTGATTGCGGTTCAGCCAAGTCCGCAGCCGCGATTGCCGGGAAGTTTATATCCGACCTGAAGTTGTCGGCCGGAGTGGAGGAAATTAAAGCTGGTAAAAATAAAATATTCACGACAGCTGCGGGGAAGGCATTCGCGGTTGTTCTCGAGGGCTCCTGTTGCCGTATAATCGCTTCTGATTCACTCGATAGTCTGAAAAGTTTTATTGCAAAAGAATCCGAGACGGTGAATAAGGCCGCGTATCCGCTCTTTATAGACCGTTTTCAGCGTTACGGCTGGGGGCTTTACGGTCTGGCCGGTTACCGCAACTTCCATCAGTGGATGGACAAAGCTGCCGGTAAGGGCGTACGCTGTGATCCGATGGAGGACTTCAATAAACTGAACCAGCAGAATCTCCGTTTCGAAAACTGGATCGATCCGTCCAAGTTTGACAATTCCGACGGTATTATGCTCAATACCGGCATGCTCTGGAAGACAAAAGAAGCTGACGAACACAATCTGCCTTATGCCTTCAGGGTATATTGCAAGGCAGGCGGAGCGGACTGGACTTCCCGTCGCTTTGGCGCAGATCTGGAGAAACCGGCCTGGTTCCTCCAGAGCGGCTGGCACGGACCGGAACAGTATTGGAAAGCGCAACCGCATACCTCATGGTTCGCCACCGGTTTTCAGCGATACCAGACCCGCAAAGTCATGGACCGGATGAAACTGTTTGTCAATAAAAAACTTAACATGGGCTGGATGCATCCGCATGGTGAACTGGCGCATGATCCGTGGTACGATATGCATGCGGATTACAGTAAAGCCGCCAAAGAATCCTGGCTTAGTTACTTGAAAAAGGCCAATCTCTCATTGTCTGAAGTCAGTAAAATGTACGGTGTGGAAGTGCCGTATACCGCCTGGGAACAGGTCGAAATCCCTGAATTTGCCACTTTCGCCGGAATCAACGGGCGAATCAAGAGCCTGGCCGGAACCTGGTTCTGCCGCCCGGTAAAAAAAGACGTTAAGGCCGACTACGTTAACGAAGCGGTTTCGCAGAAAAACTGGAAAGCGCTGAACATGCCTGGCGGCGAAGGTATCTTTGAGTTTTTAAGTAAAAAGAAGAATCTGAAACCTGAAACCTGGTTTAAACGTTCATTTGAGTTCGTCAAGCCGAATGACGGTAAAAAAATCTACCTCTACTGGTTCCCGATGAGTCATTTTCTGCTGCACGGGGATAAACCAAGGCATCATGAAGTTTATATCAATGGAAAATTGGCCGGTAAGATTGGCCGTTGGGGCGCGCTGGACGTCGGCAAACTGCTTAATGATGGCGACAACAAAATAGCTCTCAAACTTAACGGCTCGACCTGGAACGGCCGCATTTTCCTTTCGAACGAAGCCCCGTCCGTCTTCCCGTATCTTGGGGCCGCAAAAAACAAATTGTGGATGATGTGGAAAGACTGGCAGCTTGATGCCAAGTACACCGTCTGGGCTGAGTTCCTTGATGGTATGCGTCAGGTCGACCCGGAACGTCAGATCAAATTTATGGCCCCGGTTAAGTTCGGGACCGAACGCTGGATCAAGCTGGCATACAATTACGGTGGCTGGCCGCACTTTACCGGAGAAGGCATGTGGTTCTATCCGTGGTACAAACGTTACGGCTTCCTTTACGACCTGCCCGCATCAAGTGAATTGGCCGGACCTGCCGATAATCTGAAAAAGATGTTCAACGGCTACCGTCGCGTCTTTATGGCAGGATTGAATGGCCATGATCCGGTCTTTATCGCCCAGACTTATACCCGCGACAAGGATCTCTGGAAATGGTGGGTCGATCATCGTCAACTGATATCCAGACTCGGTACTTTCGATATGTCCGGTCCGCAGATCATGATCTACCGCAACGATATTTTCAGCATGGCATATTCCGCTCCGAAAGCCTATCCGGAAGTCGGTTCCGGCAGGAATCCTCAGAGTATCTGGAACTGGGACCTTGGTCGCGGTACCATGCAGAACCTCGGGCAGTCTTTTGTCTATATCAGTGATTGCGGTTTGAATGACGGTAAAATGAATCCCTATAAACTGATGATCGACTGCGGTAACGAAGTAATCGACAAGAGTGCGATTGAAAAGATAAAAGAATGGGTAAAACGCGGCGGAACTTTCGTCACCCTGCCGTTTACCGGTCGCAGCACATCTCTATCCCCTGATTCATGGCCCATTGAAGCGCTTTCCGGCTGTAAAATTGCCAAACTGCGTACCCCGGGTAAAGGAACTGTCAAGGTCCTGCCGGACCAAGATATTCTTAAAGCTTTTGCAGGCAGGACCTTCCCGGATAAAGGCCGCTGCCTTGACTGGACCGGAGTTAATTTTGATGATATTGGAGTCGAACTCAAACCTGGAAAAAATTGCAGGGTTTTGGCGGTCTTCGAAAACGGCGAACCGGCGATTGTTGAAAGAAAGCTCGGCAAGGGCAAGGTCATTGTTCTTGGAACCGCCTTCTGGCGCAGCGCACAGGATCGCGATGGTATCTGGTGGCCGGAAAAGATCGAACGCGATTTCATCAGCGACCTGCTTGCCGGGGTTGGATATTCTGATTCACCGTGTGAAAGCTCGAATCCGCTGGTATGGACTCAGCCGTACCGTAGTGTCAATGGACTTAATTCTGTTTTTGTGGTAATCAACTGGAATGGTGATAAAGCCGCAGAGACCACGCTTTCTCTGCGTCTGGCTAAAAAGCCGTCGCGCATTACCGCCTACAAAATCGGAAAAAGTGAGGATCTGGCTTTCAAGTGGAAAGACGGCGCGGCATATGTTGACTTGAAAATGCCGGCCAAAGAGGTGCAGGTTATTGTTGCTGATGCCTATCAGGCGGCTGACAGCGTCAATCACTGGTGGGACTATCAGAACAAGCATTGGCATAAGCTGGTAAAGCCCCGGATTGACTTCTCAAAATACGATACCGGCAAGTGGGCGGATCCAACCCTGGATCTGCGTTTCGATGCATGCTTTACTCAGGCCAAGCCAGGCGCGAAATGGACCAGTGTCGGCTATAATGATGCAAAATGGACCAAAGCTCCGCTGGGTGTCTTTACTCACTGGGGAGCGGATAAGGCCCGTGATACCTATGTTCGCAAGACCTTTGAAGTCCCGGCCGATTGGAGTAAACAGGGCGGCAAAGTATATCTTTGTACTGCCGAATGGACCCGCGGCAAAAACTTCCTGACGCCCGGACGCATCTATTTCAATGGAAAGAAACTGACTGATTATGTTCGGCAATCCTATCTTGAGTTCGATGTGACCAAATTGCTGAATGAGAATGGCAAAAACGTGGTTGCTTTCGAATTCAAACCGGGCAAGATCGCGGTCGGCTTCACCGGCAACACCTGGCTCTATCACAAGATTCCGCCGGTTAAGAGTGTAAGTCTGGCCGGTAAATGGACGGTTACCTCCAAAGGAAAGACCAGGGATATCGAAATTCCCGGCAAATTCTATGGTTCGCATCCGAAACTTATCTTCCGGGTTCCTGAAGAATGGAAAGGCAAGTATCAGGTCAGGTTATCTATTGAGGGCAAAAAAGATTGTACCCTCGGCGGATGGATCAATGACTTTATGGTCAGAAGACACCACCATAATTTCGGTTCATCATGTGATATAGATATTACCGACCAGCTTAAATTCGGGAAGTTGAATACCCTCGAGTTGATGCGGAGTTATGAGGTCAGAGCCCGGGATAGTAGAGAGCAAAAATGGAAAATTGACTCCATTAAGCTTGACTTGTATCCGATCAAACCCTAAATTGACCAGTACGAAGGATTATATTATCCCACGGTGCGATTTATCGTGCCGTGGATTTATTTTTAAACATTAAAGCGAGATTATCATGAGCAAAAACAAAGTAATTGCCGGTATCGCCGGCGCGGCCGCGGTCGCCCTGACTTCCGGTTGTTGTATTATGGAGAAATGTCAAATGGCTGATAAAAAATATCCGTATCTGGCCGAATTCCAACAGAAGATGGAAGATGGTAAACACCTGAATATTGCTTACCTTGGCGGTTCGATCACCTGGGGAGCCTGTGCGACTGATCAGGGAAAAACCTCATATCGGGCACTGGTTTCCGAGTACCTGGAGAAAGCTTACCCCGAGGCCCATATCAAGTCCTGGGATGCCGCGATTGGCGGGACTCCGTCCAAGCTTGGCGTCTTCCGCATGGATCGTGACGTTTTGCCGTACAAGCCGGATCTGGTTTTTATCGAGTTTGCCGTTAATGACGGCGGCAAGACCCCTGACTCGGTCGAGACCATGGAAGGCATTATCCGCAAGCTGAAAAAGAGCAATCCGGATATGGCGATCTTCATAATTATCCTTGGTGCCGGAAAACACCAGCGTTACGGTACTCCGCGCTATCAGGAGCATATCAAACTGGCAAAATATTACGGTCTGCCATACGCTGATATCTGCGGCCCCGTCAAGCAGGGGATTAAGGAAGGCAAATACAATACCGATGAGCTGCTTGCCGATGGCTGTCATCCCTGTGACAAAGGCTATCGTCTTTATGCCGACATCATTATCGATTCACTGAAAAAGGATTTTAAAGCAGTCGGGAAAGCGGTCCCGTATCCGAAGCCGCTGACCGCCAATCGTTATGAGTCAGCAAAAATGCTTGAACTTTCAAAGCTTAAGGACCTCGGCGGTTGGGAAGTTGCCAAACCTTCAACCCTCGGCACCTGGTACGACCACCAGCCGTC
>MDTD01060852.1_pt1 | contig 13859 bp, 14 predicted proteins | sample 811221 | NCBI WGS metagenome assembly MDTD01 (sample SAMN05326646, study PRJNA326480) | marine metagenome | isolation source: seawater | place: Pacific Ocean: South West | collected 2011
AAGAATTCAAGTGTGAAACACAGGTGATTTGTACTGTGCTGTCACATGATATGGAAAACAACCCGGATATAGTCGCCTTGGTCGGCGCGTCAGCCGCGCTGACCTTGTCTGGTGTGCCGTTCTTCGGCCCGATTGCCGCCGCCCGTGTCGGCTTTGTTGATGGGGGATATGTGCTGAACCCAACGCTTTCAGAAATGGATAATTCAGCTCTTGATCTGGTTGTGGCCGGCACAAAAGAAGGCGTTCTGATGGTTGAATCAGAAGCCTCAGAACTGTCTGAAGAGGTGATGCTGGGCGCGGTGACTTTTGGTCATCAGCAGATGCAGTCTGTGATTGACGCGATTGTGGATCTGGCTGAGGTTGCGGCAAAAGAACCGCGCGATCTGCCTAAAGAAGCTCCTGAAGCTGCTGATTTGCGCGATCGCCTTGCTGCTCTCAGAGACAAAATTGAAGCTGCCTATGGCCATGCTGATAAATCAGAACGTCAGGCTGCTGTTGCTGAGGTAAAGGCAGAAGCTCTGGAGGTTGCCGGAGCAGAAGCAGATGAAGTTCTGGTTGGCGGTCTGATGAAGGATCTGGAAGCTGACGTGGTCCGCTCATCCATTCTGAAGACAGGTATGCGTATTGATGGCCGCGACACCAAAACAGTCCGGCCGATTGTGGCTGAAGTCGGCCTGTTGCCGCGCACACATGGCTCATCTCTGTTTACCCGCGGGGAGACACAGGCTCTGGTCGTGTCCACATTGGGCACAGGCCAGGATGAACAGATTATTGACGCGCTGACAGGCGAAAGCCGGGCCCGGTTCATGCTGCATTACAACTTCCCGCCCTATTCTGTGGGTGAGGCAGGCCGTGTGGGCTCTCCTGGCCGCCGTGAAGTTGGTCATGGCAAATTGGCTTGGCGGTCAATCAATCCGTTGTTACCGACAAAAGATGAATTCCCGTACACCATTCGGGTGGTGTCTGAGATTACCGAATCAAACGGCTCATCTTCTATGGCGACAGTCTGCGGTACCTCTCTTGCGCTGATGGATGCCGGTGTGCCTTTGGCCAAGCCTGTTGCGGGTATTGCTATGGGGCTGATCAAAGAAGGTGATGAATTTGCGGTCCTGTCTGATATTCTGGGTGATGAAGATCACTTGGGCGATATGGATTTCAAGGTGGCAGGTACCGATGCTGGCATCACCGCCCTGCAGATGGATATCAAGATCACATCTATCACACCTGAGATTATGGAGATTGCGCTGGATCAGGCTCGTGACGGCCGAATTCATATTCTGGGTGAAATGGCCAAGGCCCTGACCGCGGCGCGTGATGGTCTGGCGGAATCTGCACCGAAGATCACAACGCTGAAAATTCCAGTTGATAAAATCCGTGAGGTGATTGGCCCGGGCGGTAAGATGATCCGCGAGATTGTCGAAGAAACCGGCGCGAAAATCGATATTGAAGATGATGGCAGCGTGTCTGTGGCAGCGGTCAGCCAGACCTCAAGTGATGCGGCTCTGGCCCGTATCCGTGAGATTGTGGCTGAGCCTGAGCTGGGTGAGATTTATACCGGCAAGGTTGTCAAAACGGTCGATTTCGGGGCGTTTGTCAATTTCCTTGGCGCGCGGGACGGTCTTGTTCATATCTCTGAGATGAAGAATGAGCGTGTTGCCCAGACCACAGATGTCTGTAAAGAAGGCGATATGGTCAAGGTGAAGGTTATCGGCTTTGATGATCGCGGCAAGGTAAAGCTGTCCATGAAGCGTGTTGATCAAGAGACAGGCGCTGATCTGGAAGCTGAAGCAGCCGGTGATAAGGCTGAATAAAGCGACCCTGCACAGCTGATATAAAAAGTTAAAAAAAGACATCTGCAGCCTACCTTCAGGCGTCTTTTTTCAGTTCAGGGTCAGATTTAAAAAAGGCGCTTATTCAGCCTCATGCGGCACACCAATATGGTGATAGCCGCCATCGACATAATGAGTCTCGCCGGTCACACCAGAGGCCAGATCAGACAACAGATACACCGCCGCTCGGCCCACCTCGTCAATATCGGGGTTGCGGCCCAGCGGGGCCTGTTCTTCAGAATGTCTGAAAATATGGCGCGCACCGGTAATCGCGGCCCCGGCCAGGGTACGCATCGGCCCGGCTGACAGGGTGTTGACCCGGATATTCTCTCCTCCCAGATCCACCGCCAGATAGCGGGTAGAGGCTTCTAATGCTGCTTTGGCCACACCCATCACATTATAATTCGGGGTGGTGCGGACCCCGCCCAGATAAGACATGGTCAAAAGCGAGCCGCCATCTGGCATCATCTTGCGCGCTTCTGCGGCCATTTCGGTAAAGGAAAAGGCAGAAATCAGCATGGTCTGCTCAAAATTTTCGCGGCTGGTGTTGTAATACGGCCCTTTCAGCTCGCTTTTGTCTGAAAAGCCGATTGCATGAACGAAAAAATCCAGGCTGTCCCATCTTCTGCGCAGAGCAGCAAACGTATCTGCTGCAGCGGTATCTTCAGCCACATCACACGGGATCAGAAAGTCTGAACCCACAGACGCGGCCAGCGGCTCAAGACGTTTTCTGAACCCCTCCATCTGATAGGTGAACGCCAGTTCAGCCCCTTGTGCCGCGGCCGCTGCCGCAATCCCCCAGGCAGCTGATTTTTCGTTCGCCACCCCCATGATGAGGCCGCGTTTACCCTCCAGAATACCCATAAATCTGTCTCCTGGTGTTGTTATGTAAAGGCCGGTTAATCCTGCAGTCTGGCCAGCGCCAGCGTTGCATTTGTCCCGCCGAACCCAAAGCTGTTTGACAAGGCCAGATTAATGGCTTTGTCATCTAGTCTGGTTGTGGGTACAGGGATATCCCCTATCGCCGGATCAGGTGTGATGATATTTGCTGATGCGCCAATAAAGTTATTATGCATCATCAACAATGTGTAAATCGCTTCCTGTACCCCGGTTGCGCCAAGCGAATGACCGGTCAGCGATTTGGTGGAAGTGACCACAGGCAAATAGCCGCGCGGGCCGAACACAGCTCTGACCGCTTCTAATTCTTTGACATCGCCGACAGGGGTTGATGTGCCATGGGCATTGATATAATCAACTGGCTGATCCAGCGGCACACCATTAAAGCCGTCCAAAGCCAGCTTCATACATCTTTGCGCGCCTTCCCCGGATGGGGCGACCATGTCATGACCATCTGAATTGGCCCCATAGCCAACGACTTCTGCATAGATTTTCGCGCCGCGGGCCTTTGCATGTTCATAATCTTCCAAAACCACCATGCCGCCGCCGCCGGCAATAACAAAACCATCCCGGTCAGCATCATAAGCACGTGAGGCCAGTTCAGGCGTGTCATTATATTTAGAGGACATCGCGCCCATAGCGTCAAACAGCACAGACAAGGTCCAGTGCAATTCCTCACCGCCGCCGGCAAAGACGATATCCTGCATGCCGTAACGGATCGCATCTGTTCCGGCGGTGATACAATGGGCAGAAGTTGAACAGGCAGAAGAAATTGAATAATTCACGCCCTTAATTTCAAAGAATGTCGCGATACAGGCTGAGACTGTTGAGGACATACAGCGCGGCACCATATAAGGGCCAACCCGTTTCGGGCCTTTTTCTCTTGTGGTGTCAAAGGCGGTCAGCATATTGGCTGTGGACGGGCCGCCTGAACCGGCAATCAGACCTGTGCGCGGGTTAGAGACATCGGCAGCGGTCAGGCCGGAATCAGCAACCGCCTGTTGCATGGCGACAACTGCATAGGCCGCCCCTTCCCCCATGAACCGCATCTGTTTGCGGTCAATATGTTCAGCAAGGTCAATATCAACAGCCCCTTTGACCTGAGACCGGAATCCCAGTTCGGTATAGTCAGGTGCGGCAACAATACCGGACCGGCCTTCACGAAGTGATGTGGTGACCGCTTCTGCGTCTGTGCCAATTGACGAGACAATGCCCAGACCTGTGATAACAACGCGTCTCATTATTCGCCCCCTTCTGCGCCAAACAGGCCAACCCGGATATCATTTGCTTCAAACACGGTTTCGCCGTCACATAACACACAGCCATCTGCAATCCCCATCACCAGCCGGCGCATCAGCACGCGTTTGATATGCAGCTGAAAGGTCACCAGCTTGGCTGACGGCAGAATCTGTCCTGTAAATTTAACCTCACCAACAGACAAGGCGCGCCCTCTGCCCTGACCGCCCAGCCAGCCCAGATGAAAGCCGACCAGCTGCCATAACCCGTCCATACCTAAACATCCCGGCATCACCGGATCGCCTTCAAAATGACAGGGGAAGAACCATAAATCCGGATGAATATCCAGCTCAGCTTCAATAAAGCCTTTATCGAAATTGCCGCCGGTTTCGGTGATTTTGGTGATCCTGTCTGTCATCAGCATGGGCGGCAGAGGCAGTTGCGGATTTCCAGGGCCGAACAGCTCCCCTTTGGCACAAGAGATCAGCTCGTCATAAGAAAAGGCGTTTTTGTGGGTTAAAGACATGTGAAAACCTATTTTTTGTTTGTTGGGTAAAGTTTTAGACTAAATCTGGCGAAAAAACCACAATTCGCGGCATCAGCCGGCTAGTTCAATGTTTCTCCGGGTAAAACCCCCCAGAACCGGGACCGTTCCAGCCAGCCTCTGGCGATATCTGAGCCCAGCCGGCACCATGCCCCTTCGCAATATTGGACTTCCATCAGCACACCCGCTTCAGCCACAGCCGTAACCGCGGCCTGCTCATTCGGCTCAGCCCTCAATTTGGCGTTTGAGCTGGTGACCACACCAAACCGTTTCAAAGAGACCAGCTGGCCATGCACCCAGCCGGTGACCCCTTCATGGTCAACAACCTTTCGCCAGACATCAAATTCGGAAATCACCTTCAAAGGCAGGTTTTTGCGGACATAGACCCACTGCAGGGGATATTCATGTCCCGGGCCGACACGCATATTGACCACATTTGATTTCAGCGAGACAAACCGCGGCACAGGCAGCCCGGAACCTCTGATCACCGTCTTGGCTGCGGGAACCTCGGCATTGACCTTATCCAGAGCCCAAGCGGCCTTATTTGTGAACGAGCTGAACAGCACAGCACAGACGCTGAGACACAGTGCAATCATCACAACAGGGCGGCAGACTCTGAGAGGATAAACTTGTCTGAAAGTGCTGAGAGGTGAGGGCATAGTCATGATGTTGTTCTGAATTTTTATCTCTTCTGGCAGACACCAAAATTTTGAGAAACGCACGATTTTCTGTTAAGATTTGCACAGGTGATGAATGTCATCGACAGCTTAGCTTTTTTATGGTCAAAAGAACACCGAAAATCCACTGACTGGATGTGTCATCCTCAGGAGAATTGGGCGCAATGAAACCAAAGGTCATCTTAACCCGCAAACTGCCTGACAGCGTTGAAACCCGCATGCGTGAGCTGTTTGATGCCGAATTGAGCGCAGATGATGTCCAGCTGTCTTCTGAAGCACTTATCCAACTGATGCAGCAAGCAGATGTTCTGGTGCCCACTGTAACAGACAAGATAGATGCTGAAATGCTGGAGCAGGCGGGCCCCCAGCTGAAGCTGATTGCCTCATTTGGTACAGGTGTTGACCATATTGATCTGGATGCGGCCAAGGCCAAGGGCATTACCGTGACAAACACCCCGGGTGTGCTGACAGAAGATACAGCTGATGTGGCCATGGCCTTGATCCTGGCGGTGCCGCGTCGGATTGCTGAAGGGGACAGGCGGGCCCGTACCGCAAGCTGGACGGGCTGGTCCCCAACCGGCATGCTAGGGCACCGGATTAATGGCAAGCGGCTGGGTATCATCGGCATGGGTCAGATCGGCCAGGCTATTGCGCGGCGCGCACGCGGCTTTGGCATGTCTATTCATTATCACAACCGCAATCCGGTACATCCCACCACCGAAGAAGAGCTGGAAGCCACATATTGGGCTGATCTGGATGAAATGTTGCGGCGGATGGATATTGTGTCAGTCAATTGTCCGTCAACCGGGGCGACCGAAGGGCTGTTATCTGCTGAACGTCTTGGGCTGATGCCAAGCCATGCTTATCTGGTCAATACCGCCAGAGGCGAGATTGTTGATGAGACCGCGCTGGCAGATATTCTGAAAGCTGGCGGCATTGCCGGGGCCGGGCTGGATGTCTATCAGAATGAGCCGCATATTCCGGATACTCTGAGAGAGCTGGATAATGTTGTGCTGCTGCCGCATATCGGGTCAGCCACAATTGAAGGCCGTCATGCCATGGGTGATAAGGTGATCATCAATATTCAGACCTTTCTGGACGGGCATACACCGCCTGACCGGGTGGTGGCCGCGATGGTCTCCTGACCAGCTGAACCCTAATCTGATTGTCAGCTTTTGCCACAGACAGGACAGTCCGGATCAGCCGCAACTTCAATTTCAGTGAATTGAGCGGACAGGCCGTCATATAACACCAGCCGGCCGATAAGAGGTGTGCCTGTTCCGGTCAGCAGCTTAATCACTTCTGCGGTCTGCAGTGCGCCCATAACAAGAGTTGTTGATCCCAGCACACCTGCTGTTGAACAGGACGGGGCCTGATCGTAATCAAGCTCTGTCTGCGGAAAAATACAACGCAGACACGGGCTGTCTGCAAGCTGCGGGACAAAACAGGTGATCTGCCCGTCTGTTCTGACCGCCCCGGCAAACACCAGGGGCACGCCATGGGTATGGCATAACTCATTCACAAGGTAACGTGTTTCGGCATTATCTGTACAATCAACCACCAGATCATGAGCCTTGACCAGATCGCCTGCATTTTCTGATTTGAATCTCTGTGGTTCGATCTGAAGGCTGATATCCGGGTTCAGTTCATGTGCAAATACCGCCGCACTTTCAGCCTTGTTCGTGCCCAGCCTGTCCATAGTGTGGGTGATCTGGCGGTTCAGATTGGTCAGCTCAACCACATCATCATCCATAAGGGTGAGATGCCCGACACCTGCGCCGGCCAGCCCGGCAATGACAGGTGTGCCCAGACCGCCTGCCCCCAAGATCAGGACCTTTGCCTGTAACAGCTTTTTCTGGCCGGCCTCACCGATTTCCGGCATCACCACCTGGCGGGCGTAACGTTCAACCTCATGGTCGGTCAGAATCATGATCCCTCTCCTGATGGTGTGTCATACAGACCGGTTGACCCGAACCCGCCTGTCCCGCGCAATGTGTCATCCAGCTCATCTGCGCGCTGGAATGACGCTTTCAGAACCGGACTGAAAATCATCTGGGCAATGCGCATGCCATGTTCAATTGTGATCGTTTCTGTGCCCAGATTAATAAGCAGAACTTTAATCTCACCGCGATAGTCAGCATCGATTGTGCCGGGCGCATTGGCAACCGTCAGCCCTTGTCTGAGGGCCAGCCCGGAGCGGGGCCGAATTTGGGCCTCCACCCCTTCTGGCATCGCCATGAACAAACCGGTCGGCACCGCAAGCCGCCCCATTGGGGCTATCGTCACAGGCCCGTCTGGCAAGGCGGCCTGCAGGTCAACACCTGCGGACAGATCTGTCTGATAGGCCGGCAGCGGCAGGGATGAGGCGGCTTCATTCTGTTTCAGATAAATTTTCATTTGTTCTTATCCACTGGTCGAGTTCAGCTATCAGCTGGTCTGCCAAAGCCTGCTTCGACTGGTTTGGCCAGTCAATAATTTCTGATCCCTTGATCAGGCTGGCTTTATTCTGATCAGATCCGAACACGCTGTCGCCTGGCTGATCTGAGATATGATTGGCAATGATCCAGTCACAGCTCTTTCGGCTGCGTTTCTGCTGGGCATTGGCGATCAGATTTTCTGTCTCGGCCGCGAATCCAATCACAAGGGACGGCCTGTTTTCTGCTGTGCTCAGCGCAGCCAGAATATCGGGATTTTCTGTCAGCTGGATATCAGGCGGGCCAGTACCAGCCTTTTTTTGCTTGTTTTTTGTCTCATTCTGCACATGCCAGTCAGCAACCGCTGCCGCACAAATCGCAATATCCGCTGGCAGGCTGTCCAGACAGGCCGCATACATCTGCCTTGCGGTTTCAACCTTGACCAGTTTCACATTGGCCGGATCAGGCAAGCTGACCGGCCCGCTAATAAGCGTGACCCGTGCCCCGTTCGCTGCACAAGCGGCGGCAAGGGCATGGCCCTGTTTGCCTGAGGACCGGTTGGCAATATAACGGACCGGATCAATCGGCTCATGGGTTGGCCCGGATGTGATCAGAACATGACGTCCGGCAAGGCAGCCTTTATCAGCCCGAAGATATCTCTCAGCCTCAGCAGCGATATCGACAGGTTCAGCCAGCCGCCCTTCACCTATCTCACCACAGGCGGTATCCCCGCTGACCGGCGAGACGACATGCACGCCGCGGCTCATAAGTGTGTCCATATTGGCCTGCGTGGCAGGGTGATGCCACATATTCGGGTTCATCGCCGGGGCCAGCATTACAGGTGCGTCTGTTGCCAGACATAAGGTTGAGGCCAGACAGTCAGCCAAACCGTGGCTGAGCTTGGCAATGAAATTGGCTGTCGCCGGGGCCACCAGAACAAGGTCTGTATCTCGGGCCAGCCTGATATGACCCATTTCCGCCTCATCAGTCAGCGAAAACAGCTCTGTATAGACTTTCTCTCCTGTCAGGGCAGACAGGCTGAGCGGGGTGATAAACTGCTGTGCCGATTCGGTCATCACGCCGCGCACCGCAAAACCTCTGTCCATCAAGCGGCGGGCCAGATCAAGACCCTTATAAGCGGCAATACCGCCGGTGATAATCAACAGAATTCTTTTTGTTGTCTCTGCATTTATCGGGATCAGCTGCAGCCTGTCCAGGTCAAACCGCCAGCCTCTTTCCTGCAGGGCGGACCTGATTAAGGCCAGCTTGTCGCGAGGAATTTCTGTGCGCTTCATATAGTTTGACAGCGCGCTTGGCCCGACTCCTAACAAGGTCTGGACCGCTTCGCGGCCCCCTAATTTATGCAGGATCTGTTCGAAGGCCTGGGCAAAATCAGACATGGGTTTCCCTTGTTTTCACAAATTTGTGAATTATTCACAAAATCTATATCACCCTATCCCGAAATGGCCATAAAAGGCAATGGCGATCAGCCCGGCAACAATGATCCAGGGCAGTTTGGACGGCGCGCGCGGTGGCTCTTCGGGGCGCTCCAGCCGGTCCAGCAGGGCAGGCAGCGCGTGATATAGCCGCGAGAGATCACGCATCACCTGTTTGGCCTGAGCGATAATGGTCACCTCAGATGTCATCCAGTTTTCAGCCAGAGGCCGGGCCAGATGCCACATATCGGCTTGCGGGTTCAGGGTGCGGGCCACCCCTTCAGCCATCATCATTGTTTTTTGCAACAGATTAAATTGAGGCTGAACAGAAATATCAAAATTTGAGGATATCTGCAGAATCTGGCCCAGAACTGTACCTAAAGAGATATCTGCCAGAGCTTTGCCCATGACCGGGTCAACAACACTGCGCAGGCTCTGGGCAAACAAGGGCAGCGGCACATGTTCAGACAGCATGCCTGCCTCATGATGCAGGCGGGCGACCAGATCATAATCTCGCTCCAGAATGGCCATCAGCAGCCTGGCTAAAAACAGACGATCTGAGAAATCAAGCTGGCCCATGATACCGAAATCGATAGGCACCAGCGTGCCATCTGCGGTGACAAAAATATTGCCGGGGTGCATGTCGGCATGAAAATAGCCGTCTCGGAACACCTGATTGAAAAAGCTGGTGGCGGCAATTTCTGTTATTTTTGCAATATCATGTCCGGCGGCCTCAAGGGCGGCCACATCATCAATACGCACACCATCTATCCATTCTGTGACCAGAACTGAACTGCTGGTGCGCTCGAGATCAATAAAGGGGATGCGAATGCCGGTATCCGCAGCCAGATTTTCGGCCAGCTTGCCGCCTGCTGCCGCTTCCATACGCAGATCAAGTTCAATTTTGGAAATGGCCTCAAACTGGTCAACAGCGGTAACCAGACGCAGGCGGCGCAAGGCTGGTGCAACAGTTTCAACCAACCGGGCCATGGTTTTGAAAAACAGGATGTCCCGCCGCATCCGCTTATGGATATCAGGCCGCAGAATTTTAACCGCCACCATCTGGCCGTCAGGCCGTCTGGCTTTATGCACCTGTGCAATAGAGGCGGCGGCAACAGGGATATCCTCAAATTCGCTGAACAGCTCAGCAACAGCTTTGCCAGAACTCTCTTCGATGATTTGGCGGGCTTTCTGGCCGTCAAAGGCAGGTAATTTATCCTGCAGCTGGACCAGCCCGCCAGCCAGCTCCGGGCCGATCAAATCAGCGCGTGTGGCCAGGGCTTGTCCGAATTTTATAAATCCCGGCCCTAATGCCTGCAGCGCTTCACATAAGGCTTGTCCGGCATCTGTGCGGGCGCCGCGGGAGACAATCAGAAAATTCAGCAGCCGAAGCAGCTGTGCCAGCCATCCCGGCCAGAGATCAAGCTTTGCCAGATGGCCCAGAATCCCGGCTCTGCCCAGAATAAACCCCATCCGCGGGAGCCGCCAGAGCACCAACAAAACCGCCATCAATCAAGTTTCCAGCCTGAATGAATGGAGGCTATACCACCAGACAAATTCCGGTACCGGACCTGGGCAAAACCAGCGTCAGACATCATCTGGGCCAGCTCCTGCTGGGCCGGAAACCGCCTGATGGATTCGGCCAGATACCGATAGGCGGCTTCATCACGGGCCACAATCCGGCCAATTTGCGGCAACGCCTTGAACGACCATAGATCATACAGTCTGGCCAGGGCCGCGTTCTGAACAGCTGAAAATTCCAGACAACAGAACCGGCCACCAGGCTTTAATATCCTGAAGGCTTCACTTAAGGCCTGATCGCGGTTGGTGACATTGCGCAAGCCAAATGAAATGGTCACCCGATCAGCTGATGCTGTGTGAAGCGGGATGTCTTCTGCACTGGCAACGGTCCAGTCAAGCTGGCCGGAAAAGGCGTTCAGGTCACGTCGTTTCTGCCCGGCGCTGATCATGTCAGCATTAATATCCACCACATGAACATGGCTGCCGCCGCGCTTCAGAAACCTGAGCGCGATATCGCCTGTTCCGCCTGCCAGATCAACCAGCCTTTGTCCTGCTGAAGGGGCCATCCAGTCCATCAGCGCGTCTTTCCACAGCCGGTGAACACCGCCGCTCATCAGGTCATTCATAATGTCATATGACGGGGCGACAGATGAAAACACATCTGCAACGCGGGACTGTTTTTCTGAAACGGTTACAGTTTCAAAGCCAAAATCAGTCCATTCGGTTTCCGTTTTGCTTGTCATCACCAGTCTCTGCGGTTTATCTGTTGGGTTGCAGGCAGGCCGTTGCGGCCTTTTTTGCCATCTTGATTGTGTGATGTCTGCTCACAATATTATTCTTTATATAATACAGCCGTGGCAAAAGGGAAATCTGAAGCGTGCCGGAATTACCAGAAGTCGAAACCGTACGCACAGCTCTTGAACCGGTGGTGTCAGGGCAGCGAATCAAATCTGTCAGACTGACCAGGGGGGATCTGCGCTGGCCTCTGCCTGATCGGCTCGACCAGCGGCTGACCGGCCGTCTTTGTTCTGTACCGCAACGGCGCAGCAAATATATTCTGATCCAGCTGGACCAGGGTGAAACCCTGCTTATCCATCTGGGGATGTCCGGGGCCATTCGGCTTTATAATCACAAGCCCAATTTTGCCAAACATGATCATTTCTCAGTAGAGCTGGAGACAGGGGCCTGGTTTGTGTTTTCTGACCCGCGCCGGTTCGGGCATCTGGATTTATTTGCAAGCCCTGATGAAGGCACGCATCCTTTATTGTCTGGTCTGGGGGTTGAACCGCTGTCTTCTGCCTTTTCTGCTGAGGTCTTGAAATCGCTGATGGCTGGCCGCAAAACCAGCATAAAAGCAGCTCTTCTGGATCAAAGGCTGATTGCGGGTCTGGGCAATATCTATGTTGGAGAGGCTTTGTTTCGGGCAGGGATATCGCCGCGCCGCAAAGCCGGCAGCATTGCAGGTGCCCGTGCGGACCGGCTGGCCACAGCGATAAAGCAAGTGCTGGCTGAAGCGATAGATGCAGGCGGGACCAGCTTGCGTGATCATGTCCAGCCCGGTGGTGAAATTGGGTATTTTGTCCAGAATCTTCGTGTTTACGGACAGACAGGCAAAGCTTGTGTTCAATGTGCGCAGACGATAAGACATATTGTCCAGTCTGGGCGGTCCAGTTTTTATTGCCCTTCTTGTCAGCGTTGAGCATACTTACATCTATGTCTTGTTTATCTTTACCGAACATCATGGTCTTTTTCCGGCGCAGATATCTGATCTCTGGTCTGTTTGCGGGTCTGCTGATGCTGGCACATCCCTTCCAGGCGGCTGCCGAAAAAACAGGCTGGTTCAGCGACATTCCTGTGCTTGCCGAAACAAAGGTGAATGCTGAGCTGAGCTTTGCGTTTGATTCGCCGTCTGGCCGCATTCTGGTTCTGTTTCTGGAAACTGAAGCTGCTGATGACACCATCTCTTCAGCTTACAGAAAAACACTCACCGCAATTGGCTGGGCTGAAGAGGTGGGGCGGTTCATGAAACAGGGCGAACAGCTCAGGCTGGAGAAAATAAATATCCAGAACCAGATGGTCTGGCGGCTGACCCTTTTGCCCGCCACAGCCAGCCAGCTTGAAATTCGCTGAAACCAAGCAAATATGCTTGACGGGATAGCCGGTTTCGGCGTATAAGCCCGGGTCTGAGATTAATTAGTGAAGAAAAGAGCATTTTATGGCAAACCATAAATCAGCTAAAAAGCGGATCCGCCGCAACGCGAATCGGGCAGAAATAAACAAAAGCCGGATCAGCCGCATCCGTACCTTTGTAAAGCGTGTTGAAGCTGCGATTGCATCAGGTGACAAAGATACCGCACAATCCGCACTTAAAGATGCCCAGCCAGAACTGATGCGTGGTGTCTCAAAAGGGGTGCTGCACAAAAACACAGCCTCTCGTAAGATGTCCCGTCTGTCAGCACGGGTGAAAGCGGTCGGCGCCTGAAGCCCTGTCCGCATCAAACAGAATCAGATGATGATGAAAGGCGCAAAATGATGCGCCTTTTTTTGTGCCTGCCGGTCTGGCTGGTCCAGCGCGGCGGGCATGAATTAGGCCGCGTTCTTTACGGCCCACATTGATTCGCATCTGTTAACCTCTTTTTTTTACGGTAAAAATGTATGTTGCAGGACCCGTTGCCCGAAATTCAGGCCTGTTTTTGTCAAGCTAAAAAACTGTCAAATTTGTAAATATATTTATGTGAATCAGCCTCTCGATCGCTTGCATATCATCTATGATTAAGGGTACCTTCATCGTCAGGGATTGTGGACAGAACGCGTTGTCAGGCTGAGGGGCTCGCCCTCTGGTCATCGCGATCTTCCGGTCAATAAATAAGAATAACCACCCAGCCTGTCTGCTGTGGCCATCCGGGAAAATAATAAAAAATGACCGACCTTGACGCGAAGAATCAGGAAATGGCGATGAAGGGCACGACGCGGCGTCAGTCATTATCTTCAAAAGGGGGGATGAATCCCGAATCACTTACGCACCCGCATGAGGATTGTCACAGAAAGGCCGGTTTGCATATGGCCTGGCAGCGGATTTCGCACAAACTGAAGGGCGATCTGGGTGAGGCGAAATGGAAAGCCTGGATTAAACCGCTGGCATTTGAAACGATTGATGACAGCTTGTTGATCTTGCGGGCTGACACCTCATTTCTTCGGGACCGGGTGTTGTCAAATTATGCTGAAAAGCTGAGATTGCTGGCCAAAGCCGAATTTGACGGGGTCCAGGCTGTTGATGTGGTGCTGAACAGCGCCGATCGTACAGG
>MDTD01017093.1_pt1 | contig 13858 bp, 11 predicted proteins | sample 811221 | NCBI WGS metagenome assembly MDTD01 (sample SAMN05326646, study PRJNA326480) | marine metagenome | isolation source: seawater | place: Pacific Ocean: South West | collected 2011
AACTCATCAAAATCGGTAAAAATATTTTCTATATAGTCAGAAAAATGGGGTCTGTGAGGATGGCGAGCTACTTGAACTTTTTGCCAAATCGAAAGACCCTCGTAAATTTCTTTGGTAAGATTTTCGATTCTTTCGCTCAAGGAAGAAATTTCTTGATGAACATTTTCATCATTTTCTTTATTATCTCTGAGAGATTCAATCTTATTTTCAAGATCGCTTATCGGTTTTTCGAACTCTAAATAGGTATACGCCATCTCTATCTCGCACGATATTGAAAATCAATATTTTCTTTACCGCAATTTTCTACAAGTTTGTCCATATTATCGTCATTTAAAAGAATTCTAAAATTTTTATCTAACTCAATATTAGCTGAGCCTGAATTAAGGTTATATTGCATTTCGATTTGACTACCTTGAGTGTTATCTTCTGTCAAAGCTATTGCCTTTAAATTTTCTACAATATCCAAAACGTCCTTTTTTTCTTGACCTTCAATATTGATTTTTATTTTAGTCACTGATTTCATCCTAGCTTCTTCAAGAGACTTAATATCTGTAACTCTCATCTTCTTTTGCAAGCCAATATTTTTCTTTTGGGCGTCTTTTTCAAAAGTTACGTCTCCACTTGCAATATAAATTGTTTGTGGACTCAAATTACCTTCAAAACTATCAAGAACTTCTGAGGAGATAACAAGCTCTATCCTATCAGTACCATCGTCTAAAGTAGCAAAAACTAAAGGCCCTCTTCTAGTTTGAATTCTGTTTTGCCGAACGATAACTCCTGAAATTACATTCACTCTATCTTCAATTACATTTTTTATTGAACCAGTTCCAAGTTTTTTTAGTTCCCAATAATGTTCTTTAACTGGATGTGTCTCTAAGTAAAAACCAAGAGCAGAAAATTCAAATTTAGAATTAACGGAGTCGTCATACTTTTCTTTTTTAACAGGAATGAAGTCATTACTTTCGCTAATGCCGCCAAACAAATCTGAAATACCACTTTCTAGAGTCATAGTATTTTGTTTTGCGTATTTCATTGCGTCTTCTAAACTCTCTAACATCTCTTTTCTGGATAAATTGAAAGAATCCATTGCTCCGGATTTAATTAATGGTTCTATGCCTCTTTTATCAACCTTACTTAAATCCACTCTTGCACAAAAGTCGTATAAGTTTTCAAAGGGTTTTTGTTTTCGTTCGCTGATAATGTTTTCAACAGCTGCTTTACCAAGACCTTTCACAGCTCCCAATCCATATAAGATTTCATTATCTCCCTGATTTATAAAGTTCAATTGACTTTTATTAACATCCGGTTTGAGAATATCAATTTCAAAATTCTTGCAATCATCTAGTAGCAACCGAACTCTATCAGAGTCATCCATATCTGAGGATAAAGCCGCACTCAAAAACTCAACGGGATAGTGAGCCTTTAGCCATGCTGTTTGAAATGCAATTAGTCCATACCCTGCTGAATGTGCTTTGTTGAAACCGTATCCTGCAAAGGTTTGAATCTGATCAAATAGCCCTTCTGCAGCTCTTTCTATCTTTCCTTTTTTTAAAGCACCATTGATAAACTCTGGTCTCTGTCTTTCCATTTCTTCAGGAATTTTTTTACCCATAGCCCTTCTGAGCAGGTCTGCTTGGCCTAAAGAAAAGCCTGAATATTCTTGAGCTAGTTGCATAACTTGTTCTTGGTAGACTATTACTCCGTAAGTATTCTTTAAGACTTTTTCAATGTCCTTATCCCCTAGATAGTCTATTTTTTCTGACCCATTCTTTCTTTTAATGAATGTATCTACCATTCCTGCATCCAAAGGTCCAGGACGATATAAAGCAACGACTGAAATAATATCTTCAAAAGATGATGGCTTTATCTTGACCAGATACTCTTTCAAGCCTCGAGATTCTAATTGGAAAACCGCAGTCGTAAGACCATTTTGTAAAAGATCGAAAGTTAATCTGTCATCAAGATCTACTTCTTCCATGTTAATTGCTTCTAAATTAAGCTTTTCTCTTTTTGTATTAATAAGATCTAGAGAGTCTTTTATAATAGTTAGAGTCCTTAATCCTAAAAAATCAAATTTTTGTAAACCTACTGATTCGATATCTTTCATGTCGAATTGCGTCGCTAAAGTATTTGTTGCCTCATCAAGATAAAGAGGAGAAAAATCGTTTATCTCTGAAGGTGCTATGACTACTCCTGCTGCATGTTTTCCAACATTTCTAATGATACCTTCCAGTTTTCTTGCCATGTCGAAGATTTCTTCGGCCTGCTCGTCAGTTTTTAATGCTCTTTTTAAATCGTTATTGTCTAAGGCTTTTTCAAGAGTCATGTCCGGGGAAAAAGGAATCATTTTTGCTAACTTATCTGCCAAGCCATAGGATTTTCCTTGAGCCCTAGCAACATCTCTAACTACTGCTCTAGCTGCCATTGTTCCAAAAGTACAAATTTGAGCTACAGCCTCTTTTCCATATTTTTGAGTGACATAATCAATTACTTTATCTCTTCCATCTTTGCAAAAATCTATATCAAAATCGGGATTACTTATTCTGTCAGGATTTAAAAATCTCTCAAAAAGCAAACCGTATTTCAGAGGGTCTATCCCTGTTATGCCCAGACAATAGGCTACTAATGAGGCTGCACCTGATCCTCTTCCTGGCCCAACAGGAACATTGTTTTCTTGAGCCCAATTAACAAAATCAGATACAACTAAGAAATAACCGGAATAACCCATTTTAGAAATTACATCTAATTCAAAGTCTAGTCTGTCGGCATATTTAATTTTGTCATCATCGGACAAATCTTTAATTTTTTCTTTAAGATTATTTTTAGAAAGTTCAATCAAGTGGTCTGCGGCTGATTTATTCAAAGGCGTTTCAAAATCAGGTAATACGTAGATACCAGTTTCTATCTCTAAATTACATTTTTTTGATAATTCATATGCGTTTGAAAGAACATCGGGTATGTCCTTGAACTTTTCATACATTTCCTCTGGAGAGAGAAAATATTGATCTTCAAAATAATTTCGTGTTCTTCTTGCATCGCTTAATACTTCCCCTTTTTGAATGCATACTCTTGTCTCATGGGCCTCATAATCTTCCTTATCGATAAATCTGACTTCGTTTGATGCAACCACTGGCAATCCCAATTCTCCTGCTTTAGAAATTACGTATTCATTGTACAAATCTTCTTGAGGCCTATTGATGCGAGATATTTCCAGGATGAAGTCCTCCTCAAATATTTTTTGAAAGTACTTAACCCTTTTTAAAAAAAGATCATGATTTGAATCCAGAACAGCCTTTCCTATATGCCCTCTAAAACCTCCAGAAAGTGCAATTAGTCCATCTGAATATTCAGAAAGCCACTCTGTTTCTATGACCGGAACACCTGAAGACTTTCCAGCTATTTGAGATTTTGAAATTAGTTTTATTAAATTTTTATAGCCTAACTGATTTTTTGCAATCAAAGTCAAATTTGCATGTTCGTTATGAGAAGAACTATCCCTTACATGATTAATTTCTGCTCCTGCAATAGGTTTTATACCTTTTGATCTTACTGACTTATAAAATTTTAAAAAACCAAAAAGATTTGCCGAATCAGTAATAGCTATACTTTCGTAGCTATATTGCTTTGCCTTATCGGAGAGTTGATCAATTTTGACAATACTGTCTACAATTGAGTATTCGCTATGAATATTTAGATGGGTAAATTTTTTATCTAGCATTTAAAACTGGTTTAAAACTTTTTCTATGATATTCAGTAGGTCCCAACGATTTTAAAATATTTAAGTGTTCTTTTGTTGGATATCCTTTGTTTTTTTCTAGAGAAAAATTAGGATATTTCTTACTAAAATCTATCATTAAATTATCTCTAAAAATTTTTGCAACTATGGATGCAGCCATAACTTCGGAAATTTTATTATCTGCTTTAATAATTGCCTTGCAGGGAAATTTTATTTTAGGAATATCAATGCCATCTACAATAACCTCTATATTTTTAACTTTTAATCCTAAAATTGCTCTTTTCATTGCTAATAGGCTAGCTTCCTTAATATTTAAAGAATCTATTTCCTCGACAGTTGCTTCGCCGATCGAAACTCTTTTTGCATTTTTTTTTATATCATTAAAGAGGGAAATTCTCTTTTTTTCAGAAAGTTTTTTTGAATCTTTTAATCCAGAGTTTTTGTAGCTTCCTAAAATAACTGCTGCAGCAATAACAGGACCAAAAAGACTGCCTCTTCCCACCTCATCTGCTCCAACCAAGTAAGTTTTCACTTTGAAAGAGTTTCTCTTAAAGCATTTGTGAATTTCTTTGAATCTTCAACTAATAAACTTTTTCTTAATAATTTTAATTTATTTATTATTCCGTCTTTTCTATTTAAAGTAGAAAGCGCTTTTTCTAAAATATTTTGACCTGTAACTTGATTTTGTCTTAACTCGAAAACAACTTGTTCTTCTGAAAGTATATTAGGCAATGATATAAATTTAGTTTTTAAAAAAAATTTTGAAAGAATGAAATTACTCAAAAAATTACTTTTATATATAACCACCATAGGTTTGGCTAGTATAGCGGTCTCAAGTGTTGCAGTGCCAGATGCAACAATTGCCAGGTCACATGCAGCAATTACTTTTTGAGTTTTGTTAAAAATTATTTTGAATTTTTTCTCGTTTTTTTTGAAGCCTTCTGATAAATCTGACTCTTTGTTCAAAGCTAAAATTATTTCTAGATTAGGATCTTCCAATTTATATTTATTTATAAAATCTATTAATGGTTTTTCATGATGTTTTATTTCTGATTTCCTACTTCCTGGCAATATTGCGATAATTTTTTTATTTTGAGAGATTTTTAACTCTTTTTTTAGTTCATTATCATTGATTTTTGTAGGTAATTTATTTGCCAGAGGATGTCCAACGTAAGAAAAATTTACTTTGTGCTTTTCCAGCAACTTAGACTCAAACGGAAATATGGAAAAGACTTTGTCATAAATATCATTAAATTCATAAACCCTTCCATATCGCCAAGCCCAAAATTTTGGACAGACATATTGTATTGTTTTTATATTGGTAGTCTTTCTTAGTGTTTTGCATATTGCGCTATTAAATGACGGACTGTCAATGCCAATAAAAATATCGGGCTTTTCGACTTTCAGAAATTCAATGAACTCTTTTCTAATTTTTAAGATTTTTCTTAAATTTATAAGTGGATCTATCAGTCCCATGTAAGAAATTTCATTAATTGGGAAAAAGCTTTTTAGACCAGCACTTTCCATGAGGGATCCTCCTACACCAATAAAATGTATGGAATTGTTATTCTTCTTGAGATCTAAAAGAAGATCATATCCAAGAGCATCTCCAGATTTTTCACCTGCGCAAACTGCAATTTTCAAAATTAACTCCTTTAACGAACAATACTTCGATCAGTATTTGAAATACTTTTGATAAAAATGTCAGTTTCTTCAATATTCTTGAATTTTGAGGTGATTTCATTAATGGCATCATTTAATTTATATTTTCTTAAATACAAAATCTTATAAGACTCTTTCAAAGCTTCAGTTGATTCTTTAGATAAATTTTGTCTTTGAATACCAACTGTATTTAAACCTCTAGGAATAGCGGGGTTGCCACTCACTCTAATGTATGCAGGAACATCTTTAGTGATTATTGTTCCTAGCGCACTAAAACTAAAACTGCCTATATTGCAAAATTGATGCACTTGAGTAAAGCCGCTTAGTCTTGCTCCTCTAAAGACCTTTACCACTCCTGCAATACCAGCATTATTTGTCATAACAATATCATCTTCTAATATGCAGTCATGAGCTACGTGGGTATAAGCCATAAGTAAATTATTACTGCCTATAATGGTTTTCCCCTCTTCTTGAATAGTACCTCTATTAATTGTACATCCCTCACGAATTTCATTTTTATTACCAATTTCTAGATAGGTTTCCTCGCCTTTATATTTGAGATCTTGAGGGTCACCTCCTATGCTTGCAAAAGGATAAATTAAATTATCATTTCCAATGAAAGTATTTTTATGTATGAAAACGTTTCCTTCAATGACAGTTCCTGAACTAATTTTAACCTTGGGGCCTATAAAGGTATAAGGGCCAACTGTGACATTTTCATCAATTTCGGCTGACGAGTGTATTTGTGCAGAAGAGTGAATCATTTTGGCCTATCAGCGCAGAGAACAATAGCAGAACAAATAAATTTTTTTCCTACAGAAGCTTTGCAGTCAAACTTCCAAATACCTGATTTTTCCGATATTTTTGTAGATTCAAGAGTTAGTTTATCTCCCGGAGTGACTGGATTTTTAAAACGTAATTTATCCGCACCTACGAAATAATACATAGAGCCTTCTTCTGGAGTCTTGTTCATAGATACAAAACCTAAAATTCCAGATGCTTGAGCCAGCGCTTCTAAAATCAAAACACCTGGCATTACGGATCTATTCGGAAAGTGACCTAAGAAAAAAGGCTCACTATTTGTAACATTTTTATATGCTTTTACATATTTGTGCTCCTCCAACTCCTCTACTCTATCAACAAGCAAAAAAGGATATCTATGTGGTAGGAGAGTTTTTATTTTTTCTATATCAATCATCAAAACCTTTTTTTTGAATTGTAATGTGTTTCAACCATTTAGAATGCTCTAAAACTAGTGACCCGCCAGAATATATTCCAGATTTTTTTATTGATTTTGTAATAAATGACATGGGATTTATTCTTACTTCGTTTGTAATTTTTATATTATCTACTATTCCACATCCACCTCCAATTAAACAGTCTTCACCAATGATAGTGCTTCCTGCAATTGCTGTCTTAGCACCTATTATTGTATTACTTCCCACATTACAGTTATGAGCAATATGAACTTGATTATCTAATTTAACCCCGCTATTTAAAACTGTAGACCCCAGAGATGCCCTATCTATAGTACAAGAAGCTCCTACTTCGACGTTATCCTTAAGCTCAACAGAACCAAGATGTTCGATCTTTTCCCAAGAGTTTTCAGTTTTAGCAAATCCTAAGCCATCTGAACCTATTACAGAATTTGCATGAATAATATTTTTACTGCCAATCTTTATAGAGTGGTAAAGGCAAACATTCGGATACAAATAAGAATCTTCTCCAATAAAAACATCATCTCCGATAAAGCATCCTGGATTAATTTTAACTCCTTTTTCAATTTTAACATTCTGACCAATAAAAACGTTTTCTCCAATTTCAATATCGCCTTCTAAATAAGAATTTATATAATTTTTATTGGAAATTTTTTTTCTTTGACTATTAGAAAATAATTGAGTCAGCTTAGCATAAGACTTGTGAGGATTTTCAACCAAGATATAGTCCACCGGACAATTTTTTCTAAATTCTTCGGAGATTAAAACAACTGAGGCTGAAGTTACCTCGAGGTCTTTTTTAAATTTTTTACTGTAAATAAATGATATTGAACTACTATCTGCTTCTAATAGGGTTTTTATGTTAGATATAGTTTTTGAACCATCACCAGATAACTTGCCGCCAAGAAACTCTGAGATTTCTGAAAGTTTAAAAACCTTTTTGGACAAAATTTACTATTTTTTCTGCTCTTTATTTATTAGATCCACAACTTCTGGAGTAAGATTAATTTTTTCATCTGATCTATCAAAAGCGAGTAATGCTTGAGAATTTAGTAGCATTTTAATTTTTTTTGCTTTTATCAGCTCATTCACTACCTTTTGAACTGACTCTGCCTGATCAGCTTGGAGCTTTTGTGTAACTTCCTGTTCTTTTGCTTGAATTTGTTGGGATAAAAGCTGAATGCTTTGGTAAAGAGTTTGAATCTTCTTCAAAATTTCTTCTTTTTCAGAGTCTGATAGAGTAGATTCCTCTTTTTTTAATTTTTCTGCTAACTTTATTCTCTCGCTATCTTTGGATTGAGCTTCGTCAGTAAGATCTTTATAGTCAGAGGAGTCTCTTAAGTCGTCAATACGCTCTCTGGCTAGATCAGTTCCAAGAAAAATAGCATTGTAATCGATCACTGCTATACCCTCTGAAAGGAAAGCAGGACTAACAAAAAATGATACAGAAATGAAAATAAATATTCTTTTTATGTTTTTCATATAAAACCCCTTATAGAAAAATATTTTAATTAAAAAAGGTAATGAAGTTTACACTTTTGGTAAAAAAAATTCTTATTTTTTTTAGAATTGAGTTCCGATTTCAAATTGGAATGATTCTGTTCTATCGTTTGGAGAATCATTAAATACAGATGCTATAGCAAAAGATAATGGTCCTAAAGCGGTTATCCATGTTACTCCAATACCGATAGAATATCTTAATTCTGAAAAATCAAATTCATAGCAATTAGTTTCATAAGGTTCACAACCATCACTAAAAACATTTCCGTAATCAAAAAAAACCGATCCTCTGATAGATCTTGGGTCTGGAACAAAATTAAGAGGAATTATTAAATCAAAACCTCCGGTTAAACTAATTGGTCCACCTATAGGCCTTTGGTTTCTTGGATTAAATCCTGTCGCATATTCTGCTTTAGGGCCTAAATAATTTTGTTTAAAGCCTCTAACTGACCTCATTCCACCTGCATAAAAATGCTGGTAAGGAGGGGCTGTTTCAGTATCTCCATAAGGAAATAAGTAACCTATTCTGGATCTATAACTAAAAATTAAATTCGAGGGAAGTGGTCTAAATATTTTTAGATCATGATTAAACCTGCCGTAATTCAAATTACTTCCTGGCAAAGTAAAACTTAATCCAAGTGAATTGCTCATTCCATTTGTTGGGAATAAGCCCCTATCAAGAGTTATTTGGCTCCAAGAGATTGAAGCGCTATAGGTATTAAAGCTGAAGCCTTCAGAGTTATAAAAATCTTGAAGTTGTCTAGAACTATATAAGTTTGTTTTAAGAGTAGTATTATCTAAAGCTAAAGAGATACCTAGTCTCTCAATTTCGCTAATGGGAAGTTGAAATGAAGCATTGCCTCCATAAGAGTCTGTATTGTATGCAGCAATATTAAAATTGCCATAGTCCGTTTTTCGATAATAAGCTCCATATCCTAAGCCAATACCATCTATCGTAAAATAAGGATCAAAAAAATTGAAAGAAATATCTTGTCTCCACTCACTATAATTAATTCCAACCGTAACAGAATTACCCGTGCCAAAAGCATTCTTTTCTGAATAATTAGCCCCCAAGCTAAATCCGTATGCTCCATAGCCAAGTGACCCTCCTATTGAACCAGAAAATTGCTCTTCTACTTTGAAGATAACATCTACTTCATCAGTGGATCCAGGAACAGTCTTTTTTTCATAATCCACGCTCTTAAAGAAACCTAACCTATCGAGTCTTAGTTTAGAAGTATCTAGAAGATTATTTGAGATCCAGCTTTTTTCCATCTGTCTCATTTCTCTTCTTAAGACAATATCATGTGTTCTTTCATTTCCTTCAAAAGAAATTCTATTTACCATGGCTCTTTGTCCTGGATCAACAAATAAGGTGAGAGAGACTTGTTTTTCCTCATCATTTATTTCTTTTGAAGTTGAAACTTCTGCATTCATAAAACCTAAATTTTCTAAAAGGTTTGTAATTCGGTCCTCGGTAGATTTCAAAAAAGCATCTATATATATCTCATTAACAGGAATATTAATTAGACTTCTGACAAAAAGTTCGTTTTCTCCAAGATCGCCAGCTAGCTTTACGTCGCTAACTTTAAAAACCTCGCCTTCATTGACTATTATCGAAATAAAAATTTCTTTTTTATCTTTTGAAATTGAAACAATAGTATTTGAAACATCAAATTTCAAAAATCCATTGTTCTTATACATTGATTCAAGAGTTTCTAAGTCACCTTTCAAATTCTCTCTAGAATAACCAGAGCCTCTTTGAAACACAGAAAGCCAGTTTTTTTCTTTTAACTTAAACTCATCAAGAATGTCCTGGTCAGTGAAAAAGTTATTTCCTATGATATTTATCTTTCTTAAAGACGATGAGCTTCCTTCATCAATAATCACTGAAAGTTTAATTCTGTTTTTTGGAAGTTCTTCTGTTTTAACCTCAACAGAAGAAGAGTACCTTCCTTGAGAAGCATATTGTCTTTCAAGTTCAACACTTAGACTCTCAAAAACAGACCTTTTATACAAAGCTCCTTTAAAAATACCAGAATTTTTTAAACCATCCAGAAGAGCTTCTGATTTAATTTGCTTATTTCCTTCAATAAAAATCTCATCAATTGTAGGTCTTTCAATTAAATCAATTAATAAAGTGTTACCATCTCTTCCTAATTTAACGTCATCAAATTTTTCAGTTTCAAAAATGGAAAGGGTAACTTCTTTAAAACGATCTCTACCCATCAAATCACCTAATCCAACTGGCATCACTGCAAAAACACTTCCTGCAGAAACTCTTTGCAAGCCAGATATTCTTATATCCTCGATTACCCAAGAATCTTCAATTTGAGAAAATAAATTAGATGAAAGAAGAATAATTATGAGAAAAAATTTAGGCATTTTTTTTTAAATTTTAAGAAATAATCCTAAAGATATCATTGAAAAAAACGAAAATAAAAAGAAAGATCAAAAAAAAAGCTCCTAGTCTATAAAAGAAATCAAGTATTACATCAGGCAGGTCTCTGCCCATTATTTTTTCAATGGTCAGAATAAGTGCCTGACCTCCATCTAAAACTGGCAGAGGAAATAAATTAACAATACCAAGACTTATACTAATCAGAGCGACTAAATAAAAGAAAGAATATAAGCCACCATAAATTACAGACTCTCCAGCATATTGGCCAATCATAATTGGCCCGCCTAAGTTTTTAGCTGAAACTTGTCCTAAAATAATCTTACCTATAAAAGATATTGAATTTTCAATGACTGTATAAGTTTGCGAAATTGAGTTTTTTAATGAATCTTTCACAGAAAACTTTTCTAAAACTCTAGCTTTATTACTAAGTTCAAATGAAGAATTAATTCCAATTTGCCAATTAAAAGTATTTTCAGAAAGATTTGGTTTAATGAGCAAGTTTTTAATTAAATTTTCTCTAAGAATTTTTACTAAAATTTCATTCCCTTTAGACTTATTTATTTCCTGTCTTATGTCTCCCCAGTAAACAATTGGTTTACCTCCTATTTCAAGAACTTTATCACCTGATTTTATTCCTCCCGCTGCTGCAGGACTAGCCTCAATAACCAAGCCAATTATTGGTTCTAAAGGTGGAAATATTCCTAACTCATATAAGAGATTTGAGGGTTCTTTTGAGCTCAGCCAATTATTGATAGGGATGTAAAATTTAAAAGGTTTCTCATTTCTTATGATCTCTATTTCCAAATCTCCTGATTCACCTAATCTCTTTGAAAGAGCAAGTTGAGCATCAGAAAACGAAAATATTTCAGCATTATCAATCTTTGATATCAAGTCTCCTTTCTCAATCCCTTTTTCATTTGCAATTGAATTAGGAAGAGTGTCTCCCACTATTGGCATAACTTTATAAATCCCAAAAAGATTAATAATAAAAAAAATTGCGATGGCCAAAACAAAGTTAAAGATTGGACCCCCTAAAGTAATCAATAATTTTTGATAATACTTTTTAGAAGAATAAGAGTCGTTGGATTGAGACTTTTCTGAAATTTCTTCGCCGTTCATTTTTACATAACCACCAAAGGGTAATAATCTAAGATTAAAAATAGTTTTGGATTTTGTTTCCCAACTTCTGATTGACTTTCCAAATCCAATAGAAAAGTCCAATACTCTGACACCAAAAAAGCGAGCAAATGAAAAATGTCCAAGTTCATGGATGAAAACAATTATCGTAATAAGTATTAAAAAAGAAAAAATATAGATTAGGAAAGTCATTAAATATTCTCTGCTGCAAGATTTATTGCAATTTCTTTTGCTTTTTCGTTAAATTCTAGAATTGATTCTAATGATACAGAAGTTAAATGCATATTACTCTTATAAGCATGATTAAGAGTTGTTGAAATCAGCTTATATATATTTAAAAAGCTTAATTTATTTTTCAGAAACAATTCAACAGCAACCTCATTTGCTGCATTTAAAATAATTGGCATCCCTTTTTCATGATTTAAGGCAAAATATGCAAAATCTATTGATGGAAACTTATGAGAATCAATTGGTTGAAAACTTAATTTTTGTAATTTTTGTATATCAATTTTATTTATGCCATTTCCAACTATGTCCGGAAAACCTAGACCGTAAGATATTGGAATCTTCATATCTGGTAAAGCCATGGCTGCTAAAATTGTTCCATCACAAAACTCAACTAATGAGTGAACAAGTCCTTCAGGGTGAATAATAGCTTCAATCTTCTCAGGATTTTGATTAAATAAATACTTAGCCTCTATTATTTCTAAAGCTTTATTCATCAAAGTAGAGGAATCAATAGTAATTTTTTGTCCCATCTGCCAAATGGGATGTCTAAGAGCTTGCTTTAATGAAATATTTTTAAATTTTGATTTAGGTAATTTATAAAAAGGACCCCCCGAACAGGTAAGTGTAATTTTTGAGATAGAATTTTCTTTTTTACCTTGAATACTTTGATGGATAGAACAATGTTCAGAGTCAATTGGAATGATTTTAGCTCCGTGTTTTTTTGCTTCATTTACTAAAAATTCACCAGCCATTACCAATGGTTCTTTATTAGCTATTAAAACTTTTTTTCCCGATATGATGGAATGATGGATAAGCTCTATTCCATCTGAACCTGATATGGCAGCTATTACAATGTCTACATCCTTACTTGAAATTAATTTTAGAAGGTCATCTTTATCAATCAGTTTTTTTGTAAAAAGCTTGTCCTTTGGTTTTTCAATATATATTTTTGCTTTCTTATGTATTTTTGCTTGAGCCTTTATCAACTTTTCATTAGAAAAAGCAACCAGACAGGCGATTTCATATTTATTTTTATTTTTTTCAATAACTTCTAGGGAGGATTTTCCAACCGATCCTGTAGATCCAAGTAAAACTACTTTTTGCATTAGGTTAGGCTATAAAAAATAAAAAAAATAGGTATGCATGTAATATGACTATCTATTCTGTCTAGAACTCCGCCATGACCTGGTAACAAATTGCTAAAATCCTTAATACCCATTAATCTTTTTGATTTACTTGCTAGTAAATCTCCGGAAATACTAGCGAAAGATGAAATAAGAATTACAAAAAAAGTTATCAGATAACCAAATATATCTATAAGCTGAGATATAACCAAATATTCTGAAAAAATCTTTGATCCTATTATTTTTTCTTCAATGAACAAATATCCTAAAAAAAGGAACAAAAAACTCGGGATCGCCAACCCTAAGAGTGTTCCCTCTAAGGTTTTGTTTGGGCTAATCGAAGGATAGATAAACCTTTTTCCTAAAAGTTTTCCAAAGACCAGAGCAAAAATATCTGTAAATACAGAAATTAATAATGCGGTAAAAAAAAAGCTCCTACCAGATGAGTTCGCTATAGGAAAGATTAAAAACATATTTATAAGAACCAAAATAAAGATTATCCAGACGTAGATATTTTTTTTTCGTTTTATTTTAAATAACTCAAATAAGGAATATCCTAATATGCCGGCCAAAATTATCTGAAAGAGAGTATCACTGGTGAAAAAAACGAAAAAAAGTACAAAGATGCCTAAAATCAGTCCTGTGATAATTCTTTTCATATTTATCCTGTTTCAACTCCAAATTTTCTTTTTCTGGATCTGTAATCCTCGAGTGCAATATCAAAATCTTTTACATTGAAATCTGGCCAAAGTTTGTCTGAAAAAAATAGTTCAGAATATGATGATTGCCAAAGATAGAAATTGCTTAGTCTTTTTTCTCCTCCAGACCTTATTATTAAATCTGGATTAGGAAA
>MDTD01088101.1_pt1 | contig 13857 bp, 8 predicted proteins | sample 811221 | NCBI WGS metagenome assembly MDTD01 (sample SAMN05326646, study PRJNA326480) | marine metagenome | isolation source: seawater | place: Pacific Ocean: South West | collected 2011
ATCCCCAGTCGGATTCGTACCTTTGTCAGCAATGATAGATGGTCATTGGTACCGACCTACGATGCGGTAGGTTATGCCAAAACACCAAAAGCATTAATTGATTTTGCCCATAGCGTAGCAGGTCAAACGGGCGTGATTCTCGATCCGCTATACACCGCTCCGATGTTATGGCATTTGATGAAAAAATGGAAAGAAAACACATGGAACTTTGGAAATCGTTTATTGATGATTCATACTGGAGGTCACCAGTCAATCAAAGGAATCAATCAGCGTTTAGCACAGCAAGGCAGTTCGTTGCGTTGGCCATGTTAGCCCTTTTGGCATCTTGCGGTAGCAAAAAGAAAATCTACTATGCCGATGCGAGGATGAATGAGCAAACCATCGTTCCAAAAGGTAAAAGTGAAAAACGAGAGCAAAAGAAAAAACAAAAAGAGCTCGTTTACTCTTCCGACCCTACAACACGATATATTCAACAATACGCCGCCATTGCACAAGAAGAAATGCGCCGTTACAAGATTCCAGCAAGTATCACGTTGGCACAAGGGCTGCTCGAATCTCAATTGGGTCAGGGTGTACTTGCCAAAAAGTCAAACAATCATTTTGGGATTAAGTGTAAGCGCGAGTGGAAAGGGAAAAAGGTATATCATGACGACGACGCACCGGGAGAATGTTTTCGGGCGTATGAAGACCCCAAAGAGTCTTATCGAGATCATTCGCTGTTTTTGGCAGAACGGGAGCGATACGCAAGTCTGTTCCGACTTAAAAAAACAAATTATAAAGCTTGGGCCAAAGGCCTTAAAAAAGCGGGTTATGCCACAGACCCAGCTTACGCAGATAAACTGATTGGACTTATCGAAAGATTGAGTCTTTGGAAATACGACAACCCAAAAGTATCACCAAATTTCAGTGTAAGAGATCGGGATATTCACATTGTGCAAAAAGGAGATACACTTTATAGACTGTCCAAACGCTATAAAATTTCTGTGGAAAATCTTAAAAAAATAAATGGGCTAACTTCTTCTGAGATTCAGATTGGTCAATATATACGGTTAAAAAAATGAGATATGAACGAAGTAGCGCTTTATTTGCGCAAGCAAAACAAGTGATTCCAGGTGGGGTCAATTCACCTGTTCGCGCTTTCAAGGCGGTTGGTGGCACACCGATATTTATTAAAGAAGCAAAAGGGTCATATTTATTTGACGAAGATGGCAATCAGTATATTGATTTTATATCCTCTTGGGGTCCTTTGATTTTAGGTCATGGCTACAAGCCCGTGGTGCAAGCCGTGCAAGACCAGACCGAGAAAGGCACTTCATACGGCATCCCCACCGAACTAGAAACCAAGATCGCTGAACTTGCCTTGTCGATGGCGCCCAATATTGATAAAATTCGATTTGTAAACTCTGGGACAGAGGCCTGTATGAGTGCTATCCGACTTGCTCGAGGATTTACTGGACGTGAAAAAATCATCAAATTTTCGGGTTGTTATCACGGCCACTCCGATGCGTTTCTTATTCAAGCGGGGAGTGGAGCTGTTACCTTTGGCAGCCCGAACTCACCTGGCGTAACTCAGGGTACAGCGAAGGATACCTTGCTTGCGGTCTATAACAATGTAGACAGTGTGACGCAGCTGTTTAAAGCAAACCCTGGTGAAATTGCAGCCATTATTATCGAGCCCGTTGCTGGAAATATGGGTTGTATTCCGCCCGAACCTGGCTTTTTGGAGAGTCTTCGTTATTTATGTGATCAGAACGGTGCTTTACTCATTTTTGATGAAGTGATGACTGGCTTTCGTCTTGCAGCTGGTGGTGCCCAAGAAGTACTTGGTGTAAATGCAGATCTTGTGACCTATGGAAAGGTGATTGGAGGTGGACTTCCCGTTGGGGCCTTTGCCGCAAGAGACGAAATCATGGATGTGTTAGCCCCTGTAGGGCCAGTCTATCAAGCGGGCACTTTGAGTGGAAATCCTCTTGCGATGGCGGCAGGACTTGCCATGCTCACGGCTCTGCATGACCAACCCGAAGTGTTTGATCGGCTTACAGAAAAGACTGCCTATCTACACCAAGGCATGGAAAGCATACTCGCCAAAAGTCGAATTGGTTATCAAATCAATCGATTTGGCTCTATGATATCATTACATTTTACCAACACAGCGGTCAAAGATTTTGCCTCTGCGGCAAAGGGAGACAACCAGACCTTTAAAAAATATTTTCACGGAATGCTCAAGCGTGGGGTGTACTTGCCGCCTAGTGCTTTTGAGAGTTATTTTTTAAACGATGCCACTTCTTATAAAGACCTTGATACAACACTTGAGGCCTTTTCAGAAACTCTTAAAGAACTCTGATTACTTTTTGTCCAAGATGGTGTCAATTCGAGCAATCGCATCGCGTAAATGATACTTCGTATTTGTGTCCGAAACGCGCTTCACTCCCTTCTCAATATCTTTTTTCAACTTGTTGAGCTGCCCTCTTGCAACAGATCGTATATCAGATTGACTAACCAACACGCGGGTTTGGTTCCCATAGGTGCGTGCCCATCCCGTTGCTGGGGTTTGACTTTCTGTCATCAGATAAGATAAACGTTCGATATAGGCACGTTGAAGATTTCGTCGATAGGTATTGATTTTATTTCCTTTTGCAAGCTCAGACCACAAACCATTTTGCAAGTCATTCGTCATATTGACAAGGGTGTACGCCCTGGCGCCATGTAGAGCCTCATTCTCAATCATTCTTGCCAATCGACCAAAATCGAGAATGCTACTGATAATCCTAGTTTGTGTTCTACGCATGCGATCAATGGCACTTGCAAAATCAATTTTATTTAAGATGTCTTCTTCCAATAACCAAGTCGGTGTTTGAAAAAGCTCTTGATGGAGAAATGACAAGCAATTTTGCTGATGATCTTTGGCGACATGGGTATAAACGGCCCCATCTTGGTCATAGGTTTTATAGTATTCATAACCCCCGCCAATATTGGATGCCACATGACCCATATAGCGATTGAATTGGCTATACACTTGACCGTATAAAGTTTCTAAATCATCGTAGTTTTTGCCATCCTCAGCCGTCCATTCGATCAGTTTGGGAACGATACGTTTAAGATTCGCAATGCCATAAGCACTAGCTTTGATGGCATCGTCTCCTAGGTCTTCCGTTTGTGAACTTGGGTCAACAACCCCAAACTGTTGTCGGCCAAACCGATACATGGGGTCGTCTTCCTTATCGCGAATCCATTGATCGAGAATGGGCTTTTCATCCTCTGCGTTTTCTACGGAAGGGATGGGTCGATACCCCCAACGAACCGCATGGATGTCATATGGGCCAATGTCTGGCATGAGGGACACATCTCCATCACCAGGTTGGGCAATATAGTTGAAGCGAGCATAGTCCATAATCGATGGAGCAGTGCCATATTTTTGGGTAAATGATACAGAGCGTAAGGAGTCAACGGGGTAAGCAACACTACTCCCCATATTGTGCGGGAGTCCAATGGTGTGACCCACCTCATGAGCAGAGACAAAGCGGATTAATCGACCCATGATTTCATCTTTAAATGCAACCCCCTGCGCCTCCGGATTGATCGCTGCGGTTTGCACAAAAAACCAATTGCGTAACAAGGTCATTACATTGTGATACCAATTGATATCCGACTCGAGGATTTCTCCAGATCGCGGATCGCTCACATGCGGACCATTGGCATTCGGAATGGGGGAGGCCAAATAGCGTACAACAGAGTAGCGAACGTCTTCAGGACTCCACTCTGGGTCTTCTTCTGGAGTTGGCGGATCCTTTGCTAGTATGGCATTTTTAAATCCAGCTGCTTCAAAAGCAACTTGCCAGTCTTCAATCCCTTGCTTGAGATATTTTCGCCACTTTTTTGGCGTTGCCCGATCGATATAATATACAATGGGCTTGACGGGCTCTACCAATTCACCACGCTCAAATTTTTCAATGTCTTTTGGCGCAATTTCCAGTCGCCAACGGTCGAGGTATCGAACGGTTTTACTCTCCTGAACATCAAGACCATAGTCCACTTGACCACGTGCAAACCACCCGACTCGCTGATCAAAATATCGACGTTTCATCTGCTCTTTTGGCAATAAAATCATCGAATTGTTCATTTCCAAACTAATCGATCCTGTACTGGCATTCGACGGTGGTTCAGATGAATTATAGGTTTTTACATGACGCATTTCCACATTTAAGGGATAACTTTTTATGCTTTCAATAAACGAGCGGGTCTTATCCAAACCGCTGATTTTATACGTTTTTCTTCTCGATGCAGGAAAGCCCAAGGCCTTGATGTCACCTTCTAAAAATTTGTTGACCTGAATTACCGTGGAGGTCGAATCTTTTCCAACAGTCTTTATGTCAAAACGATATAGAATCGGTTCAAAATTTGAATTCACAACCGCTTCATGAATCGGTAAGGAATCGGCTGCGATTACTTGATGCGATACCACACGAAGCAAAACTTTTTTTGATCTTTTTTCCCATCGTAAAACTTGCGTATTTTGCTTACCTCCCCCAAAGCCAATTCCACTTGCTGTTTTGGCAATCCGCGTGACAACCAGCATTTCACGTCCAAAGAGACTATCTGGGATTTCATAAAAGTAGTTTTCATCAACCTTGTGCACATCAAATAGACCTTTGTCTGTGATGGCGTCTTTGGTGATGATATCATCATAAGCCTTGTTTTTGGACTCTTTGTCTTTTTTGTCTGATGATTTTTCTGTTTTGGAGTCTTCATTGTTCTCTTTGTCTTGGGCATGCAATTGTCCAAAGGCAATGAATAAAATAACGGATAATAGGAGTTTAATTTTCATCGTATATTTCTTTAAGATTCGTGCGAAGTGACCTCAAATGTATCACTTTAAAATGAAATCGAAGTATTATGCTGATAGATGTACAAAAAGACCGTCATCTGTCTTGGTCACTTTGGCCAATTTGTGGGCGCTCAGTCCTTTGATGGCTTTATCCCACTTCTTATTGCTCAGTCCGGCATTCTCTTTTAATTCAGACAATAAAACAGGATGATTTTTCTCGAGGAGGTTCAGTACAACTTCTTCTTCATCTGTCAATGTTGGGCCTTGCACTTCTGGTCGCATTTGTGGGAAAAACAACACCTCTTGGATCGAACTGTTATCGGTCATCAGCATCACTAGCCGATCAATCCCAATCCCAATCCCTGAGGTTGGAGGCATACCATACTCGAGCGCGCGAACAAAATCTTGATCGATAAACATGGCTTCATCGTCGCCTTTTTCGGACAAAGCGAGTTGGTCTTCAAAACGCTCTAGCTGATCGATCGGATCATTGAGCTCAGAATAGGCATTGGCCAATTCTTTTCCATTTACAAGAAGTTCAAAACGCTCTGTTAGCCCGGGTTTATCACGATGGATTTTGGTCAACGGACTCATTTCTTTTGGGTAATCGGTAATAAAAGTTGGTTGAACGTAATGGTGCTCGCAGCAGCTACCAAAAATTTCATCGATAAGTTTTCCAACGCCCATACTGTCGTCAACTTCGATTTCGAGTGAGCGAGCAGTTGTTCGCAACCCTTCCTCATCCATTCCACTGATGTCGATTCCCGTATGTTTTTTGATCGCTTCATGGATCGGCACTCGCGGGTAGGGTGCTTTAAAATCAATCGTTTTATCACCTACTCTCACCGACGTTGTCCCATGGGTATCGACGGCCACTTTCTCAAGTAGTGATTCGGTTGTTTCCATCATCCAGTGATAGTCTTTATAGGCGACATAGAGCTCCATAACCGTAAACTCAGGATTGTGCGTTCTGTCCATCCCTTCGTTTCGAAAGTCTTTGGCAAATTCATAAACACCATCCAGTCCCCCAACAATAAGACGTTTGAGGTACAGCTCGTTGGCGATACGCAAGTAGAGCGGAATGTTCAAAGCATTGTGATGGGTGACAAATGGACGCGCTGCGGCTCCACCCGGAATGGACTGAAGGATTGGCGTTTCCACTTCCAAATAGCCCTTATCATTAAAAAAAGACCGAATGGTATTGGTGATTTTGGTACGCTTAAGAAAAGTGTCTTTTACCTCTGGGTTCACAATCAAGTCAACATAGCGCATGCGATAGCGTTGCTCAGGATCCGAAAATGAATCGTAGGTATTTCCATCAGCATCTGTTTTTGGCAACGGCAATGGACGGAGAGACTTACTCAACACATACAGAGATTCCACTTGAACCGTTTTCTCACCCACCTGTGTGGTGAATAGAGTACCAGTGATCCCGATGATATCTCCGATATCTAAGAGTTTTTTGTACACATTATTGTACATGCTTTTGTCTTCGGTTGGACAAAGAATATCTCTGTTAAAGTAGATTTGTATGCGACCTTGTGAATCTTGAAGCTCTGCAAAACTCGCTTTGCCTTGAATACGTCGCGACATCAACCGTCCTGCAATCGTAACTTGTTTTCCTTCGACAAATTCATTACTGATAGTTGCACTATTTGCATTAGACGAAAAAGCAGCAGCTGGGTAAGGGTCGATTCCCAACGCACGAAGTTGTTTTAATTTCTCTCGTCTGACGAGTTCTTGCTGAGAGCGTTCCAAATTGAGATTGTTTTACACAAAGATAATCATGCGAAATCAATTAGGTGACTTTGGAGAGGGATTTGTGATGATGCAGTCAACAATTCACCCCAAATTGAAACCTTTTGTAGTGATTCCTGGATTTGTATCCCAAAACGGTTCCGTTGTTGAAATCAAGTCTATCTTTGTAAAATATATGAAAAAGGAAGTTCAATTTCGAGACCTAGGTGTTTTGGATTATCAAACCGTTTGGGATTTGCAACACGACTTGTTTCAGCAAACGATTGACACCAAAATTCACAACCGTCGCAACCAAACCAAATCACCTACCACAAATCACTTTCTACTAGTTGAGCACAACCCAGTTATTACCTTGGGGAAGAGCGGTTCAGCAGATCATCTACTCACAAGCAAAGCGGAGTTGGAAGCCCAAGGAATTTCATTTTTTAAAATCGATAGGGGTGGGGACATTACCTATCATGGTCCTGGCCAAATCGTTGGCTATCCCATTCTTGATTTGGATCATTTTTTTACCGATATCCACAAGTATTTACGTTTGTTGGAGCAAGTCATTATCGACACCCTAGCCGATTTTGAGATCACAGCGACACGGAGTAAAGGTGAAACAGGAGTCTGGTTAGACGTCAACACGCCCTTTGCGAGAAAGATATGTGCCATGGGGATTCGGGCAAGCCGCTGGGTTACCATGCATGGGTTTTCTTTGAATGTCAACACAAACCTTTCTCATTTCGATCACATCGTTCCCTGCGGGATTCATGGGAAGCAAGTGACTTCCATGGCGCAAGAGCTACCAAATGAAGTTTCCATATCGGAAGTAAAAAAACGCATCACACATCACTTTCAAGAGCAGTTTGACGCTACTTTGGTGAGTTAATCAAATGGGATGTTATTGTGTAATCTGATACACAACCAAACTGTTGTTTTCGCCAGTTGTAGCCAAAAACACATTTCCTTTTCGGTCACTGTCCACGGTTACTGGACCAGCACCATAAATTGGAAAATGTGGAAGCAGGTTTCCTTTTCGGTCAAAAACATATACCTTTTTCTCTGGCTCGTCAACCAAGCTGATCAAGGTGCGGTTGTTGACTACATGAATCGAGGGTTCTACATATAAACCAAAATCGAGTTCCAAAAGTCGCCCATTGATTTCGAGTTTATTTTCGGTGAGCAACACAAGGTTTTTCCCTCTTGCACGAACTTGATATGGGGTTTCAAAGGGGAGTATGCGATAACTGATTTTACCGTTGATTTCAATGCGAATCAGTCGGTTTTTATCATCTAGACCAACAAAACCATTTTGATGTAGATACACATCAGAAGACATCACCAAATCATTTGGTGTTTTAATACGAACATTCCCCCTGCGATCGAGTAAAAGCAATTTTCCGCTTTTTTCGACCATTGTGATATAGTCTCTTGTACCAATTCGAATATGTTTGGGCGCGTACTTAAGATTGGTTTTTGTACGGTTGAATCCGCTGACTTTCGCAAATTTCCGATCGCGCAATTCTAACTTGTTTTGGTCGATCAGAACCAGTCGATAGTCTCTGGAGCTTTCATAATCAAAAACAGCGAGAGGCAAAGGATCGTTAAGAGTCGATGAAAATGGAGGCACAGGCCTTGCATTTCGATCGATGACTTCAAAGCCATTTTTTGTGGTGTAAGCCATTTGAAGTCGACTGTTTTTGTACAAATCAACTTGACGAATGGGAAACTGAATCGGGCTCCCAATGGGTCTTGTCCAGGTGCTTTTGCCATTACTGCTGATCAATATAAAATTGTGCTTTTCATCTTGAACGACCCATTCCATTGAACCGTTGAGATGATTGCGTACAGCGTTTGGACCTTGCGATATGTTGCTTTCAATTGGCGTTGAAAACAAGAGTTTAGGACGCTTATTTTTGATTTTTTCTTGTCTGGATACCCGCTGAAATTGGATTTGAGCAACGCCACTTTCGACCAATCCCACCCCAAGCCAAAAGGGGAATTCGCTAGTGGAATCCATCCGGTTATCGTCAATCAATAGAGAATTGAGTTGTTTTGAAAAGAACTCCCCTACGCCCACAAAGAGCAAAGAGGACTCATTTGGAATTTCTTCCAAAAGTCCATCAAACTGCTCGTCGCTGCCTAGTGAATATCCGTTGAAGATTTGCGTTAACACCTCTGTAAGAGATGCTTCGGATGGAGCTAAAAACAAAAGGTCATTCAATATAGATGCATGTGTGAACGTTGGCAGATCTAATAAGGGTGCGCCCAGCCGTTGAATTGATTTTTCTTTTGAAAACTGATAGGTCATTACATCCCTCCACTTTCGCGTAGCTTCCGCGTTTTTTTCCAGTATGTCAATAACACCCTCAACTCCTGTCATGTCCAGCACCGCAATTTGATTTTGCAGCGTGTGCACCTTAGCAACAGCGTGAGCTTGCATTAAAAGACTGTCGATTGGTGGACTTGGTAAATTATGTTGTGCGTTAAAGCGATCCCGAACAACTGAGAATCGATCAAAATCAAATCCATAAAGAGATGCGCCGATCATTGTAAGCGGTAGATTTGAGAGTAACTTTGACATATCGCGTGCCTGATTGGTTACCAGGCTCATTTTTGTCAATTTCTCTGTGGAGAGCAAACCGATGGTGTTCAAAATGGGATTTCCATTTTCGATTTCTGGCTGAATGGCTACCCAAGATGAAAAATCAGACAGGTTTAAGGGAATTGCGGTCTTAAATTTCTTAGCCAACAGATTTTGGGATCTCTCATTGATAAAAAGTTGGAAAGGTCCTGATTTTGAGTTGTACAGTTTTTGGAGATTTTCGTCAGGGCGATTTGGTGCAGTATGAAGCCGGATACTGTTCTCAAGTAAAATTTTCGAGTCAGATTCAAAATAGGCATTCTGATGAACAACCGCATAGCGGTCGACGCTTTGTTTTTTAAATCGAATAACTGGTAAGTTTTCGTACCGCAGTGTATCACCAACAAGTTGGGGAACACTATCGAGAGGAGCCAAAGGTCGAATCAAAAGGTATTTATAATCATCAACACCCTCCGCATGATAACTAACAATGCATCCTTGAAAAGATAACCAATGCTTTTCTGTTGATACAAGCGGGGCGAGAAAACGACTGAGTTGTGGTTGGCTATTTGAAAACTCAACTAAGGATTCCATATCCTCGGTATGAAGAATTGCGAGTGGTTTTGCAGGGATAAAGCCAAGGGGATTCACCGTTGTCTGCGGTGGGGTTGAGCATTGCGTCAAGGCAAAAAGCACAAAGCAAACGAGCAAATAGCGCATGGTGCAAAGGTAATAAAGTTAAAAGTCGAATTGAGTTTGTGTGGGTAATAATGTAAAACTTTTTCGATGCCATTGGGACACACCAACAGACTGGATCCCTTCTCGGTGTTTTGTGGTTGGATATCCCTTGTTTGTATCCCATCCATAATCTGGGGATTTACTGTGAAGTTTCTTCATAAAATCATCTCGTTCGGTTTTTGCTATTACCGATGCGGCTGCAATATTAAGAAAGCGGGCATCTCCTTTGATCATGCATTTGTGTGGGATATCGAGATAGGGCGTAAAGCGGTTGCCATCAACAAGAATGTATTCTGGTTTGGGGTTGAGTTTTTCAATGGCGAGGTGCATGGCTTCGATCGATGCATTGAGGATATTGATTTCATCTATTCTCTCGGGGAGTACATGGGCAATACCGTAGGCGATGGCAACCTCCTCGATTTCTTTTCGCAATTCGGTTCGTTGTTTGGCAGTCAGTTTTTTGGAATCGGTAAGCAAAGGATGTGAATAGGAGGGGGGAAAGATCACAGCAGCAGCCGTTACAGGCCCTGCCAAGCAACCCCGACCAGCCTCATCGGTACCACATTCAACAAGCTTGGTGTGTTGGGTTTGCATTACAACTAAAATACGACATTGTTTGATACTGTGCTCTTATTTTTCAATACGCATTTGTATAAAGGTACAAACGATCTTTATCACTGTCCACCCGAATTCTCTACCTTTGCACAAATGAATTCGATCAGGTCTATTTTTGTCGGTTATTGCTTACTTGCTGCCTTTGCTGTTCAATCTCAAGGCCGACCGAATATAAAGACACCAATTCCGCGAAACGGACTTCAAGGAAACTTTTCGCCAAACAGTCAATTTCAAGGATCCTTCCAGGACCAAGACAGTTTATTTGGCAGGCGGTCTAAACAAAAGTTTACAGAGAAGAAACCAATAACAGACTATCTTATTATCTCACAGAATCGAGACACGACTTTTGTGGACACAACCCTTAGCATTGCAAAACAGTACAAGTTTAATTTTAGACGAAAAGACGATTTTGAACACTTGCTTTTTGCCAACTCGGGACAAACCGTTAGTCATCTAGCTTTACAATCGGCTCCCCAATCGATTTTACCAACGTCTGGTTTTCTTTCCAAAAATCATCAAATGTTTCAGTCCCATGAGGTGCACTATTACCATGTGCCAACCCCACTGACTGAAATGTATTTTAAAACCGCATTTCAGCAAGGGCAATCAACCGACGTTCTGATTACAGCAAACCTCAGCCCACGTATGAATTATGCCATTGCCTACAAGGGTCACCGTTCGCTTGGCCACTACCAGCACAATTTGTCAGGGGTGAGTCAGCTTCGTTTTTCGGCATGGTATGAAAATCCGAACCGCAGATATCGACTGCGATTTCAAATGGCAAACCAAAAAATTGAACAACAAGAAAACGGGGGGTTGGATGATTTGTCACTACAGAACTACACGGACAAAATCACAGAATTTGAAGACAGAGCTCGTTTGTCGGTCAAGTTTCAAAATGCAGCTCACTTTTTTACAGGAAAGCGCTATTTGTTAGAGCAGGACTATGCACTCATTATGACATCCGACTCGATTCCAGTGCCTGCACTCCGCCTCGGTCACCGCATACAAACCGATTCGCAACGCCATACCTTTGATCAACAATCATCAGTGGAGGCACTTGGCACCCTTGATGAGGGCTTTACAAGTCCAAAAGATAGGGTGCACTATACAAGCACAAGACATGATGTGTATGCGTTATTCGAAAAATCAAAATGGGGACAAATCGAGGCCTATGGCTCGGCTCTACAATACGGATATAATAATGTACATACGATCGATGATCGTGAGGTCAATGAGTCTGGTATCGCTGTGGGCGCCAAACTTGGGTTTTCTTTACAAGACAGTCAATTGAAGTTTCAATTTGAGCAGTCAGCAGACGACAATCAGTTGGGTAGTTTTGCACAGCTAACAGCTACTTTTCCAAGTATTAAAAAAGTTCGTTTACAAGGGGGATTCCGTTGGGATACTTACTCTCCTAGACTCACTTTGTCGAATTATCACAGTTGCTACGAGTCCTTTATTTGGCAGAAAAAAATGGTAAAAACCAACAGATCAACTCTTTTCTCGAGCTTGGACGTACCAAAACTCGGTTTGTTTTCAGTGTCTTTGATAACGCTAGATAACTATGCCTATTTTCAACAAGACTTGGAAAAAGGGTCTTTGTTTGTAAGTCCTGAACAATGGAATGAGACGATTCACCTGCTCAAAGCGCGATGGGATAATACGTTGTCTTTGGGTGTATTTTCATTAGATACAAACATTCAGTTTCAAAAACTGGAGGACAAGAATTCTCCGCTACATATTCCTGATGTTCTTGCGCGATCAACGATTGCCTACACTGATGAGTGGTTTCGAAAAGCGGCCCTTGTTCAGATTGGTGCAACGGTCAAATACTTTTCGTCATTTTATGCGGATGCCTACAGTCCTTTGCTTTCCGATTATGTGGTACAAGATGCCATTAAGATCGGGGGAGAACCTTTATTTAGTGCCTTTTTTAATGCGAAAATCCAGCAAACACGACTCTATTTTAATGCTGAAAACTTAGGTGCTGCATGGAACGGCAATAACAGATTGGCGGCACCTGATTATCCGTATCGAGATTTTATTTTACGATTTGGGATTGTTTGGAACTTTTTTCAATAAAATTTATGGATGACTCGGTAAATCTCCCTGTGTTTTTGTCGGGAGTTGTGTAGTGCCCATCAAATATTGATCAACTTGATAGGCAGCTTCTCTACCTTCCGAAATTGCCCAAACGATCAAAGACTGACCACGTCGCATATCCCCAGCAGCAAAAATGTGAGGAATATTGGTTTGATATGACTTGGTGTCTGCATTGACATTTGACCGTTCGTCAAGTTGAATACCGAGTTGCTCTGCCAACGTAGGCTCGGGACCAGTGAATCCAAGAGCGAGTAAGGCAAGGTCACATGGCCATTCTTTTTCAGAATTGGGCTCTTCCACAAGCTTTGGTCTCTCTCCTTCTTGTTTTTCCCAATGTACGTGCACGGTTTTTAGACCAGAAAGTCTACCGTCTTCATCGGTTACAAATTCTTTGGTCATGATGCTAAACTCCCGCTCACTACCTTCTTCATGAGAGGAGGAAGTTTTATACTTAAAAGGCCAGTATGGCCAAGGGTGTTCAGCCGTTCGGTCATCAGCAGGCCGTGGCATGATTTCAAAATTAGTCACACTCGCTGCTCCTTGGCGATTTGAGGTGCCAATGCAGTCAGAACCTGTATCCCCACCACCAATCACAATGACATTTTTTCCTTGTGCATGAAGTTCAGGATCGATATCTGTGAGCCCGTCAACCCATCGGTTACTTTTTGGTAAAAAGTCCATCGCCTGAACAACCCCTTTGGCATCTGAGCCAGGAATCGGTAATCTTCTTCGAACGGTTGCACCACCACAAAGAACAACAGCATCAAAATTCTTGAGCTCTTCTACACTGTAGTTTTTACCAACCTCAACCCCTGTTTTGAAAACAATACCTTCTTCTTCTAGGATAGATACACGTCGGTCAATGATGTGTTTTTCCATTTTGAAATCAGGGATTCCATATCGTAGCAATCCACCTACTTTTTCATCTCGTTCAAAAACCGTGACAGTATGTCCCGCTCTGTTGAGTTGTTGGGCAGCAGCCAGTCCGGCTGGACCTGATCCGACAACGGCAATGGTTTTTCCCGTTCTATTTTTGGGTGGGTTTGCCTGAATCCATCCTTCTTTAAATCCGCGTTCAACGATGTATTTTTCAATCATTTCAATCGAAACAGGCGGATTGATAATCCCCAAAACACAGGCTGCCTCACATGGCGCTGGGCATAGACGACCTGTAAACTCTGGAAAATTGTTTGTAGAATGTAGAATTCGAAGCGCTTTCTGCCAATCATTTTGATAAACAGCATCG
>MDTD01077754.1_pt1 | contig 13855 bp, 10 predicted proteins | sample 811221 | NCBI WGS metagenome assembly MDTD01 (sample SAMN05326646, study PRJNA326480) | marine metagenome | isolation source: seawater | place: Pacific Ocean: South West | collected 2011
ATGGATGAGATGTCTTCAATTGCCTGCAGTATCGGTTGTCGATGTCGCGGCGCCCATTTTTCTGCCAGTGGGATATTGGGTTGCACCGCAGCGACCTTGATGGGTTCGCCGATCGCTGTTGTCCAGGTCATTCCAGACCAGAGCGACGCGCATACCCATAACAGGCCGGTGTAAGCCGCAGTCGCGAACCATCGTGATTTCACCCGCGGGTCGCGAAGCGACGCTGTCCAAAGGCAGCCAAGGCTAATGACAAGCCACGAGCAGCCATAGATTCCAATCACCGGTATCCAGCCATGAAGTGGGCTGTTTAGCGCGCTGTAACCTGCGTAGGCCCAGGGGAATCCCGTCAGGAGCCAGCTTCGCAGCCACTCAAATAGCACCCAGATCGATGCGAACTGGATGAGACGCCAACTTAGGTGACGGCTGCCAAGCCAATAGAAGAGTGATGCCTGAAATCCATGAAGCAAGGCCAACCCGCCGCAAAACATAGCGGTAATTAATGCCGCGAGCCCGACCGGTGTGGGGCCATAAATATGTACGCTGACATAGACCCACGAGACGCTGACACCAAAAAACCCGAGGCCGTAGGCTAGGCCAGTTCGCCAGGGTGTCGCCGACGGATTGTCGCGTAATAGGATAAATAGCACCCCCGCGCTCAGGGGTATCACAGGCCACAGACTATAGGGCGCTAAACCCAGCGCGAACGCGCATCCCGCGAGAAATGCTAGGCCCCAGCGTGATGCATTGGAGTGGGTTACCCCTCTGATTCGGTTACGCCTCGGATTACGCGCAGACGAGTCAATCGACGCTCGTCGGCATGAATCACCTTGAACTCAAACTGATCGAGCCGAATCGTCTGATTTCGGGTTGGCAACTGGCCGAAGGCATTAATGACCAATCCGCCGATGGTGTCGAACTCCTCGTCACTAAAGCTGGTGCCAAAGTATTCATTGAAGTCCTCAATGGGTGTTAATGCCTCGATCAGGAACGAATTGTCATTAATAGGGCGGATCAACTGACCTTCATCAACGTCCGTCTCGTCCTCAATCTCTCCGACGATTTCTTCCAGCACATCTTCAATTGTGATGAGACCTGCAATGCCGCCATATTCATCAATCACGATGGCCATGTGATTGCGGTTTTGACGGAACTCTCGCAAAAGCACGTTGAGCCGCTTGCTTTCCGGTACTGCCTTCACCGGACGCATCAAGTTACTGATGCTGGGGACGTCGTTATCGGCTTGGATCAAGGGTAACAAATCTTTCGCCAACAAAATTCCGATGACATCGTCGATACCTTCGCCGATTACAGGGTAGCGGGAGTGGCCTGACTGCAGGATTTTGGCTAGCGCCTCCTGCAGTGGTTGATCGGAGTCGATCACGACCATTTGCGCGCGTGGAATCATGATATCCCGCACTTGCATATCGCTTACCGACAGCGCACCTTCCATAATCTTTCGGGCGTCCTCGTCGATAATCTCATGCTCCTCGGCGAGCGAGAGCACGCCCTCGAGGTCCGATTTATTCTGCGGCTCTCCACTTATGAAGTGCGTTAGTCGGTCCAGCCAGGATCGATCCTCTGTCTCAAGCGCGCGCTCGTCATTCACGGTTGTTTGCCCTCCGAGGGCGTTTCATGTTGGTAAGGGTTCGGGAAGCCGAGTTCACTCAGAAGGGCGATTTCAAGTGCTTCCATTTGCTCGGCTTCGGCTGTCAATTGGTGATCATGACCCAGTAAATGCAGGACGCCATGGATAATCAGATGGGCCCAGTGCGCCTCTTCGCTTTTGTTTTGCTCGGAAGCCTCTTGTTTTACCAGTGGTGCGCAGATCACAAGGTCACCCAGCAGGCCAGACTGCGATTCAACCGGTGGGTCGGCGGGAAAGGACAGCACATTAGTCGCACCCGGCTTGGCGCGGTAGGTGTGATTGAATTGAGCAGCGTCTTCGCGATCGGTGATACGAATCGATAGTTCGGGAACAGGCGAGAGGGGAGTGTGTAATCGGCTTAACGCTGAAACAACCCAATGCCCGATGGCTTCGTCATCGGGGGACTGCAGTGAAACTTCGCGATCCACGGAGAGCAACAGGTTCACGGATGATCCTCGCTGCGCGCGGAAGCAGCTCTCTGCTCATGAGCATCGTAGGCACTGACCACTCGCTGCACAAGCGGGTGTCTCACCACGTCCTTGTTATCAAATTTAGTGAAGGCGATGCCGGCCACGCTCTCTAGCACGGCCGCAGCGTGAGTCAGGCCGCTCTGCGTCCCTTTGGGCAGATCAATCTGGCTGGTATCTCCGGTGACGACAGCGGTCGATCCAAAGCCTATTCGCGTCAGGAACATTTTCATTTGTTCCCGCGTCGTATTTTGCGCTTCATCGAGGATGATGAAGGCGTGATTCAGCGTTCGGCCGCGCATGAACGCGAGTGGCGCTACCTCAATAATGTGTCGGTTCATGTATTTGTTAACGGTCTCGAAACCGAGCATTTCGTAGAGAGCGTCATATAGCGGCCTTAGGTAGGGATCCACCTTCTGTGACAAATCCCCGGGCAGGAATCCGAGACGCTCACCTGCCTCCACTGCAGGGCGGACGAGCAAAATACGCTTCACCTGCTCATTCAGCAGGGCACGAACGGCACAAGCGACTGCGAGGTATGTTTTACCTGTGCCTGCAGGGCCAATACCAAAGTTGATGTCGTGCTGATTGATCGCGGCCACGTACTGGAGTTGGTTCTGCCCTCTCGGCCTCACCGATAATCGCTTGGTGCGGATCAGACTCACGGTGTCCTGCGTTGTATCGATCTGATCAGCAGAATTCAGCATTTCCAGATCGGCGTCTTGCAGACGTAGGTGAATTGTCTCAGGGCTTAGTTGAGCGCCATGAGTGACGTCCCGGTAGAGAGATGACAGCAGGATTGCTGCCATTTCACAGCGGTCCTGCTGGCCCCGTAGCTCGAACTGGTTACCTCGATTGTAAATTGAAATGTCGAGGCGTTTTTCTATTTGGCGCAGATGGATGTCCAGCTGACCGCAAAGGGCCGCCAGATTGCGAGCATCGTTGGGTTCTAAAGAAAATGTGCGTGAGGCTACACCCGGAGGGGGTGCTTCGGGCGCCGACTGGTCTGTGTTCAACGGTTTTCAAGCCGCCTCTTTCACAACGGGATAGAAAAGATACTCGCCTCATGGGTGGAGTCAACTCCTGCAATAGATATTAGGGCGTACCTGCCAGTCGGCCCAATAATGAGTTGGCGTACGCTGTCGTGATCTCAACCTCAATAAATGTGCCGATCAGATCGGTATTTTGGCTAGAAAAATTCACCACGCGGTTGTTCTCGGTTCGACCCGATAATTGGCCTGGGTCCCGCTTCGCAAAACCGGTGACCAAAATCCGCTGCGTGGTGCCCACCATTGCCGCAGAAATGCTCTGCGCTTGTTGGGCGATGCGGGCCTGCAAAATTTTCAAACGCTGCTTTTTGACCGACTCGGGCACTTCATCGGCGAGATCAGCGGCTGGTGTACCTGGTCGAGCGCTGTAGATAAAACTGAAAGACGTATCAAAGCCAATGTCCTCAATCAACTTCATCGTGGCTGCGAAGTCCGCCTCTGTCTCGCCGGGGAAGCCGATAATGAAGTCCGACGACAGCGAAATATTGGGCCGGATTCTGCGGAGCGCGCGAATAGTTGCTTTGTATTCAAGTGCGGTATGGCCGCGTTTCATGGCCATCAGAACGCGATCAGATCCGCTTTGCACCGGTAGGTGCAGGTGGTCGACCAACGCTGGAATGTCTGCGTAGCAGGCGACAATGGCATCACTGAACTCGACGGGATGGGATGTGGTGTAACGAATGCGTTCAATGCCCGGCACCAGACTGACTAGGTGAAGCAAATCGGCAAAATCCACTATCTCGCCCAGTTGGTTATGGCCGCGGTAGGCATTCACGTTCTGACCCAGCAGGTTCACTTCTTTGACGCCGCGGTCCGCGAGGCTATCGATCTCGGCAATCACGTCATCTACGTGACGCGACACTTCCTCCCCGCGGGTATAGGGCACGACGCAGAAGGTGCAATATTTGCTGCAACCTTCCATGATCGAAACGAAAGCTGTCGGGCCCTTGACACTGGGTTCTGGTAGTCGATCAAATTTTTCAACCTCGGGGAAGCTTACGTCGACGACCACTGGCTCGCCGTTCTTACGGTCATCGATCATCTCGGGCAGTCGATGCAAGGTTTGGGGACCGAATATCAGATCAACATAGGGTGCGCGTTTGCCGATCTCGGCGCCTTCCTGACTCGCGACACAGCCACCTACACCGATTATCAGATCAGGATTCTTTTTCTTAAGGTGCTTCCACCGGCCCAATTGATGGAACACTTTTTCCTGTGCTTTCTCCCGGATTGAGCAAGTGTTCAAGAGCAACACATCAGCCTCTTCGGCTGAGTCTGTTGGCTCAAGCCCGTGGCTGAGGTTCAGTAGGTCTGCCATTCGAGTCGAGTCGTACTCGTTCATCTGGCAACCGTGCGTCTCAACAAACAGCTTTTTGGGACTGGCGTCAGTCATGTAGCGTCCATTTACGCGAGCACTCAGCCATTTCAGGCTGTGCTCTGTGATGTCTCGGTCGCGGAGTATAGCGTCTGGTGACAAAAATTCGACGCGGTGCTGGAGCTTTATTCGCAAAGTGTTACCATGCAACCTCCCTTCTTAATATTATGCCCGGCTCGCTGGAGATCCCATGGCATCGCAGCCCATTTACAAAGTCATTTTTCACAACGGTGGTCAGGTTTATGAGGTGTTTGCTCGTCAGATCTATCAAAGCGACATGTGGGGCTTTGTTGAGATTGAGGAACTCGTGTTCGGCGAGAAATCGCAAATATTGGTCGATCCCGGTGAAGAAAAGCTTAAAAGTGAGTTTTCGGGGGTTAAGCGGAGCTACATTCCCCTTCAATCCATAGTCAGAATTGATGAAGTCGAAAAGGAAGGCGCAGCCCGCATTTCTGATGGTGGCAGCGCGAAGATTGCGCCATTTCCAGTAATGCCGAAGGGCGCAACGCCATCCTCTGCTGACGACTGATTACGCACTCATCATGGCCGCAGGGTGCTGATAGCCGCTCTATGAAAAGCGCTTCCCTCCTCCTTTGAGGGCCGCTGGAGCAGAAAGCCGACTTGAAAAACCACTCATAGATCCCCATGTCACTATACGAGGCTGCCAAAAAGCGAGCCCCAGTGGAGACAGTATCGTGGATCAGCAAGACGAAATTCAACGCGACCCAGAGGTATTGCCACCTGAAACAGGTGAAGACGTTACGACGCCTGTGCTTGCAGATGAAGTACTGCCTGACACATTGGTGCTGTTGCCGTTACCGGGGCGCCCGTTCTTTCCGGGTCAAGTTCAGCCTGTGGCGTTTAATCCGGAGAATTGGCAGGCGACTCTGGACGCGATTGCCCAGCAGGGCTCAGATTTGTTGGGCTTGGCTTTTGTTGACGAATCCGATCCAAGTCGGGCAATGGCTGAGCAATTCCCCACTACAGGGTGTGTCGTGCGCTTACATCGTCCCTCGATGGCTGAGCACAACGGGCAATTCTTAGCGCAAGGATTGCGCCGTTTTCGCATATTGCGCTGGCTGAATAAAAACGGTCCGCTGGTTGCACAGGTTGACTACCCTCGGAGCCAAGGTGATCGAGAAAGCGATGAGATTAAAGCCTACGCCATGGCCATTATTGCAGCCATAAAGGAGCTGTTACCCCTAAATCCGTTGTATAGCGAGGAGCTCAAGCAGCACATCGGGCAGTTCAATCCTAACCAGCCCAGTTTGTTGGCTGACTTTGCGGCGGCGCTTACAACCGCGAGTGGCACTCAATTACAGGAGGTACTAGAGACTTTGCCTCTGGCCCAACGCATGACAAAAGCACTGGAGCTCCTGAAGCGTGAAAAAGAAGTGGCCACCCTGCAAGGACAAATCACTACGCAGGTGAATGAGAAGGTGCTGGCCAATCAGCGCGAATTTTTTCTGCGTGAGCAGATGAAGGTGATTGAGAAAGAACTCGGGATCTCCAAAGACGATAACACTTCTGATTTAGAGCGTTTCCAGCAACGGCTCGAAAACCTGCATCCGCCGCAAAAGGTGCGTGATCGTATCGAGGAAGAATTCGACAAGCTGAAGGTGCTCGAATCGGGCTCGCCAGAGTACGGAGTAACCCGCAATTATCTGGATTGGGCAACCTCCGTTCCCTGGGGTATCTATTCAGAAGATAATCTTGATTTGAAGCAAGCGCGCGTTGCGCTCGAAACGCACCACGATGGGCTAGATGACGTTAAAGCCCGTATTACTGAGTTTTTGGCTGTCGGCGCCTTCAAAGGCAGTATCGATGGCTCGATCTTGTTACTGGTCGGGCCACCGGGTGTGGGTAAGACCAGCATAGGCAAATCTATTGCCGCCGCGCTGAATCGAAAATTTTATCGGTTCAGTGTGGGTGGTATGCGGGATGAGGCGGAAATTAGGGGACACAGGCGCACCTACGTTGGGGCTATGCCTGGGAAACTGGTGCAGGCACTGAAAGAGGTTGAGTTTGAGAATCCGGTCATTATGCTCGACGAGATCGACAAGATCGGCACATCTTTTCAAGGCGATCCCGCCTCCGCGTTACTGGAAGTGCTCGATCCTGAGCAGAACTGTGAGTTTTTGGATCATTATCTCGACCTGCGCATCGACCTGTCGAGAGTGTTATTCGTTTGTACCGCGAATCAGCTCGACACTATTCCGGGACCACTGCTCGATCGCATGGAAGAGATCCGTTTATCCGGGTACATCGCAGAGGAAAAGCTGGCAATTGCCAAAAATCATTTGTGGCCAAAGCTACTGGAACGCCATGGCGCCGCGCCCAGCCAGATCCGTATTAATGACGCGGCGATTCGATTGGTGATAGATGCCTACAGTCGCGAGGCTGGCGTGAGGGGGTTGGAGAAGCAGCTCGGTTCGCTGGTGAGGGCGTCTATTCTAAAGATGGTCGAGGAAGACACCAAGCGGGAGCGCATCGGCAAGCGAGAGGTAGAAGCTATCCTTGGTCAGGCTCGATTCAAGCCTGAGCGGGTCCAGCGTGGAAGGGGCGTGGTGACGGGGCTTGCCTGGACGGCGATGGGTGGTGTGACTCTCAGTATCGAGTCTTCCAAGATCCACACCCTCAACCGGGGCTTCAAGCTCACGGGTCAGTTGGGTGATGTGATGAAGGAGAGCGCTGAGATCGCTCAGAGTTACGTCTTGGCGCACCTTCGGGAGTTTGGTTGCGAGACGGACTTTTTTGACATGTCGATGGTTCATCTCCACGTGCCCGAGGGGGCAACCCCCAAGGATGGTCCAAGCGCGGGGATTACCATGGCAACGGCACTGGTATCGTTAGCACGCGGTGAGCGCTTGCCGCGACCCCTGGCGATGACCGGAGAGTTGACGCTGACTGGGCAGGTGCTCGCAGTGGGTGGCATTCGTGAGAAAGTGATCGCGGCGCGACGCGTCCGGGTGAAGGAGATTATCTTGCCGTTTGCCAATAAGGGCGATTACGAGGCACTCCCCGATTACTTGCGCGAAGGCATCACGGTGCACTGTGTGCGAGGTTTCCGCGAGGTCTTTGATATAGTGTTCAACGCATCGTCAGAGCGAGAGCAACTCCACTAAGTTTGAACGGTATCACCGCAAGCCCGCTCCTGAGTAGCGCGGATGGAGCGTCGGACGTGAGATTGAAGGTGTCAGGGTCTGTGGGCTGTGAGGATGGCTCGGCGGGGAGCCGGGAAGCCTTCAATCGTGAGGCTGAGGTCGTTGGGGTCAAGAAACTCTTCGAGTGAGTGAAACGTCATCCAGGCCGTGCGGCGCTGTTCGTCCAGTGACGTCGCGCCAACGTCGATGATCCGGATCTCATCAAAGCCCGCCTGATTGAGCCAGCGAACGGCGAGGCCGGGACTCGGCAGTTTCCAGACATTGCCCATGCACGCATAACGACCATTGGGCTCCAGCAGGGCGTCATCGTCCCCTTCGATGACTAACGTTTCTAGCACCAACTGACCTTCGGGCGCCAGTTTGTGTTTCAGGCCCATTAGGTGCTCCATTGGATCACGACGGTGATACAGCACTCCCATTGAAAAAACCGTGTCGAACACAGGTAAGTGCTCTTGCATGGCTTCGAGCGTCATCGGTAAGACGTGAATGCCCGGTTTTTGCAGATAGTGTTGGAGTGCTTTGAATTGCAGAACAAATAGCGGTGTAGGGTCGACGCCAATGACCTCTGCAGCACCTGCACCCAACATACGCCAACAGTGATAGCCGTTGCCGCAGCCCACATCGAGCACCCGGCGGCCTGCTAAGGGTGCGATGGCATCTGCCAGGCGGTTCCACTTCCAGTCGGATCGCCACTCGGTGTCCACATGTACTCCACACAGGTCAAAAGGGCCTTTCCGCCACGGATGAAGGCCCATCAGGGCGGTTTGCAGTGTCGTCCTTGTGTCATCGGAAACGGTCCCCGAAAATCCGACACGCCCAGCATTCAGCTGAACTTCATCAGCTGTAATGGCTGGCAGACTCGCCAGCGCTCTCCGCCAGCGTCTCAGGTCGCCGTAACGCGTCTCAGACAAGCCAATACTGAACTGCTCTGGGAGCACATTAACCCACTCGTTCAGTGGGCCCTTTTGCCAGCGTGAGCGCAGCGCTTTCCAATCGCTCTCGAGCTCCGGTGGTAGCGTCTGTTCCGGTATGACTGACGTGATCATGCAATCGCGATGAGCGAGCCAAAGTTTAGACACTGAAACCAGATGTCGCAGCGGTCGAAACCCACTTCTTGCAGACGTGCTACGTGAGCTTGGCGTGTCTCGGGCACCAAAACGTCCTCCAGCGCCTGTCGTTTCTGAGCGATCTGGAGATCGCTGTAACCCTGTTGGCGCTTGAAGTCATGGTGAAGGTCGATCAGGTATTCGTTGAGCTGCTGATCTGGCAGGGCCAGCTTCTCCGAGAGGATCAGCACATCCCCTGGCCGCATTGCCGCGCGAATGCGGCGAAGTAAGGATGCGCGCTCTTCGACAGCTATGAACTGGAGTGTGTAGTTCATGATCACCACACTGGCATCTTCGAGGGAGGTTTCCAAGATATCAGCATGAAGTAGTTCTATGCGGCTGGCCTCCGGAAATTGCGCGAGGTGAGCGCTTGCCTGCGAGAGCATAGCTTCCGAATTATCGACGCCAATAAGCTGGCATTGCTTACAGGTCGCCTCCCGCGCTACTGACAGCAGCGATGCCCCCCAGGAGCACCCCAGATCATAGATTTTTGAGCCCGGGCGAGCATGTTTCGCGGCCAGAGTGCCCGTCATGCCCACTACCGTCGCATATCCCGGCACTGAGCGATTGATCATATCCGGGAAGACCGAGGCGACTGAAGCGTCGAAACGAAACAGACCGGGGTCAGACAAGGGTGAGGAGAAAAGCTCATCGCGGCGGCCAAGTGAGGTGGTTGGCGGCGATGTACCTTTTGTGGAGGTTGTCATGACGGCATAGAGATGTGGATGAGGTGGTTGTTTGTGGGGCAGAGAAAAAGTGAGCGATTGAAGGCGGAGGACAGAGGATAACAGGGCTTGTGGGCGCCTCGGTTCGTCGCGCATACTCTCGCGCTATCCCTGATCTTACGTTTCCGAGTGTTCCTCATGTTTGACTCTCTCCCTGTGCTTCCACCTGATTCCATTCTAGGCCTTGCGGCGGCTTGTCGCGCTGATCCTAACCCCAACAAGGTGGATTTAACGCTGGGAGTTTACATGGATGAAACCGGCCTATGCCCCGTGTTTGAGGCGGTGCAGCACGCGCAGCAGGCGCTGGTAAGCGAGGAGCGAACTAAAGTCTACATGCCACCACAGGGTGACCCTGACTACTTGAATGGCGTCCGCTCACTGGTATTCGGAGAGTCTGACCTGGCTGCGCTTGGTGATCGGACCTCGGCGGTGCAGACCCCCGGAGGTTGTGGCGCGGTTCGCTTGGGCGCAGAGGTGCTTAATGCGGCCGCGCCGAAGGCGACAGTCTGGGTCAGCGATCCAACCTGGCCTGTGCACATCCCGCTGATGGGTTCGGTCGGACTGCAATTCAAAACGTATCGCTACTATTCCTCAGAGATGAAAGGTCTTGATTTTGAGGCAATGTTGGCGGATCTGGAGAGTGCGCAGGCCGGTGATGTTGTGTTGCTTCATGGTTGCTGCCACAACCCAAGTGGCGTCGATCCTAGCTTGGAACAGTGGGGGTCGCTGGGTGCTTTGCTGGCCCAGCGGCAACTGCTCCCGATGATTGATTTTGCTTATCAGGGGATGGGGGCAGGTCTTGAGGAGGATGCCGCTGGTATTCGCGCGGTACTTGAGCGTGTTCCTGAGATGATTATCGCCGTATCGTCGTCAAAAAATATTGGCTTGTATCGAGAGCGTGCGGGAGCCGTAGTGTTCGTGGGTGGCGATGCGCGTGCGGCCGAAGCAATGGCCAGTCAGGCCATATCAGCCGCGCGACGCGTATATTCGATGCCGCCTGCACACGGTGCGCTATTGGCGGGCCGGGTACTTTCTTCGCCCGCATTGCGATCATCATGGGAGACGGAGCTGGGCCATATTTGTGGGCGGATTAACGACCTGCGAGGCAAGTTTCAGGAAGCTTTGACAACTGCGACCGGGCAAGACTTCGGTTTTATAGGCACCGAGCACGGTATGTTTTCGTTTCTCGGGCTCGGCGTTGAGCAGGCCCAGCGCTTGAGAGAGGAGCAGTCCGTTTATCTGTTGGACTCATCCCGCATCAACATTGCCGGGCTCAACGCGAACAACCTCGGGCGGGTAGTCGAGGCGGTTGCCTCAGTCATCTAAAGTGTTTCGTATCGTCTGGCTTATCCCTCAAGTTCAACCAAGCGCTCGAGAGCACGATCGAGCGCCTGCTCCGATTCCGTGATGGCGGTGAGCGTGGTTGCCACATCGTCAGGTGACCGCTCATAAAAGTCTGGCTGAGCGATGAGTGCGAGTAGGTCCGCGTGATGCGTCTCTAGTGACTCGATCTCAGCGGGTAGTGCGTCCAGCTCCCGCTGCTCCTTGTAACTCAATTTGGTTTTCTGCCTTCGGGGTGTGCTGTCGATTCCGTCGTTAGGTATCAATTTTGGCGGCGCCTCGCTCTCATCGGTGGCAGCGTCTGCAGGATTGGCAGCTGCCGAAGTGTTCATTGACGCGCCTTTAGGCGCCTCAAGTCGTCCACCTCGGGCTTCCCAGTCCGAGTAGCTGCCTGTTTGCTCTTCGATGTTGCCGTTACCGCTCATCACCAGCAAGCTGGTGACCACTTTGTCTAGAAAATGACGGTCGTGGCTCACCAGAATAATGGTACCTTTAAATTCGAGCAGAATTTCTTCCAGTAGCTCGAGGGTTTCGAGATCTAGATCGTTGGTTGGTTCGTCGAGAATGAGCACGTTGGCAGGTCGTGTGAACAAGCGTGCCAGGATCGCCCGGTTGATTTCGCCTCCGGATAGGGCCTTGACGGGTGTACGGATGCGATCGGGGGCAAACAGGAAGTCGCTCAGGTAGCTGATGGCGTGACGACGCTGGCCGTTGATTTCGATAAATTCTTGCCCTCCACAGACGTTATCGATCAGATTTTTATCGGGATCGAGTTCATCTCGCAGTTGATCTGAATAGGCGATTTCTAGTTGAGTGCCAAGCAGCACATCGCCTTTATCAGGTGTGAGCTCACCCAGCAGCAATTTGATGACGGTGGTTTTTCCGACCCCGTTGCTACCCACGATGCCAATACGGTCGCCCCTTTGAATGACGGTGGAGAATTCGTTGACCACCGGCTCGTTGTCGTAGCGGAACGAGATGCCCCGTGCCTCGGCAACGCGACGTCCCGAGCGGTTGGCCTCTTCGAGTGCAAAACTCCCTTTGCCCAGTGCCACACGCCGTTGCGCACGTTCCTCGCGCATGACTTCTAGCGCCCTAACGCGACCTTCATTGCGCGTGCGCCTGGCTTTAATACCTTGTCGGATCCAGGTTTCTTCCTGCGCAAGCTTTTTGTCAAAAAGTGCTTCCTGCCTCGCCTTAGCCTCGGCCTGCTGTTCCCGTAGCATTCGAAACTTGGCGTAATCTGCTTGCCACAGCGACAGATGACCCCGATCGAGCTCACCAATACGATTGCAGACTCTCTGTAGAAAACGTCGGTCGTGGGTGATCAGCACGATGGCGCCCTCGAATGCATCGACCTGTTGCTCCAGCCAGTCAATGGAGGGAATATCGAGGTGGTTGGTCGGCTCATCGAGCAGCAAGACGTCGGGCTCTTTGACCAACGCGCGCGCAAGCGCGGCGCGCCGACGCCATCCACCCGACAGGGTCGCAAGTCGCTCATCGGCATGAAGGTTAAGCTGCTGCAGTATTTTCTCGATGCGTTGCGCCATCGACCAGCCGTCAAGGTGCTCCAGCTCTGACTGGATCTGACTCAACTCATCTAGATTCTGTCCTGAGGTATCCGATATGAGTGTTTGGTATCGGGACAAAAGAGCACCTGTCTTGGCTAACCCCGTCGCAATGTAGTCGAATACTGTTGTCTCCAGATTCTCAGGTAGCGCCTGTTCCAGCCGGGCAACCGTGATATTGGGATCGATCCAGCGTTTGCCATCCTCCTGGTTCAGCTCACCCGAGAGAATGCGCATTAGCGTTGATTTTCCCGCGCCGTTTCTGCCAAGCAGGCCCATCCGCTCACCCTTATCCAGAGTGAGGTTCACTTTATCCAGTAAGATTTGGTTCCCGATACTGAATTCGATCCGATCGAGGCGGATGTAGGGCATGGACATTCTCCTGAACTTCGCCAGTGTAGGACAGAAAATAACTTTTGCGCGGATTTAGGTAGAATGCGAGCCCTGGGGGGTGAGAACATGACAACAGCGACAGTAGACGCGCAGGACAGTGCGCGCTGGATAGCGCTCTGGCTGGCGGTATGTGCAGCCACGATCTTTGGAATGATTCTGTTGGGCGGCGTCACTCGGCTCACTGAGTCAGGTCTCTCAATGGTTGACTGGCGACCGATAATGGGCGTGATACCGCCACTCACCGAAGCACAGTGGTTAGACACTTTTGCGGCTTATCAGCAATACCCCGAGTACCAAAAGATCAACCAAGGTATGGACCTGGATGGATTCAAGCAGATTTTCTTGTTCGAATATCTGCATCGCATTTTGGGTCGATTAATTGGCCTGATGTATTTCGTCCCGCTGGTGGTATTCGCGCTACGCAGAATGATCACGCCGCAACTGCTACCAACACTTATTGTATTACTGACGCTGGGAGCGGCGCAGGGACTGCTCGGCTGGTACATGGTGAAGAGCGGGCTCGTGGATAGACCCTCGGTTTCCCAATATCGACTGACAGCACACCTTGGCGTGGCTGTCGCAATCTACGCCCTCATGATGTGGCTGGTGCTCAGAGTGAGCGCTGGATTGTCTCCTGCCTTGAGGCATGTGAGTGGTTGGGGTTGGGTGCTCGTGCTTGGTGTATATACACTGATTCTCTCCGGCGGCTTTATGGCGGGCACCGACGCGGGCTTTGCCTATCCAACCTGGCCTATGATGGGCGAGACCTTTGTTCCTATGGGTTACTACTCACAGGGCTGGGTCGACACCTTTGAGGGCGTGCCGACGATCCACTTCAACCATCGCATGCTTGCCTACGGTATGGCTCTGTTGGTCGTGGTGCTCAGCGTGCGATCGCTGCGCAACAGTGATCGACCAGGGGTGCGGCGAGGCGCGGGTTTGATGTTGTTAGCACTTACCTTCCAGTTGGCTTTGGGTATAGGGACTGTCCTGACGCAGGTCGCGATTCCCGTTGCGGCAAC
>MDTD01107216.1_pt1 | contig 13855 bp, 5 predicted proteins | sample 811221 | NCBI WGS metagenome assembly MDTD01 (sample SAMN05326646, study PRJNA326480) | marine metagenome | isolation source: seawater | place: Pacific Ocean: South West | collected 2011
ACCGCTAGGCAATACGACCGCACCACCACCCCAAAAATTACTAATAGGTTGAGTAGGGCCACTCTGAAACTCATTTACTGGTGGTATTGTTGGTGCACTACCTGAGCTAGAAAAGGTGCTGATGGTTTCATACCCAACAGCATCCTCTGCAATAGTTACTTTTAAAGTTTCTCCAGCATTACCTGCGTAGGTAGCTGGAGTATCTGTTAAGGAAGTGAAGGTACTAGTTTTTGCACTAGTACGATCACTTAAGTTTTGTGTTGTCATTAGCCACCTGCATATGGATCTTTAGTTTTCCATTCACCATCAACATAGAAAAGCACCAACCAACAATGGTCAACGTCCATATTGATATCGTCATATCCGTCGATAGTATCACTACCAGCGTTTAGTAGCACATTATATGTTCCGAATTTATAATTAATATCATAAACAGAAATACTCATGCCTGTACTTCCGGCAGGAAGATTAAGAACATTATGCGCAGGGTTACTCTCATCTGGTTTAACCAGGTAGGCTTTACCATCTTCAAGAGTAGGAACTCCACCAGTGAGATCCATTAAAGTAGGAGTTAAACCACCTGCAATCCCATCTGGAATCTGATTAAGCTCAACTTTACCATCGGCATCTAGTGTCGCAACACCATTAGCTGAAGCTTTCTCACTACTATCTAGTTTTGCATTTAATGCGCTGTTTAAATCTGTCTGATCTGAAAGCGTACCAGAAACATTACCCCAAACCGCAGTCTGGTCCGTTAGTTGTACGTAAGTAGAACCTGACCATCTGTAGATGTAACCAGTGTCGATCGCAACATAGATTTTATCGGCTGCGCCTGTTGCTGGAAAAGAAGCAAGGTTAGCATATTCTTCGATGTCAGAAACATACGATGGTAACTGGCTTGTAGGTACTTTACCTTGTGCATCTAGTTCAGCAAGTCCGTTAGCTGTACCCTTAAGTGTACTATCTAACTTTGCATCCAGTGCAGATTGTTGTAGGCCAGAGACAGGCTTATCAGCATCGGCAGTGTTATCTACATTACCTAAGCCAATTACATTTTTATTTAAAGCCTGGAACGTCTTATCACCACGATAGTATTGACTTGTAGTTCCTGCTGTTATTGTAGGCTCTTTGCCTGCAATGTTAGTAGTGTTTGTATCAATCTGATCTAACTGAGACTGCGTTGCAAACTTCTGAACACTAGTTTCATCAGTGATATCATCCGCATTGTAATCACCATACTGTGCAGTAATTGCACCCGTTCTACCAAATACCGAATTTACTGGAATAGTAACTTCACTAGGAGCTTCAATCCAGGATCTTGCACCAGCTGTTGTTGAACTAAGTATGTATCCATTACCTGCCGGATTACCTAGATCATCTTCTTTTGTATTTATGTTACTAGCGTTAGTACCGATTGCGCTTGTGTTTGTACTTATGTTACTAGCGTTAGTACTTATGTTACTCTGGTTAGTACTAATCTGAGCCAGGTCACTTGAGTTTATGAACTGGTTTACCGTACCTGATGTAGATATTTGATCCGCATTATAATCATTGTTTTGCGGAGCTACAATCCCAGTACGACCATTCCAGGAATCAACTGCACCACCGCCACCACCTGAAGGAGCTGGAACCCAGGATCTAGTACCCGAGGATGTAGAAGATAGTATGTAACCACTTTGTGACGGATTACCTAAGTTACCTTCTTTTAAAGCAAGTGCAACAGTAGTAGCATTTGAAAGTGGTTTATTAATGTCGGAAGTGTTATCGACATTATTTAAACCCACAGCATTTTTATTCAGTGTTTGAAAAGTCTTATCACCACGGTAGTAGTCTGTGATAGAAGCACTAGAAATAGCAGGCTCTTTGGTAGAGATATCGCTCGTATTCGCTGCGATCGCAGCCTCATTAGTACCAATATCGGTAGCATTACTAGCAATGTCGCCAGTATTTGTAGAAATATTTGCTGCATTAACACTTATATTACTCGCATTTGTATCAATCTCAGCAAGCTTTCCTGCTGTGATATATTTATTAGTCGCACCTTCAGTAACCTGGTCGGTGTTATAGTCACCATTCTCAGCAAGTACGGCTCCTGTTCTTCCGAACACAGAAGAAACATCACCGCCGCCTCCACCTGATCCACCGGACATTGGAACCCAGCCTCTTACACCAGAAGTGGAAGAAGAAAGTACATAACCAGATACACTTGGATTACCTAAGTCATCTTCTTTATCTGCTATGGCAGATGTATTGGCACTAATATTACCAGTATTAGTAGAAATATTAGTAGTGTTGGTAGCAATCGAGGATGAGTGAGATAGTATGGTTGCAGAGTTACCAGAAATATTAGAACTATTAGTACCAATAGCAGATGAGTTAGTAACAATACTTTGTTCTGCACTATCCAATTCCGATCCCAGGGTAATAATCCCTGACTGATTAGTAGCAATCTGATTAAGTTCAGCTTGCGTAGCAAATTTATTTATAGTGTTAGAGTCGTCTATGTCATCTGCGTCAACATCAACACTTGAGCTTGTATTTACCCAGCTATTACTAGCTGAATCATATTTTAAGAACTGGCCGTCTTGTAAATTACTCACAACAACGTCAGTCAAATCACCTACGGACTGAGCAGTTAGGTTAGTAATAACCCCATCACTCGCCATTTTTTTATAATTACCACTTGCATCAATCCACAGTATCCAAGATCCAACCGGAGGAGGATTTACTGGAGTATCTGAGGACGGGAGATATAATTTACCGGCCAAGATTCACCTCGAAAATAGAGTTTAGCTAAAACTAGTTTAGCTAAACTCCACTCTAAAGTCTACAAATTAGCCTGAAACTAGCACCGTGTAATCACCTGCCACTGAGATCGTAATTGTCGCAGTTGAACTGGACGTACCTACGAAATCTGGAATAACATGATTATCATTGTCATCGAATACTGTAACGTGAACATACTTTGAGCCTAAGTTATGCGTGATAACCTTAGCTTCACCTGCTGTCCAAGTCGCAGTTGAAAGTACACGAACCATGTAATCATCAGCTAACTTAGCTGCTGTGATTGTACCGTCTGCAATATGTACGTTATCAATTGAACCATCTACATATTGAGCTGAATCGACAGAGTTTGCGCTCATGTGTGCCAAGTCGATTGCGCCATCTGCTATGTGTTCAGAGTTAACTGCATCATCTTGGATATTATCACCGTCAACACAGTCTTCACAAAGCTTCTCATGAGTAACTGCCGCATTTGCAATGTGAGCAGTGTCAATTGAACCATCTACATACTGATCTGAGTCTACAGAGTTTGCACTCATATGCTCAAGATCAATCGCACCTGCTGCGATATGCTCTGAGTCAACTTGATCGTCAGCTATTTTAGCTGAAGTAACCGCATCTGCTGCAAGCATTGCAGTTGTAACACCCAGGTCCTTAATGCTTACATTGTTAGAACCATCTATCTCGATAGAAGAATCATCAACACGTACATCTACTGAACCATCAGACTCACCGTTTGTACCGATACCGTTGTTGATAGATATCGCACCACCTGCAACAGCAGCAAGATCCGCATCCATCTTTTCTAAAGCATCACCGATATCAGTCGGATTAGTGATTCTTGCCCAAGAGTAAGACTCAAGAGGAATATCACCGGCGTTGATTTGAGTAGCACCAGTACCCCAATCAATCATTGTGTCTTTAATCTGGTCAGCACCTACATTAAACACACCAGTTGTAGCGTTGTAAGTTAAGCCTGCACCGGCAGAGAACATTGCTCTGATAGTATCTACGTTCAGGTCAACTTGCATACGAGTCATATCAGCAGCACCACCTGCCGTACCGCCATTATGGATATAACTACGTTTGGTCTGGTCAGTTGCACCCGTCATAATGAGTATGTCACCTTCTTCTAGTCCGGCGAACTCAGTGGCGTTGTTAGAGATATAGTCTGCTAAGTCAGTAGCGTCAGTGTTTACAGTTACGTCAGTCAATAGTAGAGAAGATACTGAGATTTCGTTACCTGAGATACTTAGTAAAGAAGAAGAACCGGCAGCTACGGTTAGGTTATTCGACTCAGCCTCAGTCTCAAGTGCTTGGAGTGCCGCTTTGACGGTGCTGTTGTCAGCAATAGTAGTTCCGGTAAATGTACCAAGATGAGTAGCATTTTCAGCCACACCGCTTAAAGAAATAAGGTCATCTACATTACCATCAATCTCTGTAACCGTAACAGCATTTGCATCTGCCTTAGTTTCAAGTGCCTGAAGTGCTTCTTTAATCGTACTGTCGTCGTCAATAGTTGAACCACTGAACTCGCCAAGATTACTAGCATTTTCAGCTACACCACTTAAAGAGACAAGGTCATCTACATTACCATCAATCTCTGTAACTGTTACAGCGTTAGCGTCTGCCTTAGTTTCGAGTGCCTGGATGGCAGCTTTGACCGTTTGATTGTCGGCTATTGTTGAACCTGTGAACTCGCCCAGGTGAGTAGCATTTTCAGCCACACCACTTAGAGTGATTAGGTCATCTACATTGCCGTCAATTTCATCTACGTAAGTTTTTACTGCGGAAGAAGATGCGATCTTGTTAGCAGTACCTGCTAAAGTTTCTTCGACTTCAACGGCTAGACCAGACGTAGTATTAAGGTATGGAACGCTACCAGCCGTACCAGAGTACGTGATATTACTGTGGCCAGCATCAGGTATGTTAATGCCGTCACCGTAGTCATCACTAGAGGTAGTGATTAGATCAAATGCACCAGAACTTGCCATTGACAGGGAAGCATTGTCAGCAGGCTCAGATGAGAAATCTGCATCAGAACTTAAAAGCCATAAAGCCCAGTAACCGTTTTCATCGTCGTAACCTAAGATTTTTCTACTAGTGCTGTCCATGTAGAAGTACTCAGTCCAGTCCGAATCACCGCTATGAGTAACTTTTGCAAGTGAAGAAGCAGGTACATGAGCTGCTGTGTCATCTACATAGTCATCCTTAGCAGAACCGATTAGTTCACGATGTGAAGAAGTTGCTGTGAAAGTCTCACCACCTTCGATATAACCTGCCTGAGAGCCAGTCGCATTTAGGTCAGCGATAAAGTCAGTAGCGTTTGTAGCATTGTCTAAATCTACTGCTATCCACTCGGAGTCAGTAGCACAATAAGCAACGAATATTTTATCAGTACTATTCCAGTAATAGTAATGGAACTCACCACCAGTACTGCCAGTAGCCCATGTAAAGTTATCACCGGATCTTATTAAGTAACCAGTGTACTTTAGTACCGATACTTGTACGTCTAAGTTGTTGTTAGTACAGTCTAGTGTTAGTTTTTGCATTGCTTCAGGAGCAGCATTGTAGTGTAAAGTAGCACCAGATTGATTAAATCTAGCTTTTAGTTTTACACCCGAAGAATTTTTAACAATATTGTAAGCTACGTTGAAATAAGAAGTCTCACCAGATACAGTAATTTGATCTAGTACAGCACCTTCTTCAGATAATATTACGTTTAGTGATGCACCATCGACTTCAATAGTACCAGTTGATGATAGTGATTGGTGTTTTGTCGCAAGTCCAGATGTGTACTGAGAAAATTCAATAACTTCACCTGCTGCCGAGCCTGCGCTAATATTTTTTATCAGCGCATCGTCCATGTCCAAATCGACGAGGATCTTCTTAGCCATGATATCTCCTTTATAATGATAGTTTCGGACATTATATCACAGTTAAGGTCGATCCTATTGGCACATTTGAACGAATCATTAATTTTTTTCTGGAAAGGTGTATTACTTCAGGCTCTAGTTCTTGCCCGGCAAGACTTAGCATCTTATGGCTTGGGTGTCTATCCAGTCCATGATGCACAATGTAGAAATACATTTGGCGTTTACTGTCATAGCTCCAGATTACGTTATGATCTCGGCCACTAAAGGTGCTTGCAAGTGTGTATTCCATGCTTGCCGGGTTACGATCAACTACATAAGCCCAGTCACCACTAAGAGTAAGATCGCCATAAAGGTAGAAGTCAGCAGCCGATACTAGCTGTTGGTCCCTTTTAACCTGATACTCTTCATTAGACTGAAGCGCATAAATATTTGTACGGTTGCTAGTCACTGGGTTATTAGTGTTAACAAATGCCCAGTCACCAGTGAGCGTGAGATCCCCAGCCAGGTAGAAATCTTCAGCAGAAACTAGCTGCTGAGTAGACATTACCTGATAGTTATCACCTGCAATCACTGCATAGACATTGGTACGTCCACCGACTGTACTTGGATCTACGAAGGTTAGGCCAGTTTCCGCAACATTAACAGTAACCAACTCACCAGCATGCGCTACGTAATCTTCTGGAGTATCGGTAAGTCCGGTGAAAGTCTCGCTTCCACCAGAACCACCACCACCAGAGCCACATGTAATTTTAGGATCAAATATTTTAGTAGTAGACATGAACTCTCCTAGACTGGCATTACTCTTTCAGCAACATTTAAAGTGCCTGAACTACCATCACCGGCAGTCCAAACTAATCTCACTTTGCCAGCGTAAATACTTTGTTCTGGAATAATAATCAGAAAGTCTGTATTTAATCCAACATCTACCGTGATCGGCTCGCAACCTGCAAGGTCCGTCCATACATCATCAATAATAGAAAGCTGAACCTTAAGCGTACCTACCGGAGTACCGGAGGTAACTTGTCCTTGGTAGCTTAGACATTTAACCCAGCGATCATACTCCCTAACTGGACCATTCACGCTGTTGATTAAATTTTGATTCTCAAAGTACCAAGTAACTACTGCCTTATTTAACCTGGCAATCCCAGTCTTTACTGTCATCGTAAAACCACCAATGAAACTGTTGCAGAACTTGCGCTAGTAATTGTTAAGTTATTAGAGTTAGAAATCTCTACGTCCACCGGAACTTCCTCCCAGTCACCCTCATCATACACTGCAACTTGTACCAAGTTTTGATCCAAGTTATGAGTAACAACATAAGGAACTCCAGCAGTTAAAGACACTCCGGTTTCTTCATGCCTACGAGGATTAACCAGTGCAGAAACTGCATTATTAAAGTCTGTACTTACAGTACTACCTCCAAAAGCCTCGAAGCTACTAATGACATTTAACTGTCGGTATAAATCGTCAAGCGCATCCTGCACATAATTGATACCTGCAACGAAAGCATCATACATTCTGAAAGTAACTTTTTGGAAAGTAACTGTAGTATCTGTAGGGTATATTTCTTTATCGTACCATTTAGAAACTATAAGTCCGCTATATGAGCCTACAACTGAGTTATCGTTTGGAGTGTTAGTAGGTGATCCTTGTATACTATAGGCACTTAGATCATCAGGCGCGCCATCAAGTTCAGATCCAGTTGGGTCAGCATAGTGGACTTTGAAATCTGGGTATACAGTTGAGTTATAGAAGGAGTCTGCGCCAGCCGGATCTTCATTGTAGAATGATGTTCTTACAATACCTGAAGGTAATGCTTCAGTATTAGAATAAGCATAGATAAACTCTCCAGACTTATATCTTTCGATGTTTAGAATATATGCCTGCTCCGCAGCCTGTTCCTCCTCAGTAAAATATTCTCCATACCCTACACTGGTACACATATCCACAGTTCCTTCATTAATATTTACTGAAGTCTCTATCCAGGGGATTCCTGACTCATCTTGTGGCAAGGCTTGGAGGCCAGCAACATCACTAAATTTAATTACTTTGGACGGATCAAATGCAACACTACTATCGGAATAGTCAATTGTTAGTTCGCCACTTAGCCAACCATCATTAAGGGCATCCCCCAAAGATACATCACCTCCGGTCCAAAGATCGACATCGGCAGGACCATTAGCTGCTTGGAAATAGCCAAAGTAATAAGTTTCTTGCTGACCATTAGCCTCTTTTAAAACTAGATCAGAAATACCTAGAGTAGTTTCATGTGTGGCATTTAGGTCAAAATCTGGAACTACAGTAGTAGCAATAAGAAGTTGCCCTGCCGCTGTGCCTTCTAAGTTCGCACTATAAGCAAATAAATTTTTACCTAGAGTAAAACTAGGAGTATAATTTGTACTGTAATTATATGGCAGTGTTAGGGTGAAAACAAATTTCATATTGTTAGCAGGTCCAGAACTTACTACCGTACCTAAGCCCATTGCTGAAATAAAGTACATAGTCTGAGTATCACTAAATACATCACCAGTAAAAGTACAGTTCTTCTTGGGTAGAATATTAGGTACAATAGGTACAAGGGGATCAGAAACATCATAGCTAACGGTATTGTTTATAGCCTGAGCAAGATTAAAGACATCTTTGTTACCCTGGAAAGTGAGAAAAAAGGTAGTAAGAAATAGCTTATTATCATCTATATGCATAGCTAAACCTGGAAGTGTTGTCGCACTAATACTTCCGTCACGCTCATTATCAAGATTATGTCGGTCTAAAAAACAGTTACCGCCAGCTTCATCAAAAATTTGCGAATCTATCCTTTCGCATTCTATTCGATCCTCGGCTCCTCCAAAAGCTGTTCCAAGGTATACTCGATAGAGGGTGCTTACCATTCTAGTTTTATTGTTAGCAAATTGAGAAAAGGTAAGTCCCATGAATACCCTACCATCTTCCGTTTCTTCTAGTAATGCTTGACAATCCAAGTACGCGAAGCCGGTAAATACAAAGTCTACACTGAGAGGATACCCGGTGTACGGACCAGAAACAAGGTTAGGCCACTGTACGGTTGTCTCACCGCTCTCTAAAAATTCTTTGGTGAAGCCAGTTTTTATATTTACCACAACAAACAAATAGCCCATTGCAGTACGATTTATACCAGATGCTTTATATCTAAGACCACCCACTACAAGGTAGTCTCCCTTCATAGAAGAGGTTTGCCAGTCAACGTACTCATTTATAGTCTGCGTCCATACACCAAAAAAGCTGTCGAACTCGCCTTTAGACTTATTATATTTAGCAATTTCTATCTCAGTACTTGTAAGTGTATTAGTAATTCTCCACTTCCATCTGTTGTCAAAAGAAGTACCCGTTTGATTACCCTTAAACCTTTTAGACTTAGAGTAACTAGCCTCTCTATTTAGAACATACTTATAGATCTGAGAGGTGCGATTTACACCAGTGTAAGTATCCTCTAAGACTTCATTTTCCATATCGTTAGAAACTGTGTTGATATTTATATCAGTAAACAATGGATCACCATTGGCAACTACTGAACTAGATGCTGTACCATCCTTATTAAAAAAGGTAGTAAGATCGTAGGTGCTTAAGTTTGCAGAGTCTTCATTAGAGTAAGTATAGGAAACTCCACCTACACAGTTCTGACCATTAACATCACACGTTGGACCTGCCTGGACGTTATCTATCTTGAAATTTAAGTCGGCAAGCTGAGTATCCCTTTCAGACTCAGCATTTTGTAGATACTCCATCCATTTATACACTGAAAAACGCCAGTAATTTACTTCATTTAAGTTTGGCTTTTCTCCAATGCCATCCACCAGCCCCCAGCCATATCTTTTATGCTGGGTCGTAGGTTCGCTTTTTAATGCCGAGGCATCTACAGCCCAGGATAAATCATAATCAGGTTTTGTTGCCATGTTCTATGCCTTTATAATAATGCTAACTGTCGCGTTAGTAGCACTTTCAATGGTTAATGAATTAGTATCTACAAGCACTTTAGTAACCGTGTGTAATGAGTTACCACTGTATGCTTTTAATACTACCAATTTTTCTCCAAGATTGTGAGTAATTGTTACTGGAGTACCTGCTGTCATTACAATATTTTCTTGCAGGTGAGTCTTATCAGTACTAAAACTACTTACAAAAGTTTCAAAAGCCGGATGAGTTGCAGTGCCACCAAGGAAATTAAAATCCAGAAGTGGAACATTCCTAGTACCATCAAAGCCAGAAATCAGAGGGTAGAGATAATTTAAAGCAAAATTAACTGACTTACCATCCATAGGGGATTTGGAAACCGTAGCTTCGACTTGAGGTTGATTAGCATTATCGTAAATTACGTAAGTTTCGTTCTCAACCGTCGCAGGGTCCCATCGTCCTGTAAAGCTAAGCTGGAAAGTATCGCCTTGCGCAGCAGTTACATCTCGGGAAGTTTTGCCAGTAAGACTTGCAACATCAACTCCGTTTTGTAGTAACGATAGCTGGCCATCAAGTTGCCAGATAGCTTTAGGAGGCATTAAAAATAGCTTACTTACAGTAGCACTTGAAAGTCCTACATCATTTAGAGATACAATATCTGACTTGAAAGCGTAAGTGATTACACTGTCGGACCAAGCTGCGAAGCCTGTTCTCATAACTGGAAACTCATTAAATCCATTAAAGCCTATGTTTGTAACATCGCCCATTTGTCCATAAGTCACCATCAGGTTTCTACTCTCAGTACTTATACGGTAGTCAGCACTACCAATAGTAGGTTGCCAGGTCGTGCCACACTCTTCAATACCAAGACTATTACCTGTCTTACTAATTAGAACGGTATTTAGCGTGCTATTTGTAGACTGGGTAGGGGTAGATGAAATATCAGCTAGATAAAGCATAGGTCTACTTCTATCTGAAGATACACCTCTTAAAGTAAAATACATTTTAGTGCCAAGATACTTATCTTTTTCAAAAGGTCTAGCGAAGGAACTAATACCTGTAGAGTTACCACCTCCACCATTATTGCCTATAAGGCCAATACCGAGTTCCGCTTTGTGAAAACTTGGACCGCTTAATAGATACCCCTCGTTGTCCAGGTTATAAAGCATGAACAACCACTGATCAGTTACATCTATGTTTCCAGTAATAGAGTATTGCATCCCAACAATAGCGCGATTTCTATCTTCTTGAGTATCGACAAAAGACGTACCTGATCCATTTATAGCCAATTGGGTATAATCCTCTGAAGTACCAGCATTGATATCGTCGTAGGAGGTTTCAAACTCTCTATCGACGGTATTCCAACTGTTAATAACATTATTAAGCTTCTGTCCCCACTGATAGTGTTTCATCTTCCAACCAAGGTCGTATACTATTCTAACGCCGCTAGGATTCTTACTGTTATAACTAGCTGAATCACTGTAGATATAACTTCCAAAGCCAGGAAGAGTATCGTCGTCAGCCATCTTCACGCCGTTTCTATATATATCGAAATAGTTAGTGTTAGTACCGTCAGTGTAACCACCTTGAAGACGAATCGCGACATCGTAACTGTTGGTAATACCAGTTGATGTACTTTCGTTAGTAGTAGGATCAATTATGTTGTAGTCATCTTTAAAATTACATCTGAACTCCCAACTATAATTGTTGTTACATTTCATAAAGAAAGATGCTCGACCACCATAAAATTCAAAAGCTTGTCGGATTCTCTGCTCGAAAGCATCTCGCTGCTGTTGGTTTTGAAAATAAAACATAACATAGGAGTAATGATAACCTGAAGAGGCAGTACCAGTCACACCCCTGATACGGTTGTTCCACTTTTGATTATTAAGTGGGTTAAAATAGTAGAAAGCGTTTGTATCTATAGGCTTAGCAGTCGCAGTGACAACTATAGAATGTGATTTCTTGCCATCATCAAGAGTTGCACAAACTGGTTGCGCACTCCAAGCCTGGATTTGCTCAGGGAAACTTCTCTGTTCGCCAAAGATAGATGGAATCCTTATCTCTCCACTTTGGAGATTATAATAAGTGGCTGCGAAGCCTACATACTCTGGTTGATCATTCTCTACATATGTATAGAAAAGACCATCCCCTACTGCATGGAAGAACTTCCTAGTTCCGGCGTTATCAGCATAAGGTATTGCGAACTCATACGTTGTACCTAAACGAACCATATTTAGAGTAAGCATATCTAGTTCCCAGAACTCCATAAACTCCGTGTAGACATCATACGTACCAATATCATTATCTATAACTTCTTTAGAAACAGTCTGTAAATCATGATCGAAAAAAGTTACTAGTATATATAACTTATTACCTAATCTACAGATCATATCTGGTCCAGATTTACAGGTAAACCCTCCTTCAGTATTGTCCACTATAGTATATAGAGAGGAAATATCTTTTTGCCCAATCGTCGCATACTTAGCAGGATCATTCTTAGGAAAGCCATGAATATCTATTATATTAGTACCTAGCGCGCCGGTATTCCTATCGAAACCTTCGATACGCACATGATACTCCAGTCCCATACTTCCATCACTATAGTCCTTACCTCTATCGGCAGTATAGTAAACACCATCATTCTTATCGTAGATCCTTGGAGAGCAAAACATATCATTATTCTGAGTAAGGCAATTCTGACTTGGACCAGTTACTTGTTCTGTTAATCGCCAGTCTTCAAAGTTATCTGGTGTTCTTTTGAACGCAAGGTACTTGGAAGAGTCAGCACCGCCATAGCTACTATCTCTAGGATCAACAGTACCTTCCGATGCGCTACTAGACATATCAAAAGTCTCAATCGTAACACCTGGAGGTGGTGGATCATAGTAGGTTACTAAGTTAGAATCTAAAGGATCAAGCCTAGCATTGATAGCCTCGATCTGTGCCTTCTCAGTTACCGTTATTTCCTCTTTCCAGTAGTCTATATACTTAACTACATTATTTCTCCAAGTGTTAGTCACTATCCTGTCTGGAAAGTCACCCTGTCCAGCAGTGACCTGATAACCATAATCTCTTTGAGCAGTAGTAACCGCTGCTAGTTCGGTACTAAGCGAAGCCCAACTTGAAACATTAGGTATAGCCTCTAAATCTATTTCATTACTAGCATTAGGTTGCAAGTATAAGGTACTTAAGTGGCCAGTATCCTCGCCAGTCAAGTATTGGCCACCCGAACCATCATCTTCCAGGTAAGCATACCTTCCTGGAATAATCGGCTTAGCATCGGCAGCAGTAAATACGTAGTAAGTTTTTAATAAACCCCAAGGGTTAGCACTTGTGAAAGCAACTGAATCGGTATTATAAATGTCATCATATAATGTGCTTAACTCAAACGAGTGAGAGTATTGATTATTCTTAGTAACCAAACATAAGTCACTCAGGTCAGTAGTGTCATCCATTCCTACAAACTGACCACTTGGATTGTATTGCTGAAACACATCAGCTTGTGAAGTTGTGTAACCATCCTGAGCATTAGCCCATCCATCAGGGAATAATGCTGAACCCATACAGATCGCATCCAACACCCTAATACCATCTTTATCGAATAGTTTTAGTAAAATATTAATATAGTCATCGGTGATAGTTACTGTCGCAACATCAGCAATTGTAGAACCGGGAGTGAATAAAGTAACTGGCCTACCCAATGAACTATAATATGTGAACATCTGAGTAGTGCCTAGATCCGTTAAGAAAGCATTACCATCCACATCATTATTTATATTGAAGAAGATTCCCGAACCGTTTTCATCAGTGTAAGTACCAATAACCCTTGGACCACTAGCTGAACTGGTAGGGAAAGTCAGTGTTGCTTGAGGAGTATCATTGCGAATATTATTATTCAAAGTGAAGTCAGATCGATTCCATTCGCCACTAAGTACGGTATTAGCAACCGGCGTACCTACCCCGAAACCCCAAGTATTATCTTCAAGATCTTTGAAAAAAACATTCTCGCCAGTACCAGTTACTACCAGCTGGCTACTAGTAATACCAGCAGGATTATACTGATCGAACTGTGACTCATCCGTTCTGTTATAGTTAGATAAAGCACCTACAGAGCCAGAAATATCTTGTAGAGTACCTATTATTTCCACATCATTAATAAAGATCTGATAGGCACTTACACTTGTTGAAGAAATATTCAATTGTACTCTTCTATACACTACACCGTTGGTAGTCCTGGAAGTATTGGAAAGTCCACTTACACTAGC
>MDTD01168320.1_pt1 | contig 13855 bp, 18 predicted proteins | sample 811221 | NCBI WGS metagenome assembly MDTD01 (sample SAMN05326646, study PRJNA326480) | marine metagenome | isolation source: seawater | place: Pacific Ocean: South West | collected 2011
TGCAAAAATGTCATAGTCTTTCTCATGGCATGATGAGATAGAGAGAAAAATTATTAAAATAAAAAAATTTTTAACAAATGAAAACATGTTATTATTATAGATTAAATATTAAAAAAGTAATTAAAAATAGATGTGCCAAGATATAATATCAAATATTTTTTCTAAAAATATGGTCATTGAAAAGGGTTTATACTTAGTTGCTACTCCTATTGGTAATCTAAATGATATTACCATACGGGCTATAAAAATACTTAATAGCTCGGATACTATAGTATGCGAAGATACTAGAGTATCTAAAAAATTGTTTTCTTATTTAGGGCTACTAACGAAAAAAAAGAGTTGGTTAACCTATAATGACCATAGCAATGATAAAGATATAATTAAGATTTTACATGAACTTGATAAAGGAAAAGTAATATCACTTATTTCTGATGCAGGCACACCATTGATATCTGATCCTGGTTATAAATTAATTCAACGCATTAGACAAAGTAGACATAATATTTTTTCATTACCAGGTCCATGCTCTGCAATAGCAAGCCTCATAATATCAGGTTTGAAAACAGATAAATTTTGCTTTTTAGGTTTTCTGCCTAAAAATAAAAATAATTATATTGGTACTATTAGATATTATTCTAAATTAAATTATTCTTTAATAATCTATGAGACACCTAATAGATTAAATTTCTTTTTAGAAAACATTAAAGAAAACTTTAAAAACTTTAAGCTAGCTATAGTTAAAGAGCTAAGCAAATTGTATGAAGACATTTTTTTTATTACACAAGAAAATATTGATAGCTTCTTAAGAGATAATAAAAAAATGAGAGGCGAGTTAACTATTATTGCTGAATTATCAAATTCTAACAAAAAGATTTATACAGACCAAGAAATTGTCAATGAATTAAAAAAGTTAAAACCATCTCAAGTTTCTGCTATGCTATCTAAAAGCTCTTCACAAAGCAGAGATATTTTATATAAAAGATGTATGGATTTATTAGATGAAAAATTTCTTAAAAAATAAAATTTTTTACTTTTTTATTGTTGTATTTTCGTCATGGTTTTTAACATCATGCTCTCAAATCATAATAGGAGGTGCAACATCTACTAGTATGATTATAGTGCAGGAACGATCTTCTAAACAAGCAGCCATAGATATATTAATAAAAGCTAAAATAGAAGAAGCAATGTTTTCAAATGATTATGACAAGCTTTTCTCAAAGGTAAGAGTAATTGTTTATGAAAGTAGAGTATTATTAGTAGGTACGGTAACAGAACAAGAAATAAAAGCAAAAGCTGATCAAATATCTTGGAATACAAAAAATGTCAAAGAGGTTGCTAATTACATAACAATAGGAAAAAATGACTTAATTGACTATGTAAAAGATACTAGAATTTCTTTAGAGCTAAGAGCTAAATTGCTTACTGATAAAGAAGTATCAGAAGTAAATTTTAGTGTTACTACTGAAAATAGAGTTCTTTATCTTGTAGGAATAGCTCAAAATAACAAAGAGCTTAATAAAGTTATATCCCATGCATCTAATATTGCCGGTGTTAAAAAAATTGTAAATTTAATTAAATTAAAAGATTTAAAAAATGAGTAAAGAAATAAAAATTAAAGTAGCTGTTCAAATGGATAAGTTAGATAAAATAAATAAAGACACAGACAGCACACTAGTATTAATTCAAGAAGCTATAAAAAGAAAGTTCTCTGTTTATATATATAGCGTTGATAATTTATACCTAGAGAATAATGAATTAAAAGCTATTTCTAACCAAGTTTTATCAATTAATATAAAAAAAGAAAAGTTTTTAACATTAGATAAGCCAAAAATCATAAATTTAAATAGCTTTGAGTTCATTTTAATAAGACAAGACCCTCCTTTTAATATGGAATATATAACAGCTACTTATTTATTAGAAAAACTTCCTAAGTCTTGTTTGGTTCTAAATAAACCAAATTCAATCAGAGACTGTCCCGAGAAACTTTTTGTTATGGAATTTTTTAACCTTATGCCTCCTACATTAATATGTAAACAAAAAAGCAATATTATCAAATTTGTAAAGAAACATAAAAAAGTTGTTATTAAACCATTATATGGCAATGGGGGATCAGATGTTTTTTACCTTAGCGAAAAAGACCCTAATCTGAACATAATAATTGATAACTTAATTTCAAAAAAAGAGCACGTTATTGTGCAAAAATTTATTAAAAATGTAAGAAATGGTGATAAAAGAATTTTACTAATTAATGGTTTGCCTGTGGGAGCCGTTAATAGAGTTCCTGTGAATAATGAAATTAGGGCAAATTTGCACATAGGAGGGTTAGCAAAAAAAACAAGTTTAACTAAAAGAGAAAAGTTAATATGCAATCAAATTAGTTCTAAGATTAGAGAAAAAGGTTTATTTTTCACTGGTATAGACGTTATAGACGGATATTTAACTGAAATTAATGTTACATCTCCTACATGTATTAGAGAAATTGATGCTTTAAATAAGATAAATATATCCTATGTTTATTGGGAAGAAGCACTTAAATTAAGAAATCATAGGACCAATGTCCTTACCTCCTAATAAATGAAAGTGTAGATGAGGAACTTCTTGTCTTCCATGGTTTCCAAAATTACTGATTATTCTGCAACCATTTAATTCTAAATTAAACATTTTAATAACCTCAGCAAAACCATCATAAATTGCTTTTTTTTCTGCCAAGGTTGCATTTATAGAAAAATCAAATATGTCTTTAAATTGACCTTTAGGTATAATTAAAATATGAACAGGTGCTTTTGGAAAAATATCTTTAAAACAAATGATGTATTTGTTTTCAAAAACAATATTTGCCTTGGCTTCTTTTTTTATTATTTTAGCAAAAATATTATTTTTGTCGTAAGAAATGTTTGTCATTTTTTTCTTCTTATCAATTCTTTTGCTATATCATCTTTTTTAATATTTAACTTTTTCCAAAGCACTAATAAATGAAAAACTAAGTCTGCGCTTTCATAAATAACTTGCTTCTTTTTTTTATTATTTGAAGCTATTACAACTTCTATAGCTTCTTCACCAACTTTTTGAGAAATTCTATCTATTCCTTGAGATAATAAATCAGATGTATAAGATTTTTTTTCTGATTTTTTTCTATCTTCAATGACTTTATCAATATAGCTCATAACCTCACTTAATTTATCTTCATTTTTGCTCATAATCTTACCGCAACTCCATTTTTACTTAATTCTTTTTTTACTTCATTTATAGTAAACTTACCAAAATGAAAAACTGATGCTGCTAGTAAACCAGTTGCTTCAGTTTTACATGCCCCTTCAGTAAAATGTTTTAGTTCTCCAACCCCTCCGGATGCAATCACTGGAATTTTGATGCTTCTAGTTACTTTATTTGTTAACTCAACATTAAAACCCTTCTTAGTACCATCATTGTCCATAGAAGTTAGTAAAATCTCACCTGCTCCAAAATCCGCACATTGCTTTGACCAATCTACCACATCTAAGTTAGTTTCTTTTGTTCCACCATGAGAAAATACTTCATAACCACTTTTGCAAATGCTTTTACTAGTTTTTTTTGCATCAATTGCTATTACTATGCATTGCTTACCAAATCTATTTGAGGCATTTTTTATAAGCTGTGGCTCATATATAGCAGCAGAGTTTATAGAAACTTTATCTGCCCCTGAATAGAGAAGTTTTCTAATATCTTCTACTTTTCTAACGCCTCCTCCCACCGTAAGTGGCATAAAACATTTTTTTGCTGTTTTATTTACTATGTCAAACAAAATATCTCTTTTTTCTATACTAGCTGTGATGTCTAAAAAACAAAGCTCATCAGCACCTTGTTCATCATAAGTTTTTGCTTGCTCAACAGGGTCACCAGCATCCTTAAGATCAATAAAATTTATACCTTTAACTACTCTCCCTTCTTTAACATCTAAACAGGGTATTATTCTAATTTTTAACATTTTTTTTTATACTAAATATTTCTTTAAGGCTTACTTTATTGTCATAAATAGCCTTTCCTACTATAACTCCATCAACGTTAAAAGAATATAGTTTTTTGATGTCTTGAAAGTTAGAAACTCCGCCTGATGCAATAAGAGGTACTTTAACTATATTTTTATATTTTAAAATATTAATAAAATTAGGCCCTTTTAACACTCCATCATTATTAATATCAGTGTAAATAATACTCTCTACTCCTAAATCTGAAAACTTTTTAAAAAAGTAAACAGCTTTTTTTTCTTTAAATAACTCAGTCCAACCTTTGATTGCTACAAAGTCTCCTATTAGATCTAACCCAACCGAAACTTTTTTTGGAAATTTTTTTACTGCTTCTTCTACCAAATTATCATTAATAATAGCAGATGTTCCTATTATTACTCTATTAATGCCCAAAGAAATCCATTTCTCTATATCTTTAATTGTTCTTATTCCTCCTCCCAATTGGACTTTACAATTAGTGTTTTCTAAAACTTTCTTAATTGAATTTTCATTTTTATTTTCTCCTGATAGTGCTCCATCTAAGTCTACAACATGAATCCAGGAAGCCCCATTTTTTTGAAAACTTTGAACTTGTTCTGTTAAGTTTTTTTTATATATTTTTTTTTTTACTAAAATCTCCTTTAGTAAGCCTTACTATTTCTCCTTTAGATATATCTATAGCTGGGTAAACTATCATACTCTTGTGAGTTCTTTATAATAATAGTTTCCTGATACCATATTGCCATTTGACAATTTATGATAAACAGGTAATTTTCCCCAAAGCTTAAAGCCTAACTGTTCATATAAGTTTATTGCTCTCTTCTGAGTTTCTCTAACATCTAAAATAACGTGTGTATAATTATTTTTCTTGCATTCTTTTTGTGCAACTTCTAATAATAGTTTTGCTAAACCATGTCCCCTTGCCCATGTTGCAACAAAATGAGTATCAATAAAAACTCTAAATATAGCAGCCTCATTTGTAGAGGAAAAAGTAACAACTTGTACTGAACCTGAAATTATTCCTTTATATTTTCCTACAAAAAGCCATCTGTTAGGAACTAAGATTACTCCTTTCCAATATTCAATAATCTTATTTTTTGCAGGTTTTTTTATCCAACCAAACCCTATACCCTCCTGAATAGCATTCATAGTCGCTGAAGTTAGCTCTTCTAACTCTCCTTTTTCAAAATCTTTAATTTTTTTAACCTCAATCATTCAGGTTTCCAATCAAGGAATTCTTTCAAAAACTTTTTACCTTTTTCTTGGCTTTTTTCAGGGTGAAATTGAACCCCCAACAAATTATCTTTGATTACAGCTGAAACTATTTTTTTTCCATAAATAGTTGAAGCTAGCACTTCATTTTTATCTTTACATTTCATGTGATAGCTATGAACAAAATAAAAATCGTTATCATTTAAAGAAGGGAATTCCTTTTCTTTACTTTTATTTTCTAAACTAACATTATTCCATCCCATATGAGGAACTCTAATTTCTTTAGATCCGCTATCTATTATAATGACCTCAGAGTCTATAAATTCTAAACCTTTATTTTTTTTTCTTTCATAGCTAACATTTGCCATGAGCTGCATTCCTATACATATTCCTAAAAACGGCTTTTCCTTATCTTTTATAAAATAATTTATAGCATCTACCATTCCATCTATTTTAAGAAGTTCATTTTTACAATTTAAAAAATCTCCAACCCCAGGTAAAATTACTTTATCTGCTTTTATAACTTCCTCAGGTACTGCTGTTACATTTACATTAAAAGTTTGCTTGTTGTTTTTTACAGCACTTTCCAGAGAGTTTTGCAAGGATGCTAAGTTTCCTGAATTGTAGTCAATTATAGCTATATTCATTTTTTACCATCATTTAATATTTTTCCTTTTGTAGAAGGTATTGTATTAGATGAAGTAATGTAAAGCGCTTTTCTCAATGCTATAGCAAGGCCTTTAAAACAAGACTCTATAATGTGATGATTATTTACTCCGTAGATATTTTCCACATGAATGTTAGCTCCAACTGCCTGTGTAAATGCTTGAAACCATTCCTTAAATAACTCTGTATCCATTTCTCCTAATTTACTTTGCGTAAAAAATACTTTCCATACCAAGTAAGGTCTTCCAGAAAAATCTATTGCAACTCTAGTTAGAGTCTCATCCATAGGAACATAGGCATGAGCAAACCTAGTTATACCTCTCCTGTCTCCTATGGCTTGATCTATAGCTTTACCTATAGCATACCCTGAATCTTCAGTGGTATGATGATAATCGATATGCAAGTCACCCTTAGCAATTAAATCAATGTCTATAAAGCTATGTTTAGATAGTTGTTCTAGCATATGATCCAAAAACCCTATGCCTGAATTTATTTTATAATTATTTTTTCCATCAATATTAATATTGACTTTAATATCAGTTTCTTTAGTAACTCTTTCTAAATTAGCCTTTCTAACCATAAAACACCTTATCCTTCTTTCTTAATAAAATATACCTTGCCCCATCATCACCATCTTTCTTTATAGCGTAACAATGAAACAAAATATAATTAAATAAATCATATTCTTTAAGCCATAAAGGTAAATTTTCTCTAATAAGCCCCCTAGACCCATTCAAGGTTTTTTTCTTACCTGTTATTACTAAAATACATCTAATATTGTTATCTATACTAGACTTTATAAATTGTGTAAGCGACTTTTTTGCTTCTTTTAAGGTTTTGCCGTGGAGGTCTAACTTAGTTTCTGGTCGTATCAAACCTCTTTCTAGCTTTAACTTCATTCTTTTATTTATTTGAAAGTCTTGCTTAGAGAAATTACTTTTTATTTCTTTAATTGCTAAGTTATCTTTATTTTTTCTAGAAATTAGTGGCTTCTTTTGGGGTATTGTGTTTTCTTCGACGGAAGTAGTATATTTACCAATAACTTCATCATTTTCAGTTACCTTTTTCCATAATGCCAGTTCTTCCTTTTTTATTTTTCTATTTTTTGTTTGCATTAATATAAATTACCATTGTCTAAATCATTAACATCTGTTTCACCCGTTAATAACAAAGTTGTATTAAGTTCTTTAACTAAAATTTCTATAACCTTTTCTACTCCAAGCTGCCCCATTGCACCTAATCCATATAGATAAGGCCTTCCCATGAATACACCTCTAGCTCCTAAGGCAAGCGCCTTTACAATATCTTTTCCTGACCTAATACCTCCATCAAAAAAAACTTCCACATTAGTACGTGCTTCATTAATTACATTCTTTAATGCCATAATTGATGATATAGTTCCATCCAATTGCCTTCCACCATGATTAGATATAATTATACCTTGTATATCAAACTCGTTAGCAATTCTAATATCACCTTCATCTAAAATACCTTTTAATATAAGTGGCCCCTTCCAAAGTTTTCTTATCCATTTTACATATTCCCATGACAACCCTGGATCAAATTGTCCATCTGCCCATTTTACTATTGAAGATAAATCATCAACCCCTTCTACATGCCCTAGAATATTACCAAAGCTTCTATTTGAAGTACTTAACATTTTTAGACACCACTTAGGTTTTTTTAAGATTTGCAAAAAACTATTTAAAGATGGCTTTGGAGGAGCAGATAGTCCATTTCTAATATCTTTGTGTCTTTGCGCCAAAATAGGTAGATCCATAGTTAATACAAGAGCATAACAATTAGCATCTTGCGCTCTTTTAATTACATTTTCAACGAAGGTCCTGTCTCTCATCACGTATAGTTGAAACCAAAATTGTTCATTAGTACTTTCTGCTACCTGCTCTATCGAACATATGCTCATAGTTGACAAAATATATGGAATTTTGTTTTTTTCACAGGCTTTTGCAACTAGTATTTCACCATCTGGATAAAGCATGCCTCCCATACCACAAGGAGAAAAACCAAATGGTAGCTTATATTCCTTTTTTAAAAATTTTTTACTAAGCTTTGAAGAGCTTATATCCCTCCCCACTCTTTGCCTTAATTTTATTTTATTAAAATCTGTTTCATTTTCTATATATGTACTTTCGGTATAAGACCCCGAATCAACGTAGTCATAAAACATCTTTGGTAGCTTTTTTTTTGCTAATATTTTAAGGTCATTTATTTCTAATACTTTTTTCATTTTGTTATTTTTGCACTCCTTACTTAGATAGTCAAACTTTGAAGTTTACTTTATTTTGATTTTAATTTACTTATGCTAATTTCATTATTTAATCCTGACGCTAGCATTTCTGCATCATGTCCAAATCCAGTAAACAAATCTATTCTCGATGGTCCCTTTATGGCTGCACCAGTATCATGCGCTATAGCTAAAAATTTTTTTTTATTTTTGATATCATTAATTAATAAAATATCACCTAAATCATGATAACTTGTATCAACTGCTATGCTTATCATGGGGTACAAGTCAACCCCAGCGCTTCCTTTAATTTCTCCTTTATATTCTTCAAAGAATATATATCTTTCATTTTGTTCCATAATTTCTACTGCCTCATCTTGATTTTTATATAACCAATCTTTTATAGAATACATTGACATATTTTCTTTTTTTATTTTATTTCTTTTAAGTAATATTTTTCCTATTGATGTATATTTTTTATCATTACTGCCTGAAAACTTAACTCTTTTGATTTCTCCATTAGGATAACGCAATCTGCCTGAGCCCTGAATATGAAAAAAAAAAGATTCAATTTCATTTTCTACCCAAGCTAACTCTAAGCCTTTATTTTTTAACACTCCTTTATTTATTTCTTTTCTAGTGCTTTTGAAAATAGTCTCTCCATATTTTTCAATATCAATTTTGTAAATAGGGTAAGTGTTTTTTTTATAATGTTTGTAGGCTTTAATCTCAGGCTCATAATAACCAGTCATAATACCATTATTTTTAAACTGTTTTTTTTTATCAAAGAAAAAATGTTCTTTAAAGAATTTTTTAACTTCATTAGTAGTAGGATTTTTATTTTTTAAAGCTAGTTGACAATTTTTTTCATTAGCTTCATTCAAACTATTTTTAGTAATTAAAGTTGCACAGGTTTTTATATATGCCTCGTATATTTCAACACTAAAAATATTTTCGTGATTTTCTAAATTCTTTATTTCAAGGTCTAGTTTTTTATTGGCTTCATTAGAAAAATTGCAGCTATTTAAAAAAATTAAAAAAAAAAAATTCTCAATCTGTTCCTACTTCTATTAATTCCCACACAAAACTATTAGCTGTCATATCCTTTTTAAAAGTCCAAATATCTTTTATGTTTTCTAAGCTTTTTGTTTTATTGTTTAATGATACTTTTTGATTAGATAGAAACTTCACCTTTATATTTGCATAGTTTTTAAATACATAAATATTTAATATCGATGCCTTTACAGAATCTATTTTAAAAATTTTATTACTACTACTGCTTTTATCAATTGCTTTTTGAAAATTTTCATAAACTTCTGCACTTACTAAATGCTTAATTTCTTCCACCTTTTTATTATTAAATGCTTCAACAATTATTTTAAATGCTTCTTTCGCACCTTGAATAAAATTGTTAAAACTAAAATTCTTATCTAAATCTAAAATCTGCTTCTGCGAATATTCCATTACTTGCTCAGAAAAAATACTCTCTTTTACTTCATTTTCCAAAGCTTTATTCTTTAATACTTTTTTCTCAGATACTGTTCTTTTTCCTAATATTCTATAGAGGTTTGTTGCTAATACAGCAGCTATTACAGCAAATAATATTATATCAATATACAGAATATACTCCTTTTTATTTTATATATATACATATACCTGATTATTAAGTATTACAATACTTCTTTAATAATTATTTATGAAATCAATTAATTCCTGATGTTGCTTGTTTTCCTGTTCGGTAACCTCGTGTATTTTTTTTGAATACTCATATTTTTGTAAATGTATGCTTTTGTTGTTTTTAGTAATACTCTCAATTAAATTAATATTTTGCTGTCTTCCTCCATGCATTTCTAAATAGACCTCTGCTAATATTTCTGCATCTAATAATGCTCCATGGTTTTCTCTCTTTATGTTAACATTGTATCTTCTACTTAATGCATCTAAACTTACAGATTGGCCTGGATGTATTTTTCTAGCTAGGTTTAGAGTATCAATAACTTTATTTTTTTTAGGATCTAATGCTTTTCTCTTGTTTATCTCTAACTCATAATTTATAAAGGGTAAATCAAATCTAGAGTTATGTATAATCAAATCAGAATCTTTGATAAAATTTAGAAAATCATCAATAATTTCTGCAAAAACTGGCTTATTGGTTAGAAACTCTTCAGATAACCCATGAATTTTAAAGGCTTCTTCTGGCATAGGCCTTTCAGGATTTATATATATTTGCCAAGATTTACCTGATGGAAAATTGTTTAAAAGTTCAACACAGCCTATTTCAACAATTCTATGCCCTTCTAAATAACTTAATCCTGTAGTCTCTATATCTAAAGTTATGCTTCTCAAATTAAAACTCCTTTAAGATGTCACGAATTTTTCTATTTTTTTTATTTTTTGCTTCTTTAATTATTTTAATAATCTCTTGATATAAATGCCTTTTTCCTCTATCTGACTTAATTATTATATGTGCTAGCTTTTGTTTCGTATAATCAGGAATTTGTTCTTTCATAGTTTTTTCGTACCTATCCTCATCCCAACCTTGTCTTCTCAAAACTCTTCTCTTTTGTAGGTCTTTGTTACATGAAAGCACTACAACAATATCATATTTTTTTATATTATCTTTTTCAAAAAGCAAAGGCACGTCAAAAACTAATAAATTTTTTTTTTCTCTTATCTTTTTTCTAAGCCAAAAAGACTGTTTTACCTGCAGTTTTTTATGAAGAAGGCTTTCTAAAAGTTCTAATTTATTTTTATTATTAAAAACAATATTTGCTAAAATATTTTTATCAACTTTGTTATTGTATATAGTGGAAGGAAATTTTTTTTTAATTTCAGTTATGGTTTCTTTTTTATTATAAAAATTAGCTATTTCTCTATCACAATCAAAAACATCTATTTTATTTTTTATAAAGTACTTACCTGCTTCTGTTTTCCCCATTCCAACGGAACCTGTAACTCCTAGTATTATCATGTCTTACTAATTATTCTTTTTATATTATTTATTAAACTAATATTGATTTTTGGTTTAATTTGAAACCAAATTTCAAAACTAGCTCTTGCTTGTTCAATAAACATATCTAAACCAGTAATAAATTCTAATTTTTGTTTCTTGGCTTGATTTATTAAATTAGTATTAATTGGATTATAAACTATATCATATATTATAGCTTCTTTATTTATTTTATTTAATTTAATTTCTAAATCAGGATAGCCTATCATACCTAAGCTACTAGTGTTTATTATTAATCCCGCTTCTTTAATATCTAGTTTAAAATTTGAAGAGAAGTTGATATCTTTATATTTTCTTTTTATTTGTGTTACTCTTTTTTTAGTTCTATTAACTACAGTTATGTCCTTTATGTTTTCTAGTTTTAGAAAATAAATTATCGCTTCTGCTGCACCTCCTGCGCCAAAAATAACTACTGGTCTTTTTTTATTCCAGTTTTTTTTAAGCAATCCTTTTTTAAAACCAATTATATCAGTATTAAATCCTTTTAGCTGATTGTTTTTTAAAATTAGTGTGTTTACAGCTCTAATGTTTTTAGCATTCGCGTCTATTGAATCTAATTGATTAATTATACTTTTTTTATACGGTATAGTTATATTCAATCCTAAAAAATTAAGTTTTTTTAGTGCTCCTTTTAAATGATTAATATTGTCTAAAGGAAGTGGCAAGTAATATGATGATAATCCGTATTTATTAATCCAATAATTATGTAAATAAGGAGAAAGTGACTGTTTTATAGGTTTTCCTATAATTCCTACTGCTTTAAAGGTTTCATTATTTATCATCATTTTTTCTTTTAAAAATTTTATAGTATTCTAAAACAGTAGCTGCTATCTCCTCAATTGATTTTTTAGTTACATCTATGGTAACCCATTTATTTTTTAAACATATTTTTTTTGCTTCTACTACTTCTTTTTCTAAAAGTTCGATATTTATGTATTCTGTTTTATTTATTTCTTTTAAAGCCTTTAGTCTAGATGTTCTTATCTGCTGTAGTCTTTCAGGACTAGCAAATAATCCTACTACTAGTGAATTTTTTGATATATTAGAAAAGTTTGGTTCCTGATTTAATACAAATGGAATATTAGCTACTTTTATTCCTTTATTTGCTAAGTAAATAGACGTTGGTGTCTTTGATGTTCGCGATACTCCAAATAAAATAATATCTGCTTTATTTTGTTCCATAAATTGTCCATCATCGTTCGCTATTGCATACTGTAATGCTTCTATTCTTTCGAAATAATCTTCTGACAAACTGTGCTGTTTGCCCGGGATTTGCGCATTTTTTGTTTTCAATTCAAATCCTTCTTTAAGAGCTATGATAGTACTATCTAAAATTGGATGAGCATTTATCTTTATTTCCATGCATTTCTTAAGTAAATATTTTTCCAGCTTTTTATTTATCATAGTATATAAAATCATTCCTGGCTTTTCTTTTACTATTTTAATTATATTATCTATTTGCTTATTAGACCTGATCAATGCCCATCTACTTTCATTGAAATTAATGTTTTCAAATCTTGCATATACTGACCTAGCCACTATTGAAACTGTTTCACCTGTAGAGTCAGATATTAAATAAATATGTGGATTATTATTTAACATTTTAATAAAAAAGTAATCTTTAAGCAAATATATCAGATTTTAATGAAATTTAATAAATCTATTAACAATATAATAAATTAATACGAAATATTAATGTTTTGTGGATAATTTTAATTTTGTTGTGTTTTTTAATGCAAACAAAAGTAGTAAATGTTAATATTAATGTTGATAAAATTTTATCCTTGTAATTATACTCATTACTACTACTAGTATATATAAATATATATATTATTAATTATAAAATGAATAAACTTATACTAGATAATCTTAATTATAAAATTACAGAAGAAGTTCCAGTATGGCTCATGCGACAAGCAGGAAGATATATGAAAGAATATCATATTGTGAAAAATAAATTTAATGGTTTTATGGAAATGTGTAAGAATTCAGACGCAGTTACTGAAATAACACTTCAGCCTATAAAAAAATTTGATTTTGATGCTGCTATTATTTTTTCTGATATATTATTAATTTTGGATGCTATTAATATAAATGTAGAGTTTATACCTGGTAAAGGACCAGTAATAGAGAATTTAGAAAGTTTAAAAAATATAAAATTACTATCAAGAGAACTAAATAGTGATAAAGTAAGACCTTGTTATAAGGCAATTAAAAATATAAAAAAAGAATTAACTGATAAGCCTTTAATTGGTTTTTCTGCAGCTCCCTGGACATTAGCAACATATTATATTGAAGGGAATATAACAAAAGACTTATCAAGAATAAAAAGTTTTAGTTATAAAAATTCAAAAGAGATGAACTTTATAATTGATTTATTCTCCGACTTAATATCACAACATTTGATAAATCAAATAGAGGCAGGAGTAGATTTAATACAAATATTTGATACTCATTCTTACCAAATGGATTATTTTATGCATCAAAAATATTCTACTAGACAAGTTAAAAAGATAGTAAGATCAGTTAAAGAAAAGTATCCCTATATACCTATAATTTACTATAGTAAAAATTTTCAATTTTTAGATAAAGATGTAAAAAATCATTTAAATTGTTTAAGTTTAAATTCAAATATTAGTTTAAAGGAACAAAAAAAATATTTTAAGGGAAATATTTGTCTACAAGGTAATCTAGACCCTTACTTATTAGTAGAGGGAGGAGAGTATATGGTTAAAGAAA
>MDTD01013214.1_pt1 | contig 13854 bp, 13 predicted proteins | sample 811221 | NCBI WGS metagenome assembly MDTD01 (sample SAMN05326646, study PRJNA326480) | marine metagenome | isolation source: seawater | place: Pacific Ocean: South West | collected 2011
GACTTCAGCCAAGTCGATGTTGCGAGCGTTAACACCCGCCATGGCATAGGCTTTGGTGGAGGCTTCCTTGGTGGCTTTGAGTTGCGTGATGGTGGGGCGGTCATGAAGTGCAAGATGGTCAGAGGCAGCGCCCGAACCTCGAACCCAAACCGGCGTATCGGTGAGTTTTCTGGCCACGTGATCGGCAGCGAGGACCACGCATGACGCCCCGTCGGAGGTTGGGCAGCAGTCGTAGAGCGTTAGCGGATCAGCGACCATGAAGCCGCCAGCCGCCTTCTCAAAACTCACCTCTTTCTGGATGTGCGCATCAGCGTTCATGGAGCCGTGGAGGTGATTTTTGACGCTCACGTGAACCAAGTCATCGTGGGTGGCGTCAAATTCGTGAAAGTACCGCCGAGCCATCAAGGCATACGTTCCGGGGAAGGTGAGGCCTGCGAGGCGTTCCCATTCCGTGTCGCCTGAAACCCCGAGCCAGTACCGTTTTCGTTCAGGTGTCAGGTCGTTCATTTTCTCAATGCCACCAGCGACCACAACATCGGCTTGACCGCTCTTGATGGCCATCCACGCATCTCTAAAGGCAAAACCGGAGGAAGCACACGCATTCTCAACCCGGCGAACCGAGATGCCATCCATGGCAGAGTGTTCGGTCAGGAGTGCCGCTGTATTCCCAAGTTGCGAACCACCAAACGCAATGCTACCGATGAAGGCTTCATCGATGACGGACGGTTCAAAATCGCCATCGACGCTTGCAAAAGCCTTGGCTGCGGCTTCAGCCCACATGCCTTTGAGCCCCGATGCATGATTTCCATACTTGGTTTGCCCGGCCCCGACGACGGCGACATCCACCATGGACCGTGGAGAAGGACGAGGCATTTCATACCCGCGCTTGGTTGGAAATCAAAGGACCTTCTTTCCAAGCCTCAACCTCCCGTAGGGTTCTTGAACAGGTCGCACCCGCATGGACTTCATGCTACGCCAATGCAGAGCCCACGGACACTTTTCAGGCACCAACTGCCCTGTTTGCAACGATGAAGGGAAATTCATCATGAGCGACCGGGAAGCCAATTCCCTCGGCCGCATCCTTGCGTTGGTCCTGCGCCACGCTCCCGAGAAATTCAACGTCGACATGGACATCAACGGATGGGTCAACACCCGCGAGCTCTCTGAGGCCATTGGCAACCAGCGACGCCATTACCACTGGCTGCGAGGATGGCACTTCGAAGCCATTGCCAACGCTGACGAGAAGGGCCGCTACCAGGTCGAGAACGGCATGATTCGAGCCACCTACGGCCACTCAATTGAACTGGACCTCGACCTTCCAACCGATGACATCCCCGAAGCCTTGTACTACCCGTGCGAATCGAGCGATGTTGAGACTTTGCTTGAGTACGGAATCACGGCAGGCGACCGCAAGAACGTCCACCTGTCCCGTTCCATCCAAAACGCCATGGAAGCCGGCCACGTGCGCATTGACCGCCCTACCATCCTCGAAATCGATACGACCCGCGCCATCGCAGACGGCCACACCATTTACCGAGCGGGGACCACAGTTTTCCTCACGGACGAAGTTCCAGGCGAGTACCTCTACAAGATCGAGGAAGACGACCCAATCATTCTCGAAATCATCGAGCAATGGGAACTCGAAGAAGAAGAGTGAGACGTCATTGCTCGGCGCCGCACGCCGGGCAAAAGGGCAAATCGGGCTCAAGCACAGCGTTGCATGTCTTGCAGTGGTCGTGTCCGGAAAGCAAGGCTTCGACCTTTTTGGGCGCAGGCGGTTGCGACATGGGCGATTCCGCTTCGACGAGTCGAATAGGGTCAATCCCGTGGCGTTGGAGTTCCTCAACCCTGTTCTTGTAGATAATGGCCTCTTGAATGGCCGATTCCAATTGCCAGAGCCGTTGTTCCCGCTCCTTGCGGTCCGCAATGGTGCGAGCTTCCTCAACACAAACTTGCAGGTGACGCATGAACGCCTCAACCGTGGGTTCCTCGCCCATGACGCTTTCACATGACCCGTGCCTCATGAAACCTTGCCATTCACTTCAAACGGTAGAATCATGATTCCTCACCCCCTGGTTGTGTCATGCGTGAGCGTGTCGTCATCAAGTGGGGAGGCGGGCTCATCACCAACAAGGACCGAATGAAATCCGTTCGCTCCGAAATCATTGACCATCTTGCCAACCAACTCGAAAGTTGTGTGTCCGCAGGGCTCGATGTGGTGCTCGTTCACGGCGCAGGCTCATTCGGCCATTTGAAAGCCAAAGCCTACCGATTGGCCGAGGGCCGGTGCTCGCTCGACGAGGTCCCAGGTGAGATGACGCAGGATGAAGCCGTCGCAGCCGTGCGAGAAGACATGATGGAACTGAATCAGCATGTCTTGGATGCACTGACCAAGTACGATGTGTCTGCTGTTTCACTCTCACCCCATCGTTGGGCACGCAATACCGGCCCTGAATTCGAGGGGGACCTATCGATGTTTGCCGCCGCACCACAGGGCATTGTCATGGTGACCCACGGGGACGTGGTGGATTGCGCCGGAGGGGCTGAGTTTGGTATTCTCTCGGGCGACGATTTGGTCTACCGACTGGCAACTGAACTCCCCGGTGTGAAACGACTGGTGTTCGCCATGGGTGGCGTTGAGGGCGTTCTCTCGTCCCCGCCGACCGGTGAAAACGACGAGGAGCGATTGATGCCCACCCTCTCACAAGAGGATGTCTTCCAGGGCGAACACGCTGCCCACATGGACGTGACGGGCGGCATTGGCCTCAAGGTGGCTCGTGGCTTTGCAGCAGCATCGCATGGGATTGAGGTCCATCTTGTCAGCGGCGAGATTGACCATCGAGTCCGCGATGCATGCCTTGGCGAACCGGTGCGTGGAACGGTTTTGACGCCTTGATGGTGCAGAGAACTCTTCATGTAGCCTCCGCGACTCCAACAAAGCGGTGAACACATGGCAGGGTATGGAATCGACGATGTCCCGCATGTTGAATTGAACCCTGACGAAATCGCCGCACTCAATGCTGCTGACCAGGCACAAGCCTCGTTGATGGCAGAGGCCGTGATTCAAGTTGCGGAAGACGATACCGTCATCGGGCCGATGTCAAAACTTGAGGCCCACCAAGGATCTGGTCATTTTCACCGAGCGTTCAGCGTCTTGTTGTTCAACACCAACGGAGAAATGCTCCTCCAACAACGATCATCCGACAAGGTCACTTTCCCCAGCGTTTGGGCGAACGCATGTTGCTCCCATCCGCTTCACAGCCCCGAAGAAATGGAAGAAAACGACGCCATGGGCGTGAAGCGGGCCGCCATCCGCAAACTCGAACAAGAACTCGGCATTGACCCCTCCACCATCTCAACCAACGACATGACGTTCATGTCCAAAATGCGATACGCTGCTCGGATGAACAGCGAATGGATTGAGCGAGAAGTGGACCACATCATCGTGATGTGCGCTGATGTTGATATTGCACCCAACCCGAACGAGGTGGCCAACACCATGTGGGTATCTCAGGAAGAACTCGAAGCCATGCTCCTTGAAGAACGGCCACCTGAGGAAGCCATCGCACCTTGGTTCCGATGCATTGCCGCACGCGTGATGCAGCCCACGTGGTGGGCATCGTACAACGACCAGAAGGCCCTGGTTGAACTGGCCGACGACCTCATTCACGACATGGGTGACATCACCTACATGCTGCCAGGCGCTGAAGGTGCTGACCTCCTCACCGCCATCATGGAAGTGAAACCACTTATCGAGCAACGCATTGAAACCAGCCTTCGTGCATCCCGCCATGAACGCTTGGGTGACGCCATGATGCACCTCATTGAAGGCGGAGGAAAGCGGATGCGAGCCACCCTTCCTTGGCTGGTTGGCAAGGCGGTCGGCGACACGCACTCTGGACTGTTCGACATCGGTGCTGCGATTGAAACCGTCCACAATTTTACGCTGGTCCACGATGACATCATGGACGACGATGAGATTCGTAGGGGCCGAAACGCTGTTCACATTGAATACGGTCTACCAACCGCCATCAATGCGGGCGACGCCATGCTGGCCATTGCGTTTGAGCGACTGGTTCAGGCTGAAAACCTGGAGCCAGAAGATGTAGCACCTTTGGTCAATCGTATCGCTTGGATGGTTCGAAGGGTCAGCGAAGGACAGCAATTGGACATTGAATTTGAGGACCGCCTCGAAGTTTCAGAGGAAGACTATCTCGAGATGATTGAAGGGAAAACGGCCGTGATGTTCTGGATTTGCGCTGAAATCGGTGCGCGAATTTCGGGAGCGGACGAAGAAGTCATCCAACTCATGGCCGATTGGGGCAAGGCGCTCGGACTCTGTTTCCAACTCATGGACGACGTCATAGACGTGCTCTCCGATTCCGAGACGTTGGGGAAGCCCGCCGGGTCAGACATCGCTCAAGGAAAGCGGACGTTGATGATCATCCACGCGCTTCGACAGCCCGACGGACCGGTTAAGCAGCGTTTGTTGGCCGTGTTGGGCGAGGGTGAGTCGGTGGAACCCGACGCACTGGCTGACGGTTTGGCAGCTCTTGCCGAATTGGGATCGGTCGATTATGCACGCAACATGGCCGAGGACTTTCACCGTCAGGCCCATGCTTGCCTGGACCGACTTGAGGACAACCCAGCCTTGCGGGCGCTCAGAGAACTCACGGATTTCCAACTGGCCCGCCTTCATTGATGATCTTCACATCATCGCCCACGGTGATGCTTCCTTCATGCATGACGCGAGCATACCAACGGGTCTGGCCTTCGGTTTTCCGATGGCTCAACCAATTGAAGTCCCCCTTGGTAAACGAGGCTTTGATCGTCTTGCATGGGGGGGCATCGCTGGTGATGCACAGTTTCACCTCACCGAGTTCGAGCACCGTACCCACCATCAAATCGCCAGGATGGGTGCCGCCGAGCAACACATTCTCGCCGGTACTCCCGGCTGAGATCGGGTGGCCTTCGGCTTGAAGGAATTCCAACACGTGTTGTTCAAGGATGGAGACGGCCTTGAGCGGCCCACCATGGTGCTTGCGATCGTTCTGTTTGTCCCCAATGCAACCCTCTCGGTGAACCTCCAGTGTATGAACTGGGTGCTTCGGAACACCCCCCTCGGGGTTCACGTGGAGCCCAAGAACGACTCCCGTCATGGGTCAACCTCAATCGGCGTAGTACGATTCGGGGTTAGGCTCGGGCTTCAGACCCTTGCGCTGACGGATTTCCCCGACGACCTTGTCAAAGAGTTGCGGTGGGAGAATCTCGAATCCAAGGTTTTCCGTGTTCCAAACAGCTCGTCCCTGCGATGCTGCACGGATGTCGTTTGAGAACCCGAAGGTTTCAGCGATGGGGATGACGCCAACAACGGTGGTGACAGCGCCTTCCGAAGGCATGTCTTCGATGATACCGCGGCGGGTGGTGACTTCACGTGTCACTTGTCCCAACCAGTCGTTGGGCACCGAGATGAAGGCCTTCTGCATGGGTTCGAGAAGCACCGTCTTGGCTCGCATCATGGCACCCTTGATGCCGTTTCGCACGGCAGGGATGGTCTGAGCAGGTCCACGGTGAATGGCGTCTTCGTGGAGTTTAGCGTCGACGAGTCGCACGTACATTCCCTGAACGGGTTCGTCAGCGATGGGTCCCTTGACACACACTTCGTTGAAGGCTTCAATGATGAGTTCACGGGTTTCGTGAAGGTTCTGAATACCCTTGGTGTCGTTCACGAGCACGTTGGTGCCGTTGATGGCGTAGATTTTGCGCATCGTGTCCTTGTCCATGCCGTACTCGCCGAACTTGTTGCCGACTTCCTTGGCATCGCTGCTTCGGACCGAGCCATCACCGAGTTCACCTGCTCGCAGAGCTGCGACGACTTCAGCGGGGAGCGCTTCGATCTCAAACATGAATCGGTTGTGGCGGTTGGGGGACTTGCCCTCAAACGAGTTACCTCGGTTCGAGCCCTGAATACCTTCTCGGTAGACAACAATGGGTGGGCTCACCTTGACCTTGATGTTCTGTTCCTCTTCGATGCGGTAGACGGTAATTTCCAAGTGGAGTTCACCCATACCAGCGAGCAGTGCTTCACCGGTCTCTTGGTTGGTGGTAACCTGTAGCGAAGCGTCGGCCTTGGCCAACGAGCGAAGAGCATCAATGAACTTGGGCAAGTCCTTCATGCTCTTGGGTTCGACAGCGACGGTAACGACCGGGTCGGAATAGTGGCGAATGGCTTCAAAGGGCGTGAAGTCCTTGTCGCGAGACAAGGTAACACCAGCTGCAGCAGAGCGGATACCAGTGACGGCAGCGATGTTGCCTGCAACGACCTTGGGCACGGTGATACGGTCGCCACCGACCATCATGGCCACTTGCTGAACACGCTCAGGCTTGGCAGCGCCAATGGCGTAGACCGATTCACCTTGGTTGATGGCACCGGAATACACACGACCCACAGCGACTTCACCGGCGTGCGGGTCCATCCAAATCTTGGTGACCATCATGGCGAGCTCGGCTTCGGGGTCGCAGTTGATCATGGCTTGACCGATGTCCGACTCAAGGTCGCCCGTCCAAATGTTCGGAATACGATACTTCTGGGCGTCAATGGGGCCGGGAAGCTTGGTGACCGCCATGTCCAGCAGCACTTCGTGAACGGGTGCTTTCTGAGCGAGCGTTTTCTGGTCTTCGTTGTTACAGTACTCGAAAATCTCCTTGAAGGAAATACCAGACTTGGCCATGTAAGGGACGGTGATGCCCCAGTTGTGGTAGGCCGAACCGAATGCGACCGTGCCGTCTTGGACGGACACCTGCCAGGCCTTGCCCATGCCTTCGGGGGCGAACTGCTTGATGAGCTTGTTGACCTTCTTGATGGTCTCCGTAAAGCGAGCCATCATGTCTTCAGGCGTGACCTGCAATTCATTGATGAGGCGGTCGACCTTGTTGATGAAGAGAACCGGCTTGACCTTCTCCTTCAGCGCTTGGCGAACCACGGTTTCGGTTTGGGGCATCGGGCCCTCAACCGCACAGGCGAGAATGAAACAACCGTCGACAGCACGCATGGCGCGGGTGACGTCGCCACCGAAGTCAACGTGGCCAGGGGTGTCGATGAGGTTGATGAGGTAGTCCGTGCCTTCCACGGCGTGGACCATGGAAGCCGAAGCAGCGTTGATGGTGATACCACGAGCCGATTCTTGCTCGTCAAAGTCCAACACACGGGCTGCACCAGCGAGTTCGTTGGACATCATGCCTGCACCGGCGATGAGGTTGTCCGAGAGCGTGGTCTTGCCGTGGTCAATGTGAGCAGCGATGCACAAGTTCCTGATTTGAGGAAGAACGTGCATGACTTCTGTGGCCTTCTTGATGTTGTCTTCTTTGCGTCCCATGGTAACCACCGTGTTCTCGTTGCTTCGCCCACTGAAAAGGGGTTCTTAAGTGCCTCGCAGGAGAGGGGTGAATCAGTACACGAGTTGCACGTCCGAAGCCGTTGACAGCGCAACAACGCCGGGCGGTCCGCTCCATGCGATCTTGTCGTCTGGAACGTAGAGTGCACCGTCCCCTTCCGAATGACCGAGGGTCGCTTTCACGGACCCAAAGGAACAGTGCAAATCAGCGCCGTCAAGCAACGCATCCATGAAGCCGTGAACCATCGTGGAATCGGCCCCCATTTGTGATTCCAGATCCCCCAGGAATTGAGGGTCGAGCAATCGAACCCCGGCGGCAGCGAAGAAAACGCTAACGTCATGACCGTCGTTCACGGCCTGAGCAGCACATGCGAGCCCGACAATGGACTTCATTCGGTCGTGGGCAGGGTCGGAGACAAACTTGACGAACACCTTCGTTGGCATGTCGGTGCATGATAGCAGGCAAATCAAGAACATTGCCCACTCAAGCGGGCCAACGAATCTTCTGGCTCAACGGGCCGAGGCAGCAATGCGCTCGAGTTCTTCCTTCTTGCCAACGGCATAGGAAGTTACATCGCCTTCGCTGGCTTTGGTCAGCTCGTTGATGATGCAGTTTTGAAGGGTTCGCTTGGACTTGTGCGTTCCTTGCTGTGCGCCTTTGGCCAAGTTAGCAAGGGCGACGTCGAGTCGACGGGATGGCGAGGAATCAACGGCCTTTGGTTGGGAGACGGCACCGAACTTGATTCGGGTGATCTCTTCCATGGGCGCAGCAGAGCAAATAGCGTCAACGAACACCTGGAGAGGGTTGTTGCCGGAGCGCTCTGCGATTTGGTCCAAAGCACCTTCGAACGCCTTCATGGCGCCCATTTTCTTGCCGGTGTAAGAACCGGTGCGCATGAGTTTGTTGATGTAGCGCTCAACGACGGAGAGCTTTGATTTTCCGAACCAAGCGTTGGCGTGGCGGCCACCGGTGTGGGGGACACCCACGGTGGTGAGGTTGATGTAAGGGGCAAGACCGGGGTCTCGGCAGGTCACTTCGCTTGCGTCCCACTTACCAAACACCTTGGTGCCGATACCGGCAATGGGCTTGACTTCAACAACATCTGATTCTGAATCGCTCATCATCAACACCTCAGCGGACAGGCTTCTCCTTTCGGCCACGGACCATCTCGTCAAGCGAGACGCCGTTCACTTGGATGACCTTGTAGCGGACACCAGGAATATCACCGTACGAACGACCCATGCGTCCGCCGATACCTTCGACCATGACTTCGTCGTGCTCGTCGATGAAGTTGATAGCACCGTCGCCAGGGGCGAAGGCGGTCAACTTGTTGCCGTTCTTAATGAGGGAGATTTTCACGGCCTTTCGGATGCCGGAGTTGGGTTGCTTCGCTTCGATGCCGACCTTTTCGACAACGATACCCTTGGCTTGGGTGGACCCAGCAAGCGGGTCGTGCTTGGCGCGGGACTTGAGCATGCGCTTCTTGTACCGGCGGTCGGACCAACGGAATTTTTGTCGGTCTTTGGCCATCTTTGCACCTGCGAAGAGTCCTCTGCCCATCATGTTCACCTCATTGAAGCATTTCGCCGACTTGCCGCCCCTATTTAATCAAATCCCTTTGAGCGTGCGCATCATGGGCGGCGTCGTTTGATTTCCATGATGAAAATGACGGCCACTTTCATCCATGAACAACATTGAAACAACGCCGACCGCTGGCGTGAATATGGCCTTCCGTGACCACCTTGGTGCAGCGACCGAAGAATCCGCTGAAGTCAGCCTCATTCACGGGATGCTGAAGCACTCTCAAGCCAGCGGCCACGCCATGACCGTCTACACCAACATTCCCGAATGCCCCGGGCACCGTGCGGCCGTGAACATGCTGACTCGAGATCGCCTCTGCGCAGCGATTGGTATCGAGCCCGAAGAATACATCGATACCCTGGGATGGGCGATGGACCATCCCAGCGAGCCCGTCGTTGTCTCAAAAAACGAAGCGGCGTGCTTTGAAAACGTCGCATCAGACGTCGACCTACGCACCATCCCGATCCCGCACCATTGGCCCCAAGACCGAGGTCGATATTCTTCTGCAAGCATCATCATCGCCCAAGACAACGGGATCCGAAACGTCTCCTTCCATCGTCAGTTTTTGCGAGATGAAAACCACCTCGTGGTTCGCTTGGTTCCACGGCACCTTCGAACCATGGTGATGAATGCACGGAAAGAAGGTCGCGAAGTCAACGTGGCCATCGTCAATGCTCCTGACCCCGTGGTCCTGCTGGCGGCTGCTATGTCGTTCAACGACAACATCGATGAGTTGACCATCGCAGCTGCGCTTCACGAGAAATTGTACGGCACACCGCTTAACCTCGTGGAAGTGCCCAACGGCGTCCACGTTCCCGCCGATGCAGAATACGTCTGGTGGGGGCGAATCACCCTTGAGGACGACGATGAGGGACCCTATGTCGACATCACGGGAACCGTGGACGATGTACGGCAAGAACCTGTGATTTCCATCGATGGTCTCACCCACCGCAACGAACCCATCTTCCACGCCTTGATTCCTGGTGAGGCCGAACACAAAACCCTGATGGGTCTTCCTCGAGCGCCGACCATCAAGGCGGCGGTGAACGAGGTCGTTGAGTGCCTTGATGTCCACATGACCGAGGGTGGTTGTGGATGGCTGGGTGCCGTGTTGAAAATTCGAAAAGCCGAGGCCAACGACGGCATGAAGGCCATCCAAGCAGCGTTTGACGGCCACAAGAGCATGAAGATCGTCACCGTCGTGGACGAAGACATCGACATCACCGACCCCGTGCGCGTGGAGTGGGCCATGATGACCCGTTGGCAACCCGACAAGGACACGCTGATTTTGAGTGACCAACGGGGAAGTTCACTCGATCCGTCCCGCTACAACGACGGGAAAACATCGAAAATCGGTTATGATGCAACCATTGATTTTGGGGTTGACAAATCCGGATTTATGTCCGTGCAGTGAGGGAGAACCATGACAGAAAGCCAAGATCTCCTGCAACATCCACGCAGGAACTTGGGAAACAGGTACCGCTCAACCGCACAAAAGTTCGCCAATCTCGCCAAAGCCGATCCGGAACGGGCCAAAGAAAACATGGATTGGGCCGAGCAAAATGCACGTCAAGCCATCCTTCACGATTTCACGGATGAACGAAACTGGCGCTACCTCGCTGAACTCAAAACTCTGAACCATGATTCTGGTGGCCTTCAAGCGGTCTTGGAGGACGTGTTTGTCGTGCTGGGGCGCGACCCCGAGAACCTTGACCAACTCGTCAACATCGACTACCTCATGGTGGGAAGAGAACTGCTTGAGGCGGCGTTTGCCAGAGACCCGCTCGACCCCGACGCATGGTGGGATGCGATGGTTGCCGATGAAACGGAGGCAGGGCTTGAAGAATTTTCAACGAGGTGCCGTCGCTTGGATTTTCGCGACCAACGAGCCAACATCGTGTTTGGTCGACGCCTTGAACGGATTCGCAAAGCGGGTCACGAAGACGTCTTCATCGACCTTGCGAGGCATTTGTTGGCGCACCGACCCATCAACCACGAATTGTGGTTGGAAATGGGAAGATTGCACGAACGTCGTCGGGAAATGGATGAAGCGTGGTCGTGTTACGACCAAGTTCAGCAATTACGACCCCATCTCAAGGAGCGTGACCGCTTCCTCCAGCGCCTCAAAGGTGACATGGATGGTGAGCAAAAGCAGCCGTGGTCTGGGCCTTCGGTTGAACATCGTTCGGCCTTCCTTGAAGGCATGCGATCACTCACGGAAAGAATCTCCGCACCGACACCCGCCCCAGCCTCGATCGAAGCCGAAGAAGATGTCATTCAACGCCATCCCGACGAACATCAACTGGAAGCCTTGATCGAACAAGGCGACGTGCAGTCGGCGTTCTTCCTCGCACGCCGGTTGCTGGCCGCAGGTGAAGATTGGGCTGAGCCTTGGCTTGCGCGAATTCAAGCCGTCATGGAGTGATTCCATGGTATCTTCCTGTCCCAGGTTTGTCTTGGCGTGGGTCACCCGTGAAGGGGAGCGTTGTACAACAATGGGAGAAGGTGGAAGCGTGCTGTTTGTTGAGCATCCTGAGCGGGGTTGGGAAATCCCAGGTGGCCACTTGGAGGCAGGAGAACATCCTGAGGAAGCCCTCCATCGTGAGCTTCTCGAGGAAACGGGATTGACAGGAACCCTCGTTTCTTGGAACAAAACCTACTACCCAGAAGGGTGGGTTGCTCATGTCGTGGTGCCAGCTGAACACAGCCCTGCATGGACCGTCGATGACGAGAACGTTCATGCCGTTCGCTGGTGGGACACCGTGCCACCGGTCAAAGCATGGACGGTTGAGGAATTTGAGGAACTGGCCGTCATCTTTTCTGATTGAACGCCAGCACGCCGCCGCCAACGCCCTTACAGCATGGTCAGTTCGCTCAACCGCTTGCCCCAGGCTGCCGTTTCTTCGGGTGTTGAAGCACAGGCTTGTGCCACCGCTGCCAACATGGGATCTTCAACGGCCTCAGGCGAAGCCATCAATTCGGCAAAATGCTCCATGTTTTCGAGTCGGTGGGCAAGGGTAAGCATGGCACGAACCGCCGGGCGTTCAGGGCCGCCCCATCCCTTCTCAAGGTGCTTCACGCACCATTCAAACACCCCGTGAATGTCATCGGGATGGACGGTGAGCACAGGTGGCTCTTGCTCGAGATCAAGTGGCTGTGCTCCCTCAACCTGAACGTGCATCGGCTTTGCGTCCTCAGATTGATGGCCGATGGCCAAATCAAGAAACATCGATCCAGCCTCGATGGCCATCTGGTGCTGGGCGGCCATGATCGCGTGTTTGTGGGCGTTCCAAGCGTGTCGGCCTGCATCAAAAACATGGCCCAAACCGTGGCGAATCCGACTGGCTCCGAGTCGAGAGATCGCAATGGTTTCGTGGGCGTGTCCTGCGCTTCTTGAGATATCACCGTACACTTGGAGCGCCATCAACGCCTCGCCTTGTGCCATGTGGAAGGCTGCTTTGTTCAGCAGCGAAAGGTCGTGATCTCGGCTTGCCTTCGCAACAGATTTGAGACGAGTTTCAGCCCAGGTCAAATCCTCTTCAGCACCCTCAGCGTCACCCGCTTCAAAGCGAACCAAGCCGCGTTCCATGCGCAAGCGACCTTCCAGAGCCAGGTCCCGTGTTTCCGGTGTACGCACCACGGCAAGTGCCGATTCGATGGCTTCTCCGAGGTGGGTATCACCCAGCCATCGCCGTCGAATCAACCCGAGAACGGCGTGCTCTCCAGGACTCAAATGAGGCTCCATCGCATCGAGGAGTTCAGGTGCATCCATGAACAAGGCTGCTTCGGCCAAGGAAAGCCAAGAAGGCCACTCCAATTCATCCTTCCACACTACAAGCGTGTCTGAATCAACGGGCCCCTCTGTCCGCCAGCGTGAAACGAAGGTGCCGGGTCCTTTCGGGGGCTCGATGACGGTCATGAATTCACCTCATTCCTTGCCGTTCGGGCAACAGCATCGATAAAGGCGGTTTCGGCAGCGATCGGATGGGCATCACCGGACCAACCCGCAGCCCCGTCGTGGCCACCACCCTCACCCCCAATGGACTGGGCCACTTCCTCCATGAGATGACCCATGTGCAATCCTGCAAGCACGCTGGAACGTGGAGCACGAACGGTGAGGCGAGTGGAACCATTTCTCGAACGTGTCACCACGACCGCATCGGCTCCCAGGCCATTGAGGATGGACGCAACCCGCCCTTCGAGCGTTCCGGCCGTGGTCCTGAGAATCGTCCATGGTCCTGCTTCCGTGGTTTCCGCTCGCTGAAGACCTCTCAAAATGGCTCCACGGTCGCTGGGTGTGGTCGGTGCATCTTCCATCTCCTGGATGAACGCCTGATAGTCCAAACCGCTTCGTTCAATCAAACGGGCAGCCGTGTTGAACGAACGACCATTGGCATGACGAAACCGAGCAGTGTCGGTCACGAGTCCTGCGAGAAGAAATTCACACACGGGTAAACTGAGGGCTGAACGTGCATGTTGTTCAAGATAGGCAGCCACCACCTCGGTCGTGGAGCGAGTGTCCCACTTCAACCCAAGATCATCCTCGCCCAATTCCCAAGCATCGGTGGCATGATGGTCAATCACACACAACGGTACGCTGGGCAGGGATAAACCGGTCTGGTCGGGTGCTGCTGCATCAACGACCACCACAGCAGCCAGTTGTTTGGGCCACGACGTGTGCCCATCCTCCAAGATTCGAAACGGCGCCTGGTGCTTGGCGACATACCGTGCCGCCACCCGGCCGATGTGGAGACCACAAGCCAGCATATTGGGATGGGTTGCAGCGAGCGCAATAGCTGAACCGACGGTGTCCATGTCCCCGTTTTTTCCGGTGACGACGGCGACGGGACCCTTGCCCGTGTAGGTGGTCAACCAAGC
>MDTD01054140.1_pt1 | contig 13854 bp, 12 predicted proteins | sample 811221 | NCBI WGS metagenome assembly MDTD01 (sample SAMN05326646, study PRJNA326480) | marine metagenome | isolation source: seawater | place: Pacific Ocean: South West | collected 2011
GCCTACAGAATTGCTTGTGAAATAATGAACACAAATTCTTAACGTGAAATTTTTGAAATTGAGGCGAAAATTCCTTATATTAGGGAAAAAGGACACACTCACCTAAAACTATATATTATGAAAAAACTATTCTTTATCGCCGCAATTATGAGCATCGCATTCATGGGTTGTACTGTGGAGAGCGAAACTGCAAAAGTAGATCTTGAAGCTGAAAAAGCTGCTGTGGAAGCAGTTCTTGAACAGTACATTGTTGCTAATATGGAGCAGGATTTTAACCTGATCGTTCAGATCTGGGAACCGGATGAACGCGTGATTCTTATCGGTACCGAATCTCACGAAAGGCTTGTAGGATGGGACAATATCGAGAAGGCATATAAAAATCAATATGGTGCATATTCAGAAACTTTTATCGTGGTTAGTGACCAAATGATCCGCGTTGATAAGTCGGGTACCATTGCATGGTTTTCAGAAAGTTTAAAATATAACTTCATTTATAATGAAAAAGCCAGAAGTTTTTCAGATATTCGCTTCACGGGAGTATTGGAAAAATTAGATGGAAAATGGCTCCTTGTACAAGGGCACTTATCTGTCCCTACCGAATTGGAAAAGAAAGAAGTTTATTAATCGAATACCTAGAATTATTAATTATGTCAGAAAAGCCTAAAAAAGACGATGTTCAGTCGAAAATGATGAGCATGGAAGCCGGTGAATATTACTGGTGTGCTTGTGGAAACAGTTCTACCCAACCGTTTTGCGACGGATCACATAAAGGTACCAGCAAAGAGCCTTGCGCGGTAACTTTCGAAAAGAAACAAGAAGTAATGTGGTGTATGTGTAAACGCACCAAAACTCCGCCTATCTGCGATAAAGGATGTAAAGAATAAAAAAAAGCCGCTCATTGAGCGGCTTTTTTTTATTAGACGATTAGGCGATTTCCGATTGTCAATGTAAGCGAAGTCGCCATTCCACAATCTTAATTCACTAAATCTTACTGCCCTTCGACTGCGTAAAATTTGCGAGTAATTTTTACTTCGCTCGGGGACCTTTTACCACAGAATATAGATAAGTACTTGGTCACTGAGTGGAGCAAAATTTACGGAATTTTGCGGAATCGAAGTGCCTTTAACTATAAGTTCTTTAATAATTTATTGTTCCCTTGAATTAATGCCTTCTTTTTTTTGTGAGTCCACCTTTGGATTTGCTTCTCTCTTATAAAAGCATGATCAATTCTGTCAAACACTTCAAAGTAAACCAATTTAATAGGACGATATTTTCTTGTGTAATTAGCTCCTTTCCCAGTCTGATGTTTTTGAATTCTGGATTTTAAATCTCGTGCACTCCCTGTATAATATCTACCATTGGAGCAGAGAAGAATATACATATACGCTTTTGCCATACATATTAGTTCCAAAAATAGAAAATCGTCCGCTAGTTTTATAGGTGATTGCAATTTGTGACTAGCTTTTTGTAAACCTTAGTCATTAATTCTAACCGCCCTTCGACTCTCCCGCCTGCGGCGGGATCGCTCAGGGACCATTTACCACAGATAATAGATAAGTAAATGGTCACTGAGTGGAGCAAAATTCTTTAGAATTTTGTGGAATCGAAGTGTCGTCCAATAAAAAAGCCTTTCGAAACTCGAAAGGCTTTTTTGATTTATTCTGCTAATATCAGAATTTTATTTTTCAGGACTTCAATAACCCCGCCGTTGACATCAAAGTATTCCAGTTTGCCGTCTTCGGCTTCTACTTTAATTTTGCCTTTACCAAGCACAGAAATGAGTGGTGCGTGATCTTTAAGGATGGCAAATTTACCGTCGATTCCCGGAAGCTGAACCATTTTGGCGCTTCCTTCAAATACAGTACTGTCTGGGGTTACGATCTCAATATTCATCATGATTAACTTACAGTTTCAAGCATTTGTTTACCTTTTTCAATAGCTTCTTCAATGGTACCTACCATATTGAATGCAGCCTCAGGATATTCATCCACCTCACCATCCATGATCATATTGAAACCTTTAATGGTATCTTCAATGGTAACGATCGTACCAGGAATTCCGGTGAACTGCTCAGCTACATGGAATGGCTGAGATAAGAAACGCTGAACACGACGTGCTCTGTGAACAACTTGTTTATCTTCTTCAGAAAGTTCATCCATACCTAAGATGGCGATGATATCCTGAAGTTCTTTATATCTCTGTAAGATCTCTTTTACTCTTTGTGCGGTACCATAATGCTCATCACCTACGATATCAGGAGTCAGGATACGAGAAGTTGAATCCAATGGATCAACTGCAGGGTAAATACCTAACTCAGAAATCTTACGACTCAATACTGTTGTTGCATCAAGGTGAGCAAATGTTGTTGCAGGAGCAGGATCTGTTAAATCATCTGCAGGTACATAAACGGCCTGTACAGATGTGATCGAACCACGCTTCGTAGAAGTAATACGTTCCTGCATAATTCCCATCTCAGTTGCAAGAGTTGGTTGGTAACCTACCGCTGATGGCATACGACCCAGTAGTGCCGAAACCTCAGAACCTGCCTGCGTGAAACGGAAGATATTATCAATAAAGAAAAGGATGTCGCGACCACCTGATTTCTCATCACCATCACGGAAGTATTCCGCTACAGTAAGACCAGATAATGCTACACGAGCACGTGCCCCAGGAGGCTCATTCATCTGACCGAATACCATGGTAAGAAGAGATTCTTTAAGTTTTTCTTTATCAACTTTAGAAAGGTCCCATCCACCTTTTTCCATACTTTCTTTAAACTCATCACCGTAGTTTACAAGACCAGCTTCGATCATCTCACGAAGTAAGTCATTGCCCTCACGGGTACGTTCACCAACACCGGCGAATACTGAGAAACCTGAATACTGCTTTGCAATATTATTGATCAGCTCCTGGATAACAACTGTTTTACCAACACCTGCACCACCGAACAAACCAATCTTACCACCTTTTGCATAAGGCTCGATAAGGTCAATTACTTTGATACCTGTGTATAAAACTTCTGCTGAAGTAGATAAGTTTTCGAATGCTGGTGGTTCTGCGTGAATCGGATAGCGAACTTCACTATCAACCTCACCTAAACCATCAATAGATTTACCAATAACGTTAAATAAACGTCCGTTGATCTCTTCTCCGGTAGGCATCGAAATAGGTTGACCTGAAGCAGTCACCTCCATACCACGACGAAGACCGTCTGTTGAGTCCATCGCGATCGTACGCATTGTATTTTCACCAATATCTTGCTGTGCTTCTAGTACAATTACATTGCCTTCTTTATTCGTAACTTCAAGAGCGTCATAAATATTCGGTAGTGTTTGATCCTGATCGAAAGTAACGTCAATTACAGGTCCGATAATCTGAGATATTCTACCAACACTTTGTTTCTCCATTCTGAGTATTTTTTGTTTTGAGCAAAGATAATAAAGTAAATTATTTCTTTATTCTTGTTTAGACTAATTTTTTATAAGACTTCTTCAACTTTTGTTTTTTCTGCTTCTTTTTGCTTCCCAAGAAAGCTTTTTTGCTTAATAATCAGCATAGCAACACCAATGGTGATAGCCGAATCAGCAATATTGAAAACTGGGCGGAAGAAGATGAAATCGCGACCACCTAAATAAGGGAACCACTCCGGATAATGTGTTCTTAGTATCGGGAAGTAGAACATATCTACTACTTTTCCGTGTAAGAAACCAGCATATCCACCTCCTTCAGGCATAAATTTGGCCACCTCATAATACGAGCTTGCAGAAAAGATCAATCCATAGAACATTGAATCGATAATATTTCCAACTGCGCCTGCAAAAATGAGTGATATCGCAATGATGAGTCCTTGTTTTGCACCTTTTTTGGTGAGATCAACAAGATACCAACCGATTGCTGATACGGCCAGAATTCTAAAAATGCTTAAAGCAATCTTTCCCCAGCCACCACCTTTGGTGAATTCCATTCCGAAGGCCATTCCGTTATTTTCGATGAAATGTATCAGACCCCAATTCCCGAACAAACTAATTTCCTCTCCTAAATGCATATTTGTTTTGATCCAGATCTTAAGAATCTGATCGATGATCAGGATCGCAAATATGATGATCAATGGTCTTTTCAAGTCTTCTGTTATTTAAATGAAAAAGAAGTAACCAACACTGCTGATTACTTCTTTTATATTGTTCTTATAAAAGTTTATTGTTTAAGTTTTGCATCAATACTTAAGGTTGCATGAGGTACGCTTCTTAGTCTCTCTTTCGAGATCAATTTACCGGTTACACGACAAACACCGTAAGTTTGGTTTTCAATGCGGATCAATGCATTCTCAAGATTATTGATGAATTTTTGTTGACGAGCAGCCAAACGACTGTTTTCCTCTTTTGAAAGAACATTTGAACCCTCTTCCAAAATTTTAAAAGTCGGGGAGGTGTCATTTGTGCCATGATCGCCGCTGTTTGTATAAGCTTCAGTTAAAAGAGCTAAATCTTTTCTGGCTTTCTCCAATTTGGTTTCAATAAGTTCTCTGAACTCTTGTAATTCCGCATCAGAATATCTGGTTTTTTTTGCGTCTTTTTTTTCCATGGCGTTCATTTTTTAATGATTTCAAATATTCTTTATGACCTTTTAGCGACTATGATTTTGAGATCAAAAGTCGGCTTTCAATCTTGTCAACTAGCTCAGTTACAAATACGTTATCGTCTTCGATGAGCTCTACAAAGTCAAGTGATTCAGCTAAGGTCTCTGAACAAATATATGAATAATTATTGTTAATTGCTTCATCAATTTCAGGGTTTTTTTGGAGGCTGATTTTGATCGAATCCGTAACCTCAAGACCCATGTCTTTTCTGAAATTCTGAATACGATTGATCAACTCTCTGGAAATCCCTTCTTCTTTTAATTCTTTGGTCAACGTGATGTCTAAGGCAACAGTCAAACTGTCCATATTGGCAACAACCCAACCCGGAATATCTTCAGTTAGTATATCCACATCTACAAGCTCGATTTCACATGCTTGGCCATCGATATCTACAACATATTTACCTTCACCTTCGATCTTTGCAATATCCTCCTGAGTGAATTGATTCACTGCAGCAGCGATCTGCTTCATTAATTTACCATATTTAGGTCCTAATTTTTTGAAATTAGGCTTGATCTTCTTCACAAGAATACCTGCATCTTCAGTAAGGTATTCGATCTCTTTGATATTCGTTTCCGACTTGATCAGATCACTCACTTTACGAACCTGCTCTTCAAATTTCTTATCCAATGCAGGGATCATGATCTTATTCAATGGCTGACGAACTCTCATATTGGTTTTCTTACGTAAAGAAAGAACCATAGATGAGATCTTTTGTGCAAGCTGCATTCTTTCTTCAAGATCTTTATCAATTTGATCTTCATTTGCAGACATGAAGTCAGTTAAGTGAAGTGAATCCACTGTATGACGACCCGTAACTGCATTTAAATCCATGAATAATCGATCTGTAAAGAATGGGGCGATTGGTGACGCTAGCTGTGCAATGGTTTCTAAACAACGATATAGTGTCTGATATGCAGAGATCTTATCTGTTGAGTAGTCACCTTTCCAGAAACGACGTCTTGAAAGACGAACATACCAATTACTTAAGTGAGCATCTACGAAGTCTGCAATTGCACGACCTGCTCGAGTTGGCTCATAATCATTATAAGCTTCATCAACCTTTTTGATCAGTGAATTTAATTCTGAAAGTATCCAGCGATCGATCTCAGGGCGTTCGTTGAATGGAACTTCTTCCTCTTCGTATTTAAAGCCATCAATATTGGCATAAAGTGCGAAGAATGAATAGGTATTATAAAGTGTACCGAAGAATTTACGCATTACTTCAGCAACACCATCAATATCAAATTTAAGGTTATCCCAAGGCTGAGCATTGGTGATCATATACCAACGTAATGCATCAGGACCATATTTATCAATTGTTTCGAATGGGTCAACCGCATTGTTCAAACGCTTCGACATTTTATTACCATTCTTATCTAATACTAAACCGTTAGAAACACAGGTTTTGTAAGAAACAGAATCGAATAACATAGTCGCGATCGCATGCAATGTAAAGAACCAACCACGAGTTTGGTCAACACCCTCAGCAATGAAATCAGCAGGGAAGCTGTTCTCAAACTCTTCCACATTATCGAATGGGAAGTGGAATTGAGCATAAGGCATTGCGCCTGAATCGAACCAAACATCAATTAGATCGGGTTCACGGAATAATTTCTGTCCGCTTTCTGATACTAAAACGATCTCATCAATAAATGGTCTGTGGAAATCGAAGGTCTCATAATTCTCTTTCGACATATTATCCAACTCATATTCTCCAAGTGGATTTTCAGTCATGAAACCGGCTTCAATTGACTTTTCAATAGCAAGTTTCAATTCTTTAGCTGAACCGATACAAACCTGCTCTTTTTTATCTTCAGAAGTCCAGATCGGAAGACCAACACCCCAATAACGAGAACGTGATAAATTCCAGTCGACAAGGTTTTCCAGCCAGTTACCGAAGCGACCAGTACCGGTTGCTTTAGGTTTCCAGTTGATGGTATTATTCAGTTCCATCATACGCTCTTTATAAGCAGTAGTTTTGATGAACCATGAATCTAATGGATAATATAAAATCGGCTTGTCAGTTCTCCAGCAATGAGGATAACTGTGCTCGTATTTTTCAGTTTTGAAAGCTCTGTTCTCTTTCTTCAGCTTAACAATGATGTCGATATCAACATTGTCTTTTTTCTCTTTAGGATCGAAATCAGGAGCATATTCGTTCTTTACAAAACGACCTGCAAATTCGCCCATATCTTCAGTAAAACGACCTTGTTTGTCAACAAGTGTAAGTGCACCGATTCCATTTTTGCGAGCTACCATAAAGTCATCCGCACCAAAGCTAGGAGCGATGTGTACGATACCTGTACCGTCTTCAGTAGTAACAAAGTCACCAGCTAAAACTTTAAATGCATCACCTTCTTTTGGTTGAGCATAAGGAAGCAATTGTTCGTAGCGAACATCTACAAGATCTTTTCCTTTGTATTCAGCAACAACTTCGAATGGAATTTGTTTTTGACCAGCTTCGTACTCATCAAGCTTTAATTCAGCATTTTTCTCAGGGAAATACTTGCCGAATAATGCTTTCGCAAGGATCAAAGTTACAGGCTCAAAAGTATATGGATTGAAAGTTTTTACTTTCACATAATCGATCTTAGCACCAACGGCTAAAGCTGTATTTGAAGGAAGTGTCCAAGGAGTCGTCGTCCATGCAAGGAAAAACAAATCTCCGTGAGTATCTTCAAAGAATTTAGCTGAAGATTCATTATTCACAACTTTGAATTGAGCTACAACCGTGCTGTCTTTAACATTGCGATAACAGCCTGGCATATTCAATTCGTGAGAACTTAAACCAGTACCTGCTGCTGGAGAATATGGCTGGATCGTATATCCTTTATAAAGAAGATCTTTATCGTATAATTTCTGAAGAAGATTCCATACACTTTCGATGTATTTGTTGTCAAAAGTGATATACGGATCATCAAGATTCACCCAATAACCCATTTTCTGAGTTAGTTCATCCCAACGGTCTTTATATTTCATCACCTCTTTACGACAAGATGCGTTATACTCTTCAACAGTGATGGATTTACCGATATCTTCTTTAGTGATGCCTAAAGTTTTTTCCGTTGCAAGTTCAATTGGAAGTCCGTGTGTATCCCAACCGGCTTTACGCTTAACGTAATATCCTTTAAGTGTTTTATAACGGCAAAAAATATCTTTTATCGCACGTGCCATTACGTGGTGAATACCAGGCATACCGTTTGCTGAAGGTGGTCCTTCATAAAATACAAATGGCTTCTTCCCTTCGCGGTTTTTTAAACTCGCTTCAAATACCTCATTATCTGCCCAGTACTTCTCGATGTCTTTCCCGATTTCCGACAGATTGAGTTTCTTGTATTCTTGATATTTTTTACTCATTGAAAACGTTAATACTTAATGGTTTATAAAAGAATGTGCAAAAGTATGAAAAAATTAGGAATTATGCATGCTCAAAAGCTGCATATGAGGGAGATAGCTGACGCTTCAGGTTTGCATGTGTGAAGGTTGGCAAGTTTGCATGTTTTCAAGATGTCAGGAAACAGGATGTCAAGGACTCAAGATTATACTTTTGTGAAAACTAAACGACCTAGATCTGTTTTTGAGGTAATCAAGTTGTCAAGTAGTCGAGTAAGAGGTAAAGATGCTTTCTGCATTAATACTGAAAATGAATTTAAAGCTTCACCTTCTTGTCTACTTTTACGATTAAAGACTTTTCTAATAATACCGCTCACAAGATAGCTACAGAAAATATTGATATACTTAACTGACTTTAATTCAAATCCAGTTTGTTTCATCAAATCTTGATAATAGCTTACTGGTCTACCATAATTAAGTTCATCACCTTTAATTGATAATTCAATTCTTTCAAAGAATATAACTTGTTGTGAACTTACTCTTGATATTTCTTTAACCAACGCTTTAAGCATAATTTCATCAGTATTATGTTGTAAAACCGTAGCCGTAAAAACAATATCAAATGAATTGTCTTCGAATGGTAAATTAGTTCCATCAGTTTTTAAAAGCTTAATAGATTTGGGCACTTTGTTATGTGCTAAATCTATCATTTGCTGAGAGATGTCAACTCCAACTATTTGATTGGGGGGGGGTAGATAAGTTGTGCATTTCCAGTAAATTACCTCCTGGTCCACAACCAACTTCCAGTACTTTTTTTCGATCGAAATCGATTTCTTTTAAGAGCTTTAAAAATTTGACTCTTTTATAACGGTAGAATGGCTCATCATCTCCTGCAATTACGTTTTTACCTTGTTCTCTTTCTTGGATTCGTGATCCAACTTCTGACCAATATTTTTCAGGATGATAGCTTGACATTATTCTAAAATTCTTTAATTAATGGGGAGAAAAGCAAATATAGGAAAAAGGGCTGATAATTTCTTACCAACCCTTAATTACTTGTGCTGAGTGCAACGAAGTATTAATCTTTAATTCTTAATAACCGGCTGCTTGTCCGTCTTTACGAGATTCAGAGGCACCGTAGTATACTTTATTAACAGCATCCCATAGTATTGCCTGATAACCTCCGTAACCACCAAGGTCCCATTGGATCTTATGACCCATCATTAGCAATTTTTGAAGCTCATCCCATTGGATTCCACTTTCAAGATAAAGGGTTCCTCCATTGGTCATTTTACCACCTGTTGGTTGAGAAGAACCACCATGGCGAATACGTGGCGCATCACCAGCTTCCTGAAGATTCATTCCGAAATCAACTAGATTGATCACAATCTGTGCATGACCTTGTGGCTGCATTGCTCCACCCATTAATCCGAAGCTTACCCATGGTTTTCCATCTTTAGTAATGAATGCAGGAATGATGGTATGGAAAGGACGTTTGCCCGGCTCATATACATTCGCATGATCTTCATCCATATGGAATAATTCACCTCTGTCCTGAAGGATGAACCCTAGGCCCGGAGGACACATTCCTGAACCCATTCCGCGATAGTTAGATTGAATCAATGAAACCATATTTCCATCTTTATCGGCTACCGTTAAATAGATGGTATTTCCTTTTTCGATTTTACCCGGATCATAAGATCTTCCTGCACGTTTTGGATTGATCAGACTACGCTTTTCTGCAGCATATTCTTTTGATAAAAGCATATCCATTGGAACATCATAGAAGTCCATATCTGCATAGAACTTAGCTCTATCTTCGAAAGCTAACTTCTTTGCCTCAGTGAAATAATGGATGTATTCAGTAGAGCCAAATCCCATTTCTTTAAGATCATATGCTTCAAGAATATTCAGGATTTGAAGGGCAGCAGTACCTTGGCCATTCGGTGGTAATTCCCAAACGTCATAACCACGGTAATTCGTACTTACAGGTTCTACCCATTCTGAAGTATGAGAAGCCATATCTTCATAAGTCAGGAAGCCACCTTGTTCTTTCATGAACTTATCAATGATCTTCGCGATCTTACCTTTATAAAATGCATCACGACCATCTTTTGCTAGCATTCTGAATGTATTTGCCAGATCAGGGTTTTTGAAAACTTCACCTTTAGCAGGAGCTTTACCATTTGGCATAAATACATCTTCTACGTTTGGATATTTCTTTAAGTGGCGAGTTCCACGATCCATATAATAAGCGATCAATTCAGTCACAGGGAAACCATTTTCAGCATAATGAATTGCAGGATCAAGAACTTTAGCCATTGGCATTTTCCCGAACTTATCATGCATCTCAAACCAACCATCAACACAACCTGGAACAGAAACCGGAAGCGGACCGTAAGCAGGAATGCTCTTATATCCATTCTTTTTGAAGTAATCCAGTGTTAATGACTTTGGAGAGCGTCCACTGGCATTAAGACCATATAATTTTTGATCTTTTGCACTCCAGATGATTGCATAAAGATCTCCACCCATTCCGTTTCCGGTAGGTTCAACAAGTCCGAGAACGGCATTTGCAGCGATTGCTGCATCGATGGCATTTCCGCCTGCTTTAAGAATGTCTAAAGCGGCTTGAGTTGCTAGTGGTTGACTGGTTGCAGCCATACCTTCCTGAGCGATCACTTCTGAACGAGTAGCCCATTGATGTCCGGTTACTCTGTCTTGAGCAAAGCTGATCAATGGAAGTAGTAAGCTTAGTAATAAGATTCTTGTCTTCATTATTTTGATTTTTTATTTAGTTGTTGAATAAGTCCAAAACAGTTTTAGTCATTGCTGAAACACCACCTTTGAAAGTTGGGTAATAATCTGGTGCATATTTAGCATTATGCAAGCCAGGTAAGATCGTTCCATTTTCTATATGATCTTTATATTTATCATGATTCACACTTCCCAACCAGAAAAGTGCAATTGGAATATTCTCTTCAGTTCTTCCGTATTTACCGAAATCTTCACCTACAGTTGCAGGGTCAACTTGATTTACTCTTTCTGTTCCTAAAATATCTTTCATGTTTTCCACACCTTTCATTACAAGATCGGGATTATTGGAAACAGGAGGAGTAAATTCATTTGAGATCGTAACTACTGGTAATTTATCTTCTGGGACTCCAGCTGCTAATGCAATTCCTTTAGGGATTCTATGTAAAGCTTCTTTGATCTGGTCAAAAACTTCATCCGTAAAGAAACGAACGGTTAATTGTAGTTTGACGTGATCTGGAATGATGTTATGTTTGCTTCCACCATGGATAGACCCAACAGTTACAACTGCAGGATTAAACGGATTTATTTCACGACTCACAACCGTTTGAAGATTCAATACTGTTTGAGCGGCAATAACTACAGGATCAATGGTTGTATGAGGAAGTGCCCCATGACCACCAACACCATAGATGTCAATATCAATTGAATTCACGCCAGCGAATATTGGTCCAGGATAATAACCAATTGTACCGGCAGGAAGTGAAGCACTCACATGATAAGCCAATGCATAATCCGGAACAGGAAAGCGCTTAAATAAGCGATCGTTGATCATGGCGATCGAACCACCACTGACTTCTTCAGCAGGTTGGGCAATAGCCAATATAGTACCGGACCACTGATCTTTCAATTCAATCAATGTTTTCAGTGTGCCATACCATACCGTCATGTGCATATCATGACCACAGGCATGCATGGCAGGAACTTCTTCACCATTCACATCTTTTGTGATGATCTTACTTGCATAAGTAAGTCCGGTTTTTTCTTCAATTGGAAGTGCATCCATATCTGTGCGGAGCATAATAGTTTTACCTTCTCCATTCATAAAAACGCCGACAACGCCATTTCCGCCTACACCTTCAGTAACTTCAAAACCTAAATTTCTCATTAGAACAGCCATCTTTTTGGCAGTCTTGAATTCCATGAAGGAAAGCTCAGGATTTTGGTGTAGGTCTACATATAATGGGTTTAATTCTGAGGCGAATTTATCAGCAAGTGCGTTTATTCTATCGTTCTGTGAATAAGCCATAAGGCAGGAACAGATCAAGCCTAAAACCAGTAATCTTCTCATCTTCTTCAATATTCGGTGAGCAACAAAGTTAAAAAAAGCTGTATCCATTGTGCATTAATTAGGCGTTTTATCCTTGGAGTTTGTCGATAATTTGTAAATTGAGTAGTCGAAATCTTTGTATTTTAGCAATCCAAATTTGCAACTCCTTGATCAAACCGGAAACCATACAGGAAATCTTTGAAACCGCACGCGTAGAAGAAGTAGTTGGTGACTTCATTTCTCTTAAGAAAAGAGGTGTGAATTTCATTGGACATTGTCCGTTCCATAATGAGAAAACACCATCATTTACGGTTTCTCCGGCCAAAGGCATTTATAAATGTTTTGGTTGTGGAAAAGGTGGTAATTCGGTGAATTTTGTGATGGAACATGAGCATTATACCTACCCTGAGGCGCTTAAGTTCTTAGCAAAAAAGTATAATATCGAGATCGAAGAGGAGCAGCAAACGCCTGAGCAATTAGAGTTCATCAATGCGCAGGAAAGTTTGTATCATGTTTCGGCATTTGCTCAACAAAATTTCACGGATAATCTTACTAAGACAGAAGAAGGTAAAGCGATAGGATTGAGTTATTTTAAAAGCCGTGATTTTAGTGAAGCTACAATTGAAAAGTTCCAGTTAGGATATTGTCTCGACAATTTTGATGCATTTACAAAACATGCGATCAAGAGTGGATATAAGCGGGATCAGCTTGTAAAATCGGGTTTAAGTATCCAGAAAGAGAACAATATTTTTGATCGCTTCAAAGCTCGTGTGATCTTCCCGATCCATAGTATGACCGGTCGTGTGATCGCCTTTGGAGGTAGGATCTTAGATTCTACGAAAAGTAAGGCAAAATATGTAAACTCTCCTGAAACTGAGATATATAATAAGAGTAAAGTTCTTTACGGATTATATTTCTCCCGCAATGCGATGCTTCAAAAGGATAATTGTTATCTGGTTGAAGGATATACAGATGTAATTTCATTCCATCAGTGTGGAATTGAGAATGTTGTAGCATCTTCAGGAACTTCTCTTACAACTGAGCAGATCAAGCTCATCAAACGTTTTACTCCGAATATTACCATTCTTTTTGATGGTGATGAGGCCGGATTAAAAGCAAGTTTCAGAGGTATTGATATGATCCTGGAGGAAGGGATGAATGTTAAAGTTGTGCTCTTCCCTGATGGTGAAGATCCTGATTCTTACGCAAGAAGTCATAGTGCTGTTGAGGTAGAAGAATTCATTAAGACCAATGCGAAGGATTTCATTTCATTTAAAACCCAATTGCTGTTAGATGAGGCGAAGAATGATCCGGTAAAGAGAGCGGGTTTAATTAAGGAAATCGTTCAAAGTATTTCAGTAATTCCTGATGGAATTTTCAGATCTGTATATGTGAGAGAATGCGCGGCGATTATGAGTATTCCTGAGCAAACGCTCATGAACGAGTTGAATAAGGCTTTACGCAAAAGATATCACGATAAGTTCAAAAAAGAGAACAATACATATATCCCAGAAGCTGTCCCTGAACCAAGTATGCCTCAGATCGAGGAAAAGATCGAATTAAGCAATACAGAAGGGCAAGAGCGAGAGATCATTCGTCAATTGATCGCTTATGCAAATCATGAAGTGATCTTCGAAGAATTGGATGAAAGAAGGCAATTGATCGAAGTGCCGATCAAGATCTCTGAGTTCATTATTCATGATTTAAGAAATGATGAGATCACTTTCCATAATCCGAAATATCAAAAGGTATTTGATGAATTCGAATCTGCACTTGAGAAAGGAATTGTTCTCACTGA
>MDTD01183600.1_pt1 | contig 13853 bp, 9 predicted proteins | sample 811221 | NCBI WGS metagenome assembly MDTD01 (sample SAMN05326646, study PRJNA326480) | marine metagenome | isolation source: seawater | place: Pacific Ocean: South West | collected 2011
CTCGCTGATTCTCTCGTTGCACGACGCCTTGAAGCAGGCTTCCGTTACGCAAAACAACCACCTGCGGCTGATGACGTGGTAATTCGACAGCGAATGTTGTCGTTGTGCCGAAACAGGCAGCGATGGTCGTGATGATTAGAAATGTTCGGTGCAGCCGATTCATGGTGGGCGAAGAGTAGGAGAAGGGTCGAACAGCGTCAATAGCCATCCAATGTGCTGCCGCTGCTATCGCTTGTGACTCTTCTGTCGGGGCTGCCTGTTCCGTGCGGCAGTAATGCTGAGGCCATAACTTGGTGATCGTCCATTCGCTCGGTGGAAACGGGTTCCCTTGAAAAATAGCCAGGGCTGCTGAGTTTGGATGGGGGCCGACAACTCGACGTCGTCGATGGGCAGTGGTGTCGGGATCCGCCGCCAAAGTTTGACAAGTCTTCCCAGTCGTTAATGCAGATCGGGCTGGGCGGCCCTCTCGGGCTCGCCAGTTTCCCCGTCCTCGCCCTGCAACCGGTACGCCTACTTGAAATCGGCTTCGGTTATGTTAATTTCTGCAGCTTCGGATGAGCCCAATATGTCTGACAATAACCGAACGGAGACCTCAATTATGGCCATGTTTATCGGCGAAGCGCTCGTGGGTGACGGGAATGAGATTGCCCATATCGATTTGATCATTGGTGACAAGGAAGGCGCAGCCGGAATCGCCTTTGCTAACGGTTTGGCACGCCAGAGCGAAGGTCACTCGAATCTTCTGGCTGTTTTGGAACCCAACCTGGCCGTCAAGCCCTCAACTGTCATGATTACCAAGGTCACGATCAAGGGTGCTAAGCAAGCCGTCCAGATGTTCGGTCCGGCACAAGCTGCCGTTGCCCAAGCAGTCGCGGATTCGGTTGCTGACGGTGTAATTCCCAAGGATAAGTGCGAAGAATACGTTATCACGTGCGGCGTCTTCATCCACTGGGAAGCCGAAGATAACGAGAAGATTTACAAGTATAACTACGAAGCGACCAAGATGGCGATTGCCAGCGCCATGGCAGGTAAGCCTTCGGCCGACGAAATGTTGGCAGCCAAGGACAACGCCAAGCACCCATTCCAAGGGTTCTAAGGTTAGCGGTCCAGCGTTGGATTCAATTCCAATCGTTTCAGCCCTCGGAGATCTGTGAGATTCGAGGGCTGTTTTTTTGCGATCCACGATGGTGATCAGCCGTCGCGTTTCAAACACAAGTGTGGTTCCGAGAAATGGACGTGGCCTCGAGGAATAAACGATGAGTAAGCCAAAGATTCTTGTGCAGCTTGATCCCGATACGCATGCCAGTGTTTTCGATGCTGTGGTCGCGGTGGATGCTGGGGTCGATCAGCTGTTGCAATATGACGGTGTCGAGAAGGAGCAGGTTCGCGATCTTGTTCACGGAGCGATGTTTACTCGTGGTGTGGCCGATCTCAAGCACACAGCCGTGTTCGTGGGCGGTTCAAATGTAGCGGCAGGAGAAGCGTTATTGGAGGCGGTTACCAAGAGCTTCTTTGGCCCTATGCGGGTTTCGGTCATGATGGATGCGAACGGTGCCAATACGACAGCTGCAGCAGCCGTGATTGCGGCCGGGCGTCATCTGGATCTGGAGCAGACAAAAGCTCTCGTGCTGGGAGGTACAGGGCCCGTCGGGCAAAGAGCTGCTCGCCTGTTGGCCGCGGCAGGTTCCAGTGTCCGGCTTGCATCGCGGGGAGAAGACCGGGCCGCTGCCGCCTGTGAGGCGATTAGGCAGCATGTCCAACAGGCAAACCTTGAGCCTTGCGGTGTCACGGATGCCGCTGGACTCGCGGCAGCTCTGAACGATGTTGAACTTGTGATTGCGGCCGGCGCAGCAGGGGTGCAATTGCTCGATGAAGGATCACGGAGAGCCTGCGAATCCTTGAAAGTCGCCATCGACTTGAATGCTGTACCGCCCGCCGGAATTGAAGGAATTGGTCCGATGGATTCCGCCGCTCAACAAGACGGAGTGTTTTGTTACGGAGCGATCGGCGTTGGCGCAACCAAAATGAGGATTCATAAAGCCGCGTTGCGTCGATTGTTCACGAGCAACGAGCATGTATTGGATGCCGAAACCATCTATGGACTTGGGCACGAACTCGAATTCGGCCCGTGATTCTTTGACTAACGGCCAAATCCAACGAAGAAACTGAAGTTCTGGATACGGTCCGTCTGTTCACGAGCGATCGGAACAGCCAGGTCCAGTGCGATGGGAGCGGGTCCCATGGCTGGAATCGACACTCGTAGTCCCGTACCCACGGCGACACGAAAATCATCCCATTCAATCTCTAACTCTTCCTCAATCGTTCCAAAGTCGCAGAACACGACACCTTTCAGCATGTCGTCCGCCGTAATGGGGAACGTGTATTCGGTGGAGCCCAAAAGGCTGAGCTCACCACCGACATAAACGCCATTGACTTGAGGCGTGGCACTGCGGAAACGAAAACCTCGTAAGGTAGAATAACCACCGGCGAAAAAGTTTTCGTACAGCGGTGTGTCGGTTCCCGAGATGCCTGTTCTCAGCGACGTGCCCAGCACATGTCGGCCTGATCCGTCTGGACGCTCCTTCAACAGGAAATATCGCCGGTAGTCCACGACGCCGCGTGGATAGGTATAGGAACCAAAAGCTTGTTCGAAGGTGAGTTCAAGCAGGTGCCCTTCCGTGGGGGCGAATGCTGAATCTCGAGTGTCGTGCGAAAGTGTGATGCCACCGCTGTACAAACTGTTGTCGCCAATCACTTCGTTCAGCTGCGGAACCGTATTCGTTCGAGGATCACTGACGTTGACATTTTCAAGTCGTAGCGAGCTGCGGATTGAAAGGTCGGGAGTGAGTCGGTAACCCAGGCCGACGCGGCCTCCGAGTCGTTGTTCGTCCCAGTCCAAATAACGTCGGTCATACAAAAAGCCACTCAGATTGAGGCTCACATTTGTATCCAATAGATACGGCTCGGTGAAGTTCACCATGTAACGTTGGAGTTGGCTACCGGGAATGGCCTCAATTCGCAAACGCTGACCACCACCTCGCCAGGCACCGCCGTCGATAATGTCGTCGATGCCGCGCGGAAATCGTCGCCAGTCAAAGTTGTATTCATCCAGAATCACTTGGGCTGTCAAACCTGCGTCCGAGTTCATTCCCACACCGAACATGAATCGTCCGGTTTGCTGTTCCTTGACGTTGACGATGAGGTCTGCAAATTGTCCCGAATAGGGTTGCGAACCCATGGGGTCAGGATTGCCGGGGGTCAGAACAGGTCCAGTTGGGCTGACCGAATAGTTTCCGGGATTCGCCGGCGAATTTGGTCCTGGCGGAAGAACATACGGACTCGGATTTCCAGTTGCCGGTGGCGGGAATTGACCCTGCGGCGGCGGAATGAACTCCGATTCCGGTGGAGCGATCCCGTAATTGGGGGTGTACTGAGCTGGTTGTGTGTTCCGATCCTGAACCTGATTCTGTTCGTTCACCGGGGGTGGCAAAGTTGTTGCCGTCGATACGGGCATCGGTTTCGATGAGTAATCATCGACCGGAGTAAAACCACCAGGGCCGGAAGGTTGCTGCCCACGAATGATGGGGCGTTGTGTGCTACTGGGCATCGCCGGAGCGGTTTTCGGGGTGGCATTACTCCCCGGTACCGTTGGCGTTGGTGTCCAGGCAACACATCCAGCATGGAGAACAATCGCTACCAGTGCGAATGTCGTGCGAATTTGTTTGTATGAAAAGGTCGTCAACTTTAGCTTCCTTGCTTGTGTCAACGTGAATTGGCTTAGTAGGGCGAGCCTTGATTACGATCAGGTTGCCGAGCGAGTTGTTCGCCGTTATTCAATTCAGGAGGACGAACCACAATCGTCGGTGCGGCCCCTTGAATCGGGTCATTCAAAAACAGTTGCGATGAACGCAGACGTCGTTCGCTGGCTCGTATCTCTCGAATGTCGAGAATGTCATTGGGAGCCAGGGATAGACGATTGATCACGACGTTGCGTCGAGTGCGCGGGTTCTCTCCCTCAATATTTACGATCACACGACCAACGCGATATTGTTCGCCTTCGTCGATGTCGTAGACCAGGTCGATCATCCCAGGTTCTTCCAGGAAACGAGGATCAGCATTGATGTCTGCGTGAATGTAACCTTGACTGCCGTACGTGTCGCGTAATGAATTCAAGTCGCGATTCATCGCGCGAGCATCAAAGAATGCGTCTTGCTGGACCTCGAGGCGTTGGGCCAGGGATTCTTCGGTGAACGTGCTGTTCCCCACAATGGAGACGTTGCGAATCTTGTATCGAGGTCCCTCGTCAATCACGAAGGTCAGAGTCAGCCATTCGCCTGATTTGCTGTACTTCAGGTATCGGCCGACGCGAGCTTTGAAGTATCCCAAGCTGCGGTAATATTCCACGAGACGCTCTCGGTCTTGCTCAATCTTGTCGCGGTTCACCTGGCCCTTGATGTACCATCCCCAACCCGGCTTCGACTTGATTTGGGTTTTTAGTCGAGCATCAGAGGCGATTGTGTTTCCTTCAAAGCGGGTGCGAAAAATGCGTTGCACTGAACCTTCATAGATCTGGAAGACAACGCCTTGGTCACCAACTTCGTCACCTTCGGCAATCTCAACCTTGGCATCGCCATAACCAGATTCCACGTAAAACTCGTGTAGTTTGCGTTGAGCTTCCTCGACCTGATACCGATTCAACGACTCGCCGACAGATAGTTCTACTTTTTTCTTCAATGATCGAGTTGATTTTCCTTTGTTGCCCTCAAAGCGGACATATTGAATGATGGGAAGCTCAAACACTTCGAAGGTGACTTCGATACCTCCATTCGGCAACTGTTTGCGGTAGGTCCGTACATTACGAAACATCCCCGATGAGGAAAGTTTGCGAACATCGGCCTGGATGATTTCCGGATCGAAGTCACGGCCTGGTCGGGTTTGCAGAATAGGGCGAATCTTACTTTCCGGTAGAACATCGTTACCGACGATCTTTACCGCCACAATCGGACTGCCCTTTTCGGTACGCTGGATCACGGGCGGCTGATAGGTGGGCCGTGATTCTTTCGGCCCCGAGGGTAAGCCTCGTCCTAGCCCATTGCCGCCGAATCCACCCATCTGACCATATGCCTGGCCAGCAACGGCAGTTGCGAAAAGAGCGATGAAGAATTGGCATCTGCGCCAACGACGATTCCGTGTCTTGCTCTGTATTTGCATGCGTCCGAACATTCGGCTTCCAGCCTATCGATATTCCGTTCGATTAGTTTGCCCTGTCTTGGGCATCGCAGCCTCGGGCTTCGCAATACTGCGTTACGAAACCCCGGTCGTGACAGTTCGATGAAATTTTTTGCGACGTGGCTCTAGCCATAAGTTTATGATCGAGGTGATTGATTGCTGCGCTTCGACGAGCGCAGTTTGAAAAGGTCGCGTAGAAATACTGAATTGAATGGGATGAAGCAAGTCGAGTTGGTGAATAATACTGGAACAGTCTCCCCTTGCCTCGAGATCCTGGTTTCTCGGTAACTTCATGGGAGTGGTCTTGAGCGCGGTTTACGTTGAGAAAGTGACGTATCCTTAATGGCTGTGCTATGATGTCACGCTATCACTTCCTTGCCGTACTTACGTTGAGCTCGACAGCCGGATGAGGTTCGTATGCGATTGGTCTTTAAGAACCGTAGTTTTATTTCTGTTTGGCTCTTGCTGGCGATTGTCGTGCCAGCAGCAGGTCACGCTGCCGAATCGGAGAAATGGGCGAAAGCGATCGATGCCTTTGAACAGCAGGATCGAGAAACACCGCCTAGCCAGGGTGGTTTATTGTTCGTGGGCAGTTCGAGCATTCGCATGTGGGATCTCAAAAAGTCATTTCCCGATCGTCTTGCTCTGAATCGCGGCTTTGGTGGATCTCAGATGAGTGATGTCATTCAATATGTGGACCGGATTGTGATTCCCTATGCTCCCAAGATCATCGTGCTCTATGAAGGTGACAATGACATTTCAGCCGGAAAGTCCGCAGATCAGGTGACGCATGACTTTCAGTCGCTGGTCGGTCTTGTCCACGCTAAACTTCCTGAAACAAAGGTCGTCTTCATTTCGATTAAGCCGAGCCCGAAGCGTTGGGAGCTCTATTCCAAGATGAAACAAGCCAATGATCAAATTCAATCATTGACCGAAAAAGACGATCGTCTTGATTTCGTTGATGTAAGTCGAGTGATGATTGGTGATGATGGCCTGCCGATTCAATCCTTGTTTGTGGAGGACGGATTACATTTGAATGCCGAAGGCTATCAACGCTGGGCGAACCTGGTACGACCCCACCTTAGTCGCTAGCTGTGGGTGATGATCCGGGCGGCGGTACGGGGGGCCGCACGACCAAATAAAGCCCGCGCCAGACAACCGGAACATTCGCTCCCTCATAACCCACGAACTCGATCTCCGGTTGGTCGACGATCGACCCAAATGCAACGATCTGGTCACCAAGCTTGTAATTCTGACGCACATCCGTGCTTGGATTTCTCAGGCTCATCAGTCGGATCGATTCGTCGGGCCGTCCGTACAGTGTCACCGTTGATTGGAAGAGTCGTCCAACGGGCTTGATCTCGGTAACCTCACCCGCAATGGCGATTCCGTTGGTGACCCGAGATGGATAGTTGATCCAAGTCTGAGCCGCGCCGCCGACCAGTCGCAGTTGGTCAGTGGACTTTGAAATGCGGACGAGCGTCGCTTCGGTCGCCTGCATTAATCGGCCAATGTCCGGGTCGGTCAGATCGATGAAGGTGGCGACCTGACCTATTTCGCAAAAGGTTTGGTAGAGCAGATTAAGCTGTTTTCGCCGTTGTTCCCGGTCTAAGCCGACATGGTAGGCCGCCAGCTGGTTACGTGCCGTTCTTAGCAGGTCCTTTAACTCACTCCCGGAATACATGGGGGCGTCGACTAGCCCTGGCGTGAGACGATTCGTTGTTTTCACTTCGTCCGTCGACGGCTGAAGGCTTGTGTCGGCGCTCGGTGCCTGCAAGGTGGAAGTCTGTTCGCTTGATTCATCTTGATCGAGAAGATTTGATGGCGGTGACTCTGATGATTTGGGATCGACTGGTGACTCGGATCGAAATTCTGGAGGTGTTGCAAAGGCCAGCCATTCTGGAAGCAGGGGAGCAATATCGAATGGATCTCGACGCAGGTCACCGGGCAGCCACCAGAGAATGATCTGAGCGATCACCAGGCCTGCGATTCCTCCGAACACGACTTTCAGTATTTCGCCGGTGGCACTACGTTTTCGCCTGGATTGTGCGCGAGCTCGCGCGGCTGCCGCCGTCGAATAAACGGGCTCGGCGACTTGCGACGTTTCGCCAGAACTTGCTGACACCACCTCGCTCGGTGAATCCGTAGCACCCCCTGCCGTCGTGTCCGAAGAAGTGGAGTTAGACGCCGTGGAATCACTGTCCAGTATGATTAATTGAGGCACATCGATAAGTTCGAACGATTCGCTGACGAACTCCGCTCCGCAGCATGGGCATTGGAGTCGATTCGATGTGAGTGGGGCGGAAGTAGTGACCAGCTCTTCGCACTTCGGACACTTCCCGAGAAGCACCATAGGATTCTCCGCCGACTCCGTGACCTAGCCAAGACAGTTAAGTTTGTGAACTGTGGCATTCTTTCGCGACGATTCCATTTTCGCCGTCGAACTTCGTTAACGGGTCGAAAATGTTTTGGTTTTCGCTCCCCACACTAAAAGGTCAAGCCGGCTCGCAGCATGATCGTATCCCGGATCGGCAAGACTTGGTCTGGGGCGTCTCGGACGTAAAAGACCTCCCGTTCGAAGACATAGCCAACCTCGAAGATTCCGTTGTAGCGATTGAGATTGTTCCAATCGATTCCGAAATAGACGCGAATGTCGTTGATGTCAAACCGATTACTGCCGGGGTGGTTGTTGATGTTTTCAGCCGTCCAGGAACCTCCGCCATACTCGCTCCCGATATACCACCAAACCTCCGTGTTGCCATTCGTCGTCCAGTATTTTGAGAGTTTGGGCCGGGGAAAGAAAATGTCCCATTTCGTTTGAGGGTTGGGCTGCCAAAGGAGACCTAACGCCGGCAAAATCTTGATGTCTGCTCGATCGAGATAGGTGATTCCTAACTTGAGTGAACTGGCGGGAGTAACTCGGATGATGCCGATTCCCGTACCGGTGAAACGAACGCTGTCGGAATTGATCGTTTTGAAATCGCTGTAGATTCCCATCCGGAAACTGATGTCGCCGCTGATCGACTGATTCAATTGCGGCGTGTAGCCGAAGTCGATGAAGGCGTCGTAAACTCGAGCCGGCAGAGATTGGGTGACGGGCGGTGAGGGGCCATCGAGCCAATTAACAACGAAGCCCGGACTGACACGTAGCGGTCCAGCTCCACCTAGAAACTTGGGGAAGTAAGCCGAAGTTCCCAATTCGAGAACATTCATCCCTAACTCGTCTCCGCTTTGACCGTACAGCCATGTGTAGCGAAAACCCGAGTCTTGAAAAAGACGATTGTAGGGCGGCAAACTCTGAGGCAACACGTTCTGTTGCATGTACGGTTGTGACGGTAAAGCACCATAAGGGGGCGCCGTATTCGGAGCTGTCGTTTGAAAGGGCCATCCCGGTGCCGCGGGTAGTCCACCTGGAGGTGCGGCGGTTGGATATCCGGTTCCCAAAGTGGGCGGTAAAGCCGGATTTCCAGCGGGCATCGCATACGGATCAAAAGGCTGAATGCCTGGAGCCAAGGCCGCGTTTGGCTGAGTCACAACCGGTGTGCCCCAATTCGGCGTTGCCGTCATGGGACTCGGAGCTCCTGGGGGAGGCCCTGCAACCGGAGCGCCGCCATATCCCGCTGCCGGTACGCCATAACCCGTTGTCGGTGGGGCGGCATAGGTTGGAGCTGGAGCTGGAGCTGGAGCTGGAGCTGCTGGGTAACCGCCGGCAGCCGGTGCGCCGTAGTTCGGCGGAATGTCGACACGCTGAGCCCATGAAGGCGACAGCAGACAGGCGACGATCGCCGGAAAAAGATAACGCGTATGATTGGCTCGAACAAACACCTGGATTTCCTGCTTCGAATTCATTTCGAAAACGGGGCGAACTTGGAGGGCGGTGAATATCAAAGTCGACTTGGCCTCGTCAAGCCAGATTCAACCATGCAAGCAGAAATGCCAGCATTGCAATTTCGACAAACGGTTTCGACGAACCGCCAGATTCACCGCCTGATTCCTATGAGCATCAGATTCGTTCCCGAACGACAAATTGAAGGGTGACGATTGCGCTGCATCGCTTCCGCCACCGTGAGGAGTTGAGTGGTTGCCGAGTTGAGTTGCTACGGATGGAAATGAAGGAACGCATGCTGCATCCTTGAAAGCAGAGCTGCATCCTTGAAAGCAGATTGGTGTGGAGCTTCGTGATCAATTTTTGAAAAACCAATTACGAAAACGATAGATCGGTGTTGACGGTCAAGTTTTCTTCTTCTAAAAGTCCGCCCTCATCCTTCGTCCTAGGACCTTGTACGTCTTTGGACATCACATCAATTACATGAAGTTGAGCCTCTTCTCGTTATGAATTACCGCTCGCGAATTTTTGGATGTGTTCTTGCTGGACTGACTTTATTGGTGACCAGCCCTTTTGCCACCAATTGTATGGGGCAAACCGATCGAGATGCGTCGTGGACCTCTAAAAACCACTCCGTATCCATTGGTCGCATCATTCGTTCCGGCCAGGCCAAAAACGGAACGCCACGTTTTGCGTTGTTGAGCGAGGAAGGATCGGTTACCGCGTACGTTGTACCGTCAGCCGGTACTGATCTAAGCGTCTATCTGAATGAACAGGTGGGAGTCACGGCTCGAGCCATGCGACGCGGCCCCAATCGGATTCCGTACATTCTGGCCCAACGGGTGTCCATTCTTGACGACGAGCCAACGTTCTCCACACGGAATGACGTTTCGATTCAAAGTACCGGCTTTGATGAACCTCGTATCATTCGCGAAGAAGAAATCGAAGCTGACCAGCTCGCTGATGTCATTCAGGATTTTCGGGACGATAATTCGGAACTCTCCCTGGTCGACCAACTCTGGAGAGATCTTGATGGTGACGTCATTCCGGCTCAGGCACACGAAACACTGGTAACTCCGCCACCGATGGTTCCGAGTCCTGGCTATACGAATGATTTTGGGATTCAAGACGGGGGCTATTATCCGGACTTTAGCGGTCACCGTGGAATGGGGCTGAGACGAGGGCAGGGCTGTTTTGATCCCAATTGTAAAACGTGTGGTGCTACACGACCCGCCGTATGGTACGCCCGGTTTGATCTGCTGGGTTGGAAAACCAAGGGATTCAACGTTCCACCGTTGATCACGACCAGTGAGCCTGGCACGGTTGCCGGGAGCGCAGGTGTATTGGGTGTTGATACAACCTCCATTGTCCTGGGAAATCAAGATATCTTTGAAGCGGATCGAGAAGGTGGTCGTTTGACAATCGGTCGCTGGCACGATCAACATCGTAAGAATGGTGCAGAGCTCGAATACTTTGCTTTAGGTGATGACGACTCCATGGTTTCCATCACCTCCGGTGGTGATCCGATCGTTGCACGACCTTTTACGAACGCCTTGTTAGCTCGTGAAGACGCTGAGCTCGTTGCCTTTCCCGGCATCGTCGCAGGAACGGTCTCCGCTGGAGCCACCGGGAAGCTTCAATCCTTCGCGGCTCGATATCGACGCAATTTGCGGTGCCGGAGTGGACTTCCGTTCGGAATCTGTGCCAAAACCAACTGTGTTGGTGGCTGTGATTGTGTACCAAGTGGTCGGCGACTCGATACGACGATCGGTTACCGTTATATGAATCTTAAGGAGTCCCTTTGGATTAATGAGCGGTTGACAACCCTCAATACAAGTACTCCCTCCACCTTCGACCTGACCGATTCCTTTGGCACGAAGAATGAGTTCCACGGTGCTGAGTTCGGGCTTGTATGGGAGGCCTATCGAGGTCGTTGGACCCTCGAACTTCTGTCTCGAGTCTCTGTTGGAAACAACCGAAGATCGGTTGCGATTGACGGACAGACCATCTCGAGAACTCAAGGGGTAGAGTTTACGGACCCCGGCGGACTTCTGGCGCTCGATTCCAATATGGGGCGATACAGTCAGGATAAATTTGTGGCCATTCCCGAGATAGGAGCGAATGTTGGCTTCCATCTCAGTCCCAACTGCCGCATCTTGCTCGGTTATTCTGCCCTTTATTGGGACAAGATCGCACGTCCAGGCGAGCAAATTGACTTGAGAGTGAATACCGATCTCTTGCCACCCGCTTTGGACAATATTGGGCCTGAGCTACCAACGTTTTCGTTGAAGGAATCAAGCTTCTGGGCACAAGGTGTGAACCTCGGCCTTGATTTTCAGTGGTAAAAACTTGTCGTTGGATACCCACGCTTCGATAAAACGCTTCTTGGCCAGGCCAGGAAGCGTTTTTCGATGCGCTGGATCCGACTATCGTGGTCTTACAAGCTCAATGTTAGACCTTGCGTGCAGTAACGGCAGGTGTGGTTTTGGGGTAAAGGAGGCGTATGCGTGTTTTGGGTGGCACGCAATGAATTGGGCGAGTTTACTGATCAGTGAGCCGATACCTCTTTACGTTCGTCTTTTTCGACATGGAATTGCAAGACGTTCGGTACGGATCAATCAGCAATCAGGAAGCGCCCCCCCATGCCAATTTCTCTCCAAAACTTCACTCGTAGCACTCGCAATCACGCTCGAACACGAGTTAGAAGCCATCGCCGCCGACCCTTGCGAGTTGAATCGCTCGAGCATCGACGCGTCCTTGCATGTCTGGGAACTTTGACGCCGACGATCACGGGGACCGCGTTCCAAGATTTGGACGGAGACAATATCCCGAGTGCTGGCGAGGAATTGCAGGGTGTTCAAATCCAACTGTTTCAAGCAAATAACAATAGCTTGGTTGGTAGTCAACAAACCGATGCGACGGGTGGGTATTGCTTCGAAAATCTGAATGATTCTCTGACTTATTATGTTCGCCAACCACAGCAAACGGTGGACGGTTCCGAATTGTCGGAGCAGCAGAGCGGTTCGATCACACCGGGGCAATTTGGCGTCATGATTGATGCCTTTATGTCTTCACAAACGGTGGAGGCGATTCCACCAGCACCTGACTCAGACAACAACACCCTTCCGTCTCTCGAAGGTGAGGCGATTGGTGGTTCCAGGAAAATCTTCGCCAATCTTGATACCGGGGAAGGAATTGTAAAGGTTTCGATCAACCCATTCGGTGGTCGTGAAACAATGCAGTACAACTCGGATGTCGGCGTGACAGGTAGCGGCCGGGTTGCATGGGACGGGACGGATGGCAGCCCCAATCCTCTGATGATGGGGTTAGGTGGGGTGGATCTAACGCAGAGTGGAGCCAACACCGGAATCGCCCTTCAAATTGGGGCCTTAATCGAGGGCTCCACGGCTGTGCTTCGTTTGTATCAGGGCAATGCCAGTAACTTCTCAGAAGCTTCGTTCGAGATCCCAAGAACAAACGACGGAACCGCTCAGATTTATGGCTTCATCAATTTCTCAAATTTCATCGGGAGTGTATCTCCGACGGATGTCGACGCCATTACCTTTGAAATTGATTCAAGAGATTCGTCGACGAATGGGGTTGAGCTCGACGCGATCGGAGCGAATGGACCGAAACTCCACAACTTTGCCAACCTGCCTGAGGCCGACCTTTCGGTGACGAAACAGAATCAGGGCTCGTCGATTCCGGGAGAGACGATTGAATATGAGATCATGGTTTCAAATGCAGGGCCAAGTGCGGTGACGGGAGCTCGAGTCGTCGACAACCTGCCGGCTGCTCTCAATCAGGTTACCTTCACGAGTCAAACCCAGGGTAACGCTTCCGGCAACACGACTAGTGGTAATGGAAACATCGACGATTCGGTGACGATGGATTCAGGTAGCTCGATTACCTATACCGTTTCCGCGACGATTGATCCCAATGCGAGCGGTGAGCTTTCGAACACGGTAACCGTCACAGCGCCTCAAGGTGTTGTCGACCCGAATCCAAATAACAATACGGCCACCGAAAATGACACGTTGAATCCACAGGTCGATATGAGCATCACGAAGGACAACGGTGTGGATACACTTGTTCCCGGATCATCTGTCGACTATACCATCGTCGTGACGAATTCCGGGCCAAGTCAGGTCGATAACGCGGCGGTATCGGATACGTTTCCGACGGCTTTAACCCAAGTCAGTTACACAAGTAGCACGACAGGGACGGTGATTCAGAGTGCGTCGAGTGGCAATGGCAATATTCTAGATACCGTGACGATGTCACCGGGTGCCACAATCACGTACAACGTGCAGGCCGTTGTGGACCCCAATGCAACGGGCCAAGTTAGTAACACGGCAAGCGTCGCCTTACCGAATGGAGTTATTGATCCGACGCCCGGCGACAATACGGCAACCGATACGGATACGTTGCAACCTGAGGTCGATTTGCTCGTGCAAAAGGTAAGTTCCACGACGCAAGTCGAGCCCAATGAATCGATAAGTTACACCATTTCGGTTCGTAATGAAGGTCCCAGTACGGCTGCTGGAACGCGTCTTTCGGATGTCTTTCCCGCGTCGTTGCTTACAGATATCAACTACAGCAGTACCGCTTCTGCTGGAGCGTCTGGAAATACGACCAGTGGCGTTGGAAACATTGATGACCTCTTAACGCTTCAGCCAGGTGCTAACGTCTCGTATACCGTTGATGCCACGGTGTTGAGTAGTGCTCTTGGAGAGATTGAGAACACTGCGGCTGCAACGGTGCCCGCTGGCACAACCGAAACCAATCCTGGTGACAA
>MDTD01059720.1_pt1 | contig 13852 bp, 2 predicted proteins | sample 811221 | NCBI WGS metagenome assembly MDTD01 (sample SAMN05326646, study PRJNA326480) | marine metagenome | isolation source: seawater | place: Pacific Ocean: South West | collected 2011
AAAACTTGGCTCTGTAAAGATACCATCTTTGGCGAGAAACCCATCTCTTAACATATCAAGTTGTAATGAGGTAGCACCATAGGAAAGGCTTGCGTGATTATAGTCCAAACATTCAGTGGAAAGACTGTCTCCCATTACCAAACATTGAGCATTAGGGTGTAAATCATAAAAGGGTAGAGTAGTATCTGAGGGATCACTGTCTGGAATTGATTGTAAGTCAAGCATTGTAGGTACATCATCAAAGACAATTGTATCTTTGTCTGCTTGGAATAAAGCAGAAGAAACCTTTGGCTTTGAGAAAATCCCTATCTCATTCTCACCAAATCTCTCACTTACCAAATCTGTCTTTGAACCAGTCAATCCTCTTGTGTGATAACTCACAAAATCTTTCTCTACTATTGTCGAAGATGTGGGAGCATTTCTCAATGTGAGTGCTAAGAAACCATACGAAGATAGGTGGTGAAGAACACCTGCACTATCAGTGATATACCTTTTCCCAACATATCTCTCCCCACTTGTAGATGGTCTGAGATTAATTGGAAGATACTTATGACCTCCCATTTTTGTATTTAGCACATTATCCCAAAAGAATTCTATGCAAGCATTAACATCAAGTAGAACTTTGAAAGTTCCATCAGGCAAAGAAATCGACAAAGGGAAAGAGTTGTCTAACTTATCTTGACCATAATAAACCTTAGAACTTGCAGTTCCTATGGAACTTATATCAACAATTACCTCTGCACTATCTCCCAAATTGAGTATGGAGATGAAAGGGCAAGATAGGGCTATCGTGTCAAATCCAGCATTGTTATTCTGCAAAAAGAATACTCTCTGCTCTCTAACACTATATCCAGTAACATCACAAGTAGAACCTGTTGCAAGTGATGTAATGCTGACAGATGAGGAGATTGGAGCGAGAAACCCACGATCAATAATAGAAAGTTCTGTCACCTCTCCGAAAGTGGCAGATAGTGGATCTTGATCCACATCTACAATCTCAACAACACCTGTTCCAATAGAAAACTGACGACCTATGTCTTCTTTGGTAAAGTCAGCAACTCCAGTGTGTCCTGTGATCTCCAAGTGAGAGACTACAAAGTTTTTCCCATAGAAATGACCACTTGGACTATCTGCATAACTCACATCTCTATCAAGAGTAACTCTGTTAGTAGATATGTTAAATGCTTGTACAACTGGAAAGAACCCACTTACCCAAGATGTTTGGTTTGGTAGTGTGGCTTTCTTCTGCACCCTATGTCCTGTTCCACCAAGATCAACAGTAATATGACCTGCGTTAAAAAGTTTAGGAGACACTGCTTGGCGAATAACATAAGTTCCACAAACACTGGTTGCGTGATTAAAAGTCTGAGCAGTACCATCTCCAAAAGTATAGGTACTAGTATTTGCACTCCCACCCACTACAACAATGTCACCTTTCTCAACCTTACCAAGATTACCAGCAGTAATTTGTGGGCTTTCAAGAATAGTATCTTCACCATTATGTACTAATCTAGCACTACCTGTTGCAATCACTCCATTCTCATCTTCTACACTACTGGGAACAAGGGCAAAGGTTATATCCTCAGCAATAACAGGAACATCATAGTGATAGTGAGAGAAAGTGATGGTAGGTGCTACATACCCCCTACCACCATTCAAGATGTTCAGATCCCCCAATGGCAGATCACCATTACTGTCTAAATCGACAATTACCTCTGCTCCATAACCAACACCTGTGACTGCAATCACCACTTTTCCTTGCAGTCCTACTGCATCACCACTATCTGTTACCTCTATTCCTGTGATGACACCCAAGCGATCTGCGATACTGTCTCCATCATCATCTATATCCTCCACTGTTACAACAACAGTGGGTTGATTAATTAATAGGTTGAATGGTGCATATCCTTCAAAAGCCATTGCTCTAAGAGTACTACTCTCATCTCCTTGATCAGAGGTACTTGCACCTGTGAAAGTTCCAATACCATAGTGTGTTTCAGTAGGGCTTGGAACAGGATCAAGATGGTCATCATCTCTAACTAAGAAAGTTAAGGGGATCACTCCATCAGTTACCTCAATCAACTGTGTGGTAGAGTTGTAGTCCTCAGTATCTACACTGTAAAGTCTCAGTTTTGTTTCTAGGCTTTGTTTTCCAACAGGGTGTCTGAAACCTCTTGGTCTTGCATATCGAAGATCGTAACACTCTGAAAAGGTGAGCCTATCACTTTCTATTTTCGCAGTTAGAGATCCTTGTGTTGTTGCTGGTGTTTGTGAGGTATTGACAGAGATTGAGAAATCAAAGGCATAATCAGTTGTGCTGACAGTTCCCACTGTGGTATTTGGGATCTCTGTATGTGTGGGGAGATCTAATTGTAGTGGGAGATTGGTTGTGATAGTAATACACTTAAAGTCCTCAGTATCTCCACTCTGTTGCAAAGGATCGTATTTACCAAACATTGATGAGAAAACTAATCGTGTAACTGAACTATTGTCAGCATATATTATAGTTATTCTTGAACCATTGTTAAAGATTTTAATTGTAAGCAGAATGTCTCCAGCATTAACATCTCTTGTCAATACTGCACTTGTAGTTTTCTCTCTTGCAAAGATTTTAATCTCTATTTCATTATCAAGGGTCTGAGCACCACCGCCTTTTAGTCTATTAAACCCACCAATACCACCCCAAGTGAGTGGGTCAAGCGGATCTGCACCACCAGTAGGAAAGATACCATCACCAAATTCTATCTGACCAAGAGATGAGAAATCTAGGACAATCTTTGAGTTAGCACCATTATTATCTTCGTGGATAACCACCCCACTTGTGTTTAGAGAGGTGTAAACACCATTTGGTGGTGCTCCTGTTGTCCAATCCCACTCTGTATTATCGTGAATATGAACCATAGCATTTTCAAGGAGGTATCTGTGTGGTGACCCTTTTCCTGTTGGTGTGATAAATCGTGGTGGTTCTATCACTGAGAAATCACTTACTGTTCCACCACCACTACCATCAAGGGTTTCTACTTGATCTCTATACACTCTACCAACAGACAAGATACCTTGACTTGATAATGGTAAAGTCGCATTGCTTAGGTATTCCATTAGCAACAGATCAAATTGTTCTGTGTCGTTCTTACCAAGTGCAGTGTTTAAGAATGAGTGTGGGTTGTGTCTCTTTGTAGAGATCAAAGCACTGGGTGGTTTTGTTCCTGTTAGTGAAGATAGTATTTCACCATCATCACCTCTAATCTCATCTGCATAAACATAGTAGCCATTTGGTGAAACGAGTGAAAGTAATGTACTTGTAATTCTAGTAATCTCTCCAAACCTATCTTTTTCTGTGGCTTTGGTTTTCAAGTATGGAATTGAATAATCACCATCATCATCTTTCCCCTCTCCTTTAAGAGCAGGAAACTCAAAGAAAGACATATCTCCATAAGAAAAACTTACCATTCCCTCTAATTCACTAAGAGGTAGTGGTGGGTTTTGACCAAACCACGGACCTGAAAAGTTCTCACCAGTGTTCGTGTGGTTTAAGAAAGTTCTGTCAAGCAAAACACCATTCTTCCTATCGACAAAAACATCATAGTTATCAGTCACTTTGCTGAGTTCTCGCAGATCCTCTTGCGACAAAGGATCTGTTTCTGAGAGATTGTCAAAATCAATAGAACTGAAAGGTGCTACAAAATAAATCGTATCCCCTCTGACCAATTCTATTTCTGTACTCGGATCACCATTCTCATCTACATTCACAATCTGATCTGAGGTGTCTATCGGATCTAGGTTCTCTGCATTAGCACCACCACTGAAAGTGATGAGACAACCATACAAGACCTCATCCACATAAATACTGCCTTGATCTGAAAAGACAGGAGTGATTGTGATACCGTTAGGAAACCCAAAGGCGACTTGCTTTGATAACTCAAAGTCTGTCATTGGAGGTGTCCTCAAATCAGGATCTCCTGTTGAAAGATCAATCAATTCTCCACCATTAGCAATTAACTGTGCAAGGTTTGGTAATCCAGTAGTTGGATCAATGGGAAACTTTGAAAGTTCTAACGGAGTAGCCAAAACACAAGGCTTACTTATAGTACTACTTGGAAATCCAGTGCCAAAAGCATTAGCCTCTATACCCTCTGGATAGTACCCAAAGATCCTTGCTCTTGGGTATCTCCTACCAAGAACCACATCTTGTATATTTTTAATCTTTCCAATAGCAGGATTTGAGATGACACCAATCTCTTTATTTCTCGTAGATCCTCTGACAGAGGGGGTAAATCCCTTTTCCCAAGAAAAGGTTGATTTCTCCAATACTCTTGAAAAAGAATACCAACCACTCCAATCTTCTCTTGATGTGGCAGTTGTTCTTCTTGATAAGTCATACTGCAAACCAGGATATGTCAGCAAAAAGGTTTTTGCTTTCTCTGGAAACAACCTACTGTAAATACTCGGAATTGATAAGTTTTCAAAAACACCTTTTCTTGTGATTTCAAACCACTGAAAGTTCCATCTGCCCCTACTGGTAAGAACTATATCATCAATGTCATTCTTCACCATCTTCTTCTGTCTTATAGCAAGTAGTTCAAAAGTTTCGTGATCAAGATTGTCACCATCTATTTCTGCACTCACAAGGGTTGCAGTTCTTGGATCAAGCAAATCATCTTGAAGAACAAAAGAGAACCCACTCTCACTTTCAAAGATTTTACCCCATATGTTTATCGGATTGAGAATACCTGTTATTGGACATTCATAACCACTTGGAGCATTTTCTTTGTTTCTGCCAACGAAAAACCTAAACTTACCATCCCTATCACCTATGATCTCACCAGTAATTGTCTCTCTTACTTGTTCAAAGGAATTAACGGCAACATTGTAGAACTCTAAGTACAATTTCGCACTGCGATCATCATCAGTGAGATTAGACCTCTGAGTTTCCAAACTCGCTACTCCTTTGTCAAAAGATTGTGGATCATCACTCACAGACGATATAGGTCCTTGTGGGTTTGTGGAATTGAAACCAGATAGTCTGCGAACTGTCTCCCCACTGAATGATAGTAATGGAACAATGCGGTTATAGAAAGTGTCTGGAGAATAGAAAGTATTTCTTGTTTGCAGAATAGATCCTAACAATAGGTTTTCTTCATTAGGGGTTGCAACCACTTTCGATTTCACATAATACTTGGGAGTAACGAGCACTTGGGAACTCGGATCAAAGAACGGAGATAACTCTGTCAATTGCGTGTGATTAAGGTACAAAACTTGCTTAGAAAGTAGAGGTGCTTGCAGTGGCTCTAACAAAACTATGTCACCATTGGCAGTATTTATCTCGTAATGAACACTGCGTACTAATTCCCTACCTGCTTTCTCATTACCATTTTCATCCACCTCGCCAAATAAAATAAGTGAGAATGGTAGAGTTTCCACGATCCCACCCAAACCAAGAAAGGCTCTTGAAAAAGGTGGGTAAATAGGTCTGACTGACAGACGAACATCACTCTCTGCCATTGAGTACCCCTGTGGGAATACAGAAGCAATCTCTACAATTGTTTTCAAACCATCATCTGATAAATTAGACTGAGCAATCGTAAAAGGTGTTCCTCCTATTTCTAAGATATGACCTGCTATTGCATATTTTGTCAAATCTGTCTGAAACTCAATCTTATTTTGCCCTCTATTCACTGGTTTCCAATTAATCACATTTTCGCTGAACAGTGGGTCTGTAAGAGGTAGGAGAAAGCCTAACCTAGCATTGGTGTTCACAGGATTATTAGTATCTACACTTGGAGTGATGGGTTCGCTTGACAGTAGTGTAAGAACATCATTGTTAGGAGATCTTGAACCTACCTCTCTAATGGTTGGTGGGAAAATAGTGACAGTTGTTTCATCTGTATTACTATCATAAGTTGCAGATTTAATGTAAAAGTTGTCTGCTCCAAGTCTAAGAACCATTCCAACTTGAAGATCCGCAGTGCGATCAGTTTCTAAAGTGAAATTGTCTTTCTCTTGCTCAATGAAAAAACTAGGTCTATACATTGGTCTTTGAGAAGAATTATAGACTTGCTCTCCACCATAGGTTTCCAAAACTGCATAAGAGATTGTGACTGTACTTTCTGATCCCACATCTGTACTCAGTGACAAGTAGATTATATTATCTTCGATTACACAATCTTCCACACCATAGTTACACTGAAACCCATCCACTACTACTCTCGGTGGGATCTCTGAGAATAGGGATCTCTGAAACCCATCGCTCTCCGCTAAGTTGAAAGAAAACTTATTTGTCTCAATAAAGTTTGCAGTCTCAGACCGAACATAAAGAGGAAGAAACTCTTTGATTTCCGTTGGGAGATTGGTTTCCTCGTCTAGTAATTTTTCCCCAAGATCGTCTGCAAGTGTATATTCTATTTCAACAATTCTTCTGTCTTTCAAAGGATTGAGGAAGAATACTGTCCCACTCAAAACATTACAAGCAACATCTATCTCGCCTGTGGTGTTTATCTGCTGAACAAAGTATAGTGTGTTACCCACATTTGCTGAACGATCTGTGTCTGAGATTACACATCTTCCTGTGAAAGCATTAAACTCAGCAGTTCCACTCGGTATATTAGCAGTAGGTAGAAAGTCATCCTTGTAATACACATCTGCATTACTATACTGGGAAAGTAGATTTGTACCAAACCTTATCTCACCAGTGTCTTGATTTACATACACAGTATCAGGATCAAAAACAAAAGTAGTCCAATCAACATCTGCTACAAGAGTAGGTGAGAAATCTGTCGTGTCGATACTTACAAGAAAAAATCCTAACAAAATTCTTGAATTTACTGAGATAAATAGACTCTGATTTGCAATAATTCCTATTTTTTCTACTACTAAGCGATATAGTGAAATCTCATCTCCTGAGGAGGTATATCTAAGTGAGATTTGATGTTCATTTACAAGACTATCTCCAAGATCCAAAGTGAAAGTTGAAGAACCCCCTACTATCCCCACCCAAGATAGTAATCTGACCATCACTGTTTCATTGACTAAGTGAGAAAATGGTTGGTAAGAAATGTCTGCTACGAGACTGGGATCATAAATGTCTCTTGAAGATCCATTGTATAACTCCCAAGCAATGGGGTATGTGCCATTTTCTGTGATGAATGAGGGAGATACTCTGAGATTATTCTCATCTATGATTTCCTCTACGATGTAATAACCTGCACTATCTCCACTAAGTATTTTCAGTTTGTCGCCCACTGACACATTCTCTGTTTCAAAACCACCCTCTGCAAATTGATTGGTAAAGGTGTCACTGCCGGCAGACCAAGTTCCTAAGAAATCGAAGATACTCAGTTCCCCATACTTGTTAATAAGTGTTCCAAGACCACTAGTAGGCTCTAAGAGAAAATCATCTCCTAACACTTGTCTCACTAAGGCAGTACCATCTTCACTCACAAACAATCCAAAATCAGAATTAGGCTCTACACCGAGAAATGTCTCTGGTATCATCTGTGTTGCACCTAAAAGAAGATTAGAGGTGGTGTTTTCAATCTTCTGAGACTGATCCATTATCATATCTTCTATGAACAGTATGTGTCTCTCTCCAAACTTATGAACTATTTGCTCATAGTTCTTCAAGTGTGTGAAAATTGGTATTTCTACTCCATTAACTTTCTTGAAAGAAATCGTGCGGAAAAACATATTCTCGTCATATCCTGCTATGTCTTCAAGAGGAGAATAGTCTAAGAAAAGCACAGAACTCTCTGTAAGACCACCAGTAGGAGATACTCTTTGATCTTCTAAGCGGTAAAGAGCAAAGAAATCAGGCGTGTCATTACTACCATCTTTGTTCAAAGGGGATCTCTCTAACCCAAAGGAAAACCCACTGTCTGCCAACCAGTTGTTATTTCCTGATGTTGCTTTCCAACCAGGATTTAATCCTATCTTCGCATTTCCACTAAGATCCTTGACCCCATTCAATCCAAAGCCAATCTCTATTTCTTGGTCACACTCAAATACTAGATAGCCAAAGTTGTTCTTAATAGTGAGAGTAGTGCTCGCAAGATTGTTCAATCCTGTTGAAATCTCCTCTGAGTTTGCAATAAGGTCTGTAATTAATTCTTCTGATGTGTAAGTAAGTGCAGTTGCTACCCACTTGTAAGGCACTGTATCGACTGCAAAAACTAGAGTATCTCCAAGTTCAAAAGTAAATGAACTCTTAATTTTTGAAACTACTTGTGCCTTGCTAGTGTAAAAACTGGGAGTGAGTAGTGCTTGGGTAAAATAAACTATCTCTGACGAGCCGAGATTTTTCCTCGCTTGTGAAGATACCTTGACTGCTGAACCAAAGCCTGTGGGTAATGAGACTACCCCCTCTCTTGTAATTTCTGCAACAGATCCTTTAATCAGAAAATCAAAACCAGTCATTTTTGTCAGATTTTCTGTTTCGATCTTATCTACTGTTTTCACACTTATACAAGAACTGCTCGTAAAAAGAAAAGTATCACCTAAAGAAAGCAAGTCTGGCATACCTAATGTTCTAGGAATAATCTCTCTGACAAGCCCACTTGCAGTATCACTTTCACTATCTCCATTCTCTCTAATCCCTATCTTCGCATCTCCATCAGTGGTGACACTAAGATCAAAAGAAACACCACTACCATCTGGTTGGTGTAAAACACCACTGACACCCAAACCATAGTCACCATAAGGATCGGCAAGAGGAAGATACACTTTCCCATTGTTACCCTGTGTGATACTTGTCGCATTTCCACTACTATCCACAAGTGCAACTGGTTTTCTCAATGGTTGAGCGAACGAGTTTAATGCAACACCCTCATAATAAACCTCTGCTCCTAAATAATTCGGATCGAAATTAGGACTGTCTGTCTGTGCTTTGCTCACAAGGTTATCGTGGAACTTTAATTGTCCTGTTGAGAGAGATACTCCAAACTCTCCCTCGCTTGAAAGAGATAATGATCCTAATGCCGCATCATTCTCCACTAAAACAGGAGACAAGTATCTTCTGTTGCCTACCTTAACAAATGGTCTTTCAAAGATTTTTGGTATTGGAGATATAAAAAGAGGAGTGAAATCTGCATTTTCTAGTTTCCCAACTATTCCATCACTACCCTCCACAAAGTCAAGATAAGAATACCATAAGGTTTGACCTGCTTTCTGAATGACAAAAGAGGGGTTGAAAATCATCTCTGCACTACCCTCCCCTATGATCGCATAAGGCTGAGGATTGTGTTGGGAAAAATCATATTCAAGAGATATGTCACTGTCTGAAACTACACGAACACCATTGAAATCACCACTAGGGTTCTCTGCTAAGGGTAGTGCTCCACTGTTTGGCAACCTACCAACCCTAAGCATTGAATACTTGTCTGTATTCGCACTATCACCTTGAAGAAAAGAACCTAATGTCAAGCCCTCTGGCTTTGGCGATAATATGTACTTTGTGCCGAGATTGACTGCACCCAAGTTTTGAGTTGCAGTACCTTTGATCAGTCTCCAAGACTGAACACGATAATCAAAGAAAAATCTTTTCTGATAAGTGTCATTCCTAGACCAATAGAACTTAACAGGTGCAAGAAAATAACTCACTATACCAAAAGCGTGTTTCTTACTATCAAAAGCACCAGTGAAATAATCGTCTAATACTGATTGTTTCACTTTAAGAATACCACTTTCAAGATCAGAACTCAAAAAAGCATTAGTGACTATTGTTGGTAAGCCATAGGCAGGAGAATTAATAGTCGGAGCCTCACTTGTGGTCAAAAGGTAGGATGTGTTTGTTTCTGCGTTCAAAACGACCACACCAAAGACACTATCAATAGAGTTATTATCTTTGTTGAAAATGATTATATTCTTCCCATCAACACTGAAAGAAAGTGAGGCGTTTCCAAACTTTAGATGGGGATCAGTACCATTATTTATGTCTCCCACTATCGTAGAAATCTTTCCAGTGTTGCTCGCCCATATTATGTACTCTGAGGTTGTCTGATTAGGAGAGAGTAAAACACTAGACCTGTATTGATCAGCAGATAACTCTATTGCACTTGGATTGTGAGATGAGAGTGATGAATTGGGATCATTCTGTTTCACATCTCTAATAACACCACTGGTAGCCAGTGCAGTAGATTGTGCGTTTGTTCCACCACTGGTTGCACCACGCAAAACTACACCATCAAAATTAAAACTCATTTATATCACCACATTACTATTACTTGTGCCAATAGAGGGAATTATGCTTGGAGAACCAGCAACTGCACCATTACCAACACAAGTCAATAAGTGTGCTACTACCCCTATGGAAATTGCATTTGCCAAGACTGGGGAGTTAACTCCAACAATACTATGGCTTGCAAAAGTAGAGTTCAATATAGAAACTAATGATGTTCCATTAGCAAAAACTACTTTTGTTATATCTGTACCTATACCAACACCACTAGAAGAACCTACATATCCTGCACTTGAAAATGTCGTAGATACTGCATTTGATAAAGACACACAAAGAGGAGTTTTAATTAAACCCACTAGTCCTGTGCTTGCAAAAGCAGTCTCATAGAAAGAGGGGTTTGGTGCTAATGTAAGTTTCCCACTTACTGCACCAGATCCAGCAACACCGCTTGTTGCACCAATGAGACTAATGTTCGATGGTGTGTTCGCCCAACTACCAATTGCAGTAGCAATAGCAGTTGCCAAAGTCGGATCATTAACTCCTGCTAAAGTGTTGGCTACAAAGTTAGCATTGAGATTTGGAATGAGAGTGGGTGTGATAGGCATAAGTCACTATACCCATCATTAAGCCAAGATATGTTTTTTACTGCCTTGTAATCCATTTAATGGAGAACCAAAAGGCTGACCGTTCAAAGGATTAATTGTGCTTGATGAAAGTATCCCACCAACACCACCACCAGGACTTGAAAGAGTTATTACACCAGCCGCAGTAATACTAGCCGCACCACCAGTGGAAATACTTACACTTGCACTACCCACTATCGAATTAGCACCACTGAGTGCTTGTGAAGATACTGCACCAGTGGAAACTGAAAGGTTATAGCCAGTTTTTGCATCTAAGGTGTGTGTGTTCACTCCTGCTTTGATTGTATGTTTTCCTAATGTCATATTGTAAGTCATATTTCCCACTCGCATTGTCGTGGTGTGGTTACCAAGATTAAAAACCTCCTCTCTTGATCCTATGGTGTATTTGTGCTCATCCACCACTTGTTTCAATACTTGTGGAGCACTTGATGAGAATGTTGTTTTTCTCAAAGGTAATTTCTGATTACTCGGTACTCCTAACTGATTTGCCAATGGTCCTGAGTAGTTGTAATCTGCTTTTCCTGTGACTGATTGATCCCACTGCTTTGACTGTGCTTTGATGATACCATCACCCACTGTCATATTAATTGAGTTCCCACTCTCTATGTCCAATGTTTGAGTGGCTTGGATAGTGGCTTTCTTCGTATTGATCTCTACTGAGTTGTCGCCCTCTAAGTGCGTGTCTGAACTAGTGAGAAGAATACTTGGTGCTTGCTGAGGATCTCCATTCTTACCTGTTGGGTTTACAACCTCTGACAAAGGAGTACTCATTTTCCCCTTTGCTTGGATAACAACCGCACCAGTCTCTGAGGATAACTCTATACCCACATTCTTATCATCTGTTTGATCTTGGGTTTTAACTTTGAAAGGTTGTTTAGAAACAAACTCCAAACCCCCACTGAAATCTAGTTTAGTCTTTCCCTCTACTCGTAAGTCTAATGAATTGGTATCTCTTGAACCACCAATTGATACTTTAACTCTACCATCTTTATTAACTGCGAAAAAAGTGGGAGGTAAAGACACACCGTTCTTATCTAATGAATTAACTCTGAACAAACTCGCAAGATGATCTACCAAACTATGTTGGCTTTCAATTGCTGATAGTCGTGGTGTTGGAAAAACACTTGCTATCATCGGTTTCCCATAGAAATCACCCTCATTAATTTGATCATTCCCAACAACTGTTCCATAGGCTATCTCTACAAGGTTTGTTTCTTTATCTACATCTAAACCCTCTGTTTGCTCTGTTACTGGCAACAAACCATCGCTATAATGATTGACCTCTAAGCGATACTCTGTAAAGGTTGGGATTTCACTGCCTAAAGTATTGTCAAAAGAGTTGTTGTCTTCATCTATTGCAACCCTATACATTGGTTTCCCACCATAGACAGAAGAAGAAGAATATAAGCCTAAGCCTTGTTGTTGCATTAAAGTCTGTGGGAAAAGAGAGGCGTCTAACCCAATTGATCCAATACTTGGTGCAAAATTTTCACCTATCACCTCAAAGGGTGTCAATTTTGAAAAAACAACAGGATTTCCAGCACTGTCTACTTGTCTTGCACCATCTCTTTTTATACCATCACCACGCACTGCACCTTGTAATAAACGACTATCTCTTTGTACCATCCCCCCATAAGTTCTCACACCACTCATCAAATGAAATTGTTGCAGAGAACGAACAACAAAGGCTTGGTCTTGATCTCTAAGTCTAATTTCATTGGCTCGTCTATTAGTGATATAAACACCCTCATTTAATAGAATGTCAGAGCCTTTTGAAGAACTTGCTACCACATCACCGGGTCGCATATGTAATCTTTTGTGTCTATGTTGCGTATAAACCCCTCTCAACTCATCTTGTTGTTTAGGTGTCATTTCTTTTTCTGTCTCTGCGAGAGGACTGGTGAATACCCAATCGTGTCCAAGCCAAGCACCTCTTGGTATCCACGCAAGAATAACAGGTGTCATAGTGCCTTTTTGATTTGCTAAACCTGTTCCAATGCTATCTTGGGGTATCCAACCACAAATACAGTAATCACCCACTGTCGGCATAGCACCAAGAAAGTGCCTTGTACCAGCACCAGGAAAAGTCAGTGGCACTGGAACTCTCTCATTGAGGAAATCATTACCAAGAATTACTCTGAGAGTAACAAAAAACTCCTCATAATTTACATTGATAACTTGGCAGACACCTAAATCACCTCTCAAACTTGGAGATTGAGATTTCCTCTTAGCCCTTGCAATTATTCCAGAGGTTCTCACATCTCCTTGTTTCAAACCAGTCCCATCTTCTGCTGACATAGTGTCTCCTTATGTTTCGTTGAGGTTATCAGGAAGATCAGGATTTTCAAGGTTTTCCTTTGCTCTCTGTTGTTCCTCTAATGCTCTGTTAAAGTTATCTGTGGATTGTTGAGTTATCCTATCAAAATTATCACTAACTGTTTCAAGTGCATCTTTGATAATGTCTGCACTGTTTTGAGTTTCAAAGGCTACTCCTCTCAAAGCACTTTGACTTTGCGACCAGTTCGGTGATCTGTTTTCTTGATTAATTATTGAATGAACCATATCCATTGTTTTAGGCTCTCCACTCTCTGTCGTTGCCATTAACTGATCTATTAAACCAGCAGTGCTACTTGCATTATTGTAGGCAATAATGTCTGCAAAGTTACTGCTATATGCTGGCAAAAGAACATCTTTCTGAGAGGATTTTAGATCACTTGGCAGTGAACTGAGATCACTGAGGAAACCAAGATCAGCAATTGAAAATGCTCTGTTCTCAACAGTGACTTTCTGCACCCCATCCCTTGACTTATCTGCCAACCAATTTTGCACTGAGATTTGGAGCATATTCTTACTATTCAAAGTAGCAAGCCCATAATCTAAGAGTTCTTGTGGTGAGTACTCATTTTGCAAAGCGATTTCAAGTTGCTTTGTCGCACCTTTCATTGCAAGATCGCCTCCACTCAGAGTGGTTTGTGATCCATCACTCTCGGTTATAGTAACTGCCTTACCTTGTAATGCGAGAACATAATTCTCTACCGTT
>MDTD01099307.1_pt1 | contig 13850 bp, 10 predicted proteins | sample 811221 | NCBI WGS metagenome assembly MDTD01 (sample SAMN05326646, study PRJNA326480) | marine metagenome | isolation source: seawater | place: Pacific Ocean: South West | collected 2011
AAGGGATGATCCAGAGGGTCGGTCTGGCGCAAGCAATGGTAAATGAGCCCCGACTCGTTATTCTTGATGAGCCTACCGACGGTGTTGATCCGGAGGGTCGCTACCAGATGAGGCAGATCCTGCAGGAGCTCCGCGCCGATGGTGTTACGGTATTCATTAACAGCCACCTTCTGGGGGAGTTGGAAACCTTGTGTGATTCCATCGCGATTCTCAAGGAGGGTGAAGTGATACGACAGGGCCCTCTGAGGGAGCTCACTGCTGCGAGTTGTGTTTTCGAGGTGATCACAGGGGATGCGGTGCCGGAAGAAACGGCCTCCCGATTACGGGAGTTCGGATACTTTGTCGGTGAGCGACAGGTCACGGTTGAAGGATCTGACCCAGCGCCTCTCCAGCGCGCCATTGACATCCTCCGTTCGGGACGCGTGGCCATTCTGGAGGTGAGGAAAGCAAGGCAATCACTCGAGGACCTCTTCATGGAGTCCATCATGGAAGCACAAAAGACTACCGGGGGAGGAGGGCTGGCATGAGGGTGATGGGTATCCTTCTTCTCGATTCCTTCAGGATGCTTCGCGCCAGAAGGCTGTTCTGGGTAGCGTTATGCCTCTCAGGCCTGATCGCCATGGTTTATGCCTCCATCGGTTTCGACGAAGGTGGAGTGTCGGTGCTTTTCGGCCTGCTCTCCTTTGAAAGCGAGCTTCTTCAGATGAGGGCTGAGGAGTCCAAAAAGGTCTACCTTCTTGTCTTTACCAACGTCGTGGTGCCCTACTGGCTCGGGTTGTTTTCTATCGTTCTGGCGCTGATATCCTGTGCGTCAATTTTTCCGGAATTTACCCGGAAGGGTTCGATTGATCTGGCCCTTTCCAAGCCTCCCTCGCGACTGAGTCTTTTTCTCGGTAAATACGTGGGCAGCCTGCTTTTTGTCCTGTTACAGGTAATCCCGTTTACGGTGATCGTCTTTGTGAGCCTCGGAGCTCGTTTCGGAGATTGGAATCCTACCGTTTTCTGGGCGATTCCTCTGGTCGTGCTCTCCTTCAGCTTTGTCTATGCCGCCCACGTCCTTGTGGCGGTGTGGTCCGGTTCCACAATTCTTGGGCTCTTCTTTGCCCTTTTGGTATGGGGCGGTTCCGTGATTGTTGAGTGGGCCGAGGACATTAGCTATCAGGTCGCCTACATAGTTCCGCAGATGGGAATAGAATTCGAGTGGGATAAGGGGGATTACCAAGAAGTGGAACCGAATGAGAGCTCGGAAGACTTCATGGTGCGACTGCACGGGGTCCTCGATCTAGCCCGTCTTTCTCTTCCGAAGACTCGTGCAGTCGGAGCCCAGATGAGGTCACTGATCAAGCTTGATTCCACTGACGGAGGTCTCCAAGGGAAGGGTTTGCTCGCGCTATTATTCGAGGATCCTGATGATCTTGTTCCGGAGCACTACACCGCGGCAGAGCGCCGCGCTGACCAGCGCCACAACGTCTGGAAGGATCTTGGTAGTAGCCTCCTTTACGAGTTGGCACTGGCAGGGTTTGCTGCGTTGATTTTCGTGAGGCGAGATTACTGACAACCTGCGACCAGACAAGGTATCAAGGTTCGAGGGCTTCCCGGAGGAAGTTTGCCATGTAGCTTGATCCAAAGAGTTCCTTTGTCACCCTCGGTTCTTCTTTCTCCGGGTGGTAGAGGACGTTTACCGGCACCGCGCGTCGGTTGAGGGCGGCGATCGCTCTCGCGATTCTTGGGTCCTGATTCGTGTAGTCGGCTTTCAGGGCGAGAATGTCATGTTTTGCGAAGAGGGCCCTCACTTTGGCGTTGTAGGCCCTCGACTTGTTGACTTGGCATGTCGCGCACCAGGTTGCGGTAAAATCAACGAAGACTGGTCGACCACTTGCGTTCGCCTTCTCAACTGCCTCGGGGGACCACACTTCCCACTCGAGCCCGGTTGCAGGGGGCTTGGAACAGGCCAGTCCAAGACCCGCAAACACGAGGGTGAGGATAAAGCCTGTCAACCTTGTAGGCTTTGTCCGCGAGACCACGCACCAGCGGCCGTAAATCCACCCCGCGATTCCGACGAAGGTGAGCCCGAGGACGATCGGCAGCATCCTTTCAAGGCCAACATCCTTCAGAGAGAGAAAGGACCAGAGCAAAAAACCGGTGGTTCCAAAGAGAAGGAAGGCCATGGCCTGCTTGAAGGACTCCATCCAGGGGCCGGGGCGGGGGAGACGGCTGATCAGGCCCGGGAAGGCGGATAGGAGCACATAAGGAAATGCCAGGCCAAGTGCCATGACCGTAAAGGCGAGAAGAAAGAGGAGGGGAGGGAGGCTAAAGGCGAGACCGATCGCCACGCCTAGAAAAGGGGCCGAACAAGGAGTGGCTACGATGGTCGCCAGAACTCCGGAGAAAAAGGAGCCGCCGGCGCCCTGCTTATGGGTCAGATTACTTCCCACGCTTGTCGCCGAAGTTCCGATTTCGAAGACCCCGTACATGTTCATGGCGAGAGCGAATATCACAAGCATGAGGGACCACATGACCCAGGGGTTCTGTAGCTGGTAGCCCCAGGTAACGTCCTGGCCGCCCTCTCCAATCGCACCTTCTCTCAGTGCGAGCAAAATCCCGGAGAGCACCCAGAATGAGAGCAGGACACCGATGGCATAAATCACGCCATGAAGGAGAATCGTGCGACGATCCTCGCCTGATTGCTGGACGAAACTCATGATCTTTATGCCGATGACAGGAAAGACACAAGGCATCAGGTTGAGAATCATCCCCCCGAGGAACATCCCTCCGAGAATCGCAAGGAGTCTTCCAAAGCTCACTCCGTCTCCACCCTCCGCGCCGAGGAGGGCATCCAGCTGGTATCCATTCTTGCCGATTGTCAGGATTCCGGAGATATGGCTGCCGAGGGGCTGATCGGTATCCTTACTGCGGGCAAGTTCCCAGCGAACGTCAGTGTCGTTGCGGGTAAGAACTGGGTTGGACTGGGCGTCGAGGAGCTGGTCATAATCATAGAAATAAATATCGCCGTCGGGGACGGCCGTAGCGGGCGAGAGGATCAGGGTAATGGTGTCTGGTGACTCGATGGCCTGAATCTTGAGATCGGACGGAAGTTCTGCAGGCAGCATGGCCCGGGCTTCGGAGAATGCGCCGGCATTCCCGGAAAGAACTTTGGGAGAGGGTCCTACCTTAACAATCAGGGAGCTGGCTGTTTCCGGGGCGCCGATTCCCGGTTCAGGCCTGCAGGTTGATTCGTCACAAATTTGCCAACGGGGCGAAGCGGTGACCTTCACCGTGGCACCTTCCGTGAGGGAGGGAGGAGGCGTTATTCTGAAAAGGTGTGAAACAGTCGGCTCATATCCGTATGTTTTTTTACCTGCTGTTGATCCGATATGGGGCACAGGCCATCCAACCCGCTCGACCTCGAAGCCAGGCGGGAGATTCCAATTGGGAGTCAGCGAAGCTCCGACATATCCGGGATTGATAAAATAAGAATGCCAGTTCGGGGGATGGGTAAGCTTAAACAGAACGTGAAAGGGCTCTCCGGAGGCGATTTCACTAACCTCTGAGAGGAATACGAGAGTGCTGGACTGACTTGCGAGGTCCGAGTCTGTGAACGGGTTGAAGTCATCAGCATGGGCCACGCGCAGGCTGCCTGCCATGATCGAGGCGAGGAGAGGAAGGAGCAGGTATCTACGAGTGTCCATGACCTGTCAGATGATTGGTGTGATGTGACGCGAAAATCGAGAAAGAAAAAGCAGCGGGGAAACCCGCTGCTCTGAGTGCAGTAAGTGATGGCCCACTCTCTTTAGTAGCCACGCCCGTATATGTGACCCTGCTGCTTGTCCTTGGCGTTTCCTGCAGCTGCCCCGGCGGCGCCGCCAACGGCTGCACCGATCAGCGCTCCAGTTCCAGCATCGCCATCTCCGACGTTGTTGCCGATGATTGCACCGGCCAGACCGCCCAAGGCTGCCCCGCTCAGGGCGCCGGACTGAGTATTAGGCCCTGCCGCACAACTGGCAAAGAGGAGAGACAGGGTAGCGGCGAGAATGAGGAGAATGTTGTTTTTCATTTGAGAGAGGTGTTCAGTAATCTTTAGCGTAGGTTAATCACTTTGGGCCGTGGAAGCAACGGAAAGTATTCTAACGTTTCTCGTTCAAGGGATCACTGGCAATGGACTCGAGTATTTCGCGAATGAGGCGTGGTCCGTGGTAAATGAATCCCGAATAGAGTTGGAGGAGAGTTGCGCCGGCGGCGAGCTTTTCCTGGGCGTCTGAAGGGGACATGATGCCGCCGACTCCAATGATGGGTATCTTGCCGCCCACGGCAGAATAAAATGCCTCGATGACCCTTGTGGAGGTGGCTGCAAGTGGCGCCCCGGAAAGGCCGCCCGCTTCCTTCTGCCGGGGATGATCTTGGATACCCGTCCGGCTGATTGTGGTATTTGTAGCGATGATCGCGTCCAGGGCGTTGTCCATGAAGATCTGGCCAAGAGTTGAGATCTCATCGTCTTTAAGATCTGGGGCGACCTTGATAGCGAGAGGGACCTGTCGGCCAGTCCTTGCGGTCAGAGTTGCACGCTCATCCTGGAGTTGTTCAAGAAGTCGTGCGGCAGCATCTCTGGCCTGGAGGGCGCGCAAGCCTGGGGTGTTGGGCGAGGAGAGGTTGACGGCAATGTAGTCAGCGACGGGCCAGGCCTGTCGGAGGCAGGTGAGATAATCGCGGGCGGCTTCTTTGTTCGGAGTGTCCTTGTTTTTGCCTATATTAAATCCCACGCGGCCCTTGAAGGTGGAGGACAGCTCGACGTTACGGACGCCCTCCTCGATCCCCGGGTTGTTGAAGCCCATTCGATTAATGATCGCCTCCCGATCAGGAAGCCGGTAGAGGCGGGGCTTTGGATTCCCGCTCTGGGCACGTGGAGTAATTGTGCCAATCTCCACAAATCCAAATCCAAGCCGGCCGAAGGCATCGATCGAGTTGCCTTCCTTATCCAGTCCCGCCGCGAGGCCCAGACGATTGGGGAATGTGAGGCCCATGCATGTGACGGCCTCTGACTCGGGAAGACTTCCCGTCAAGGCGTGCAGAATTCCCCACCGATCCGCGGTCCTGAGAGCCCTGAGAGACCAGTTGTGCGCCCGCTCGGCTTCCATCTGAAAGAGAGCCTTTCGGGCAAGCGGGTAAGCGCGTTCGAGCATCCGATGGTGTCCTTAGTATTGCTTGGCTGGTAGAAGGGAGGCGGCCGGCTCAGGTGACAAGGTGGTCGATGATCGAGTCAACCAGCATATTTCCCCGGCCACGCAGGATGAGATTCTCTCCCCGCCAGTCGGCAAGATCCTCATCCACGATAGCATCGATTCGATCTGGCGGGACCTCAGAAAGGTGCCGGCGGTGTACTCCTGCATCGGTCCTCAACATCAGCGCGATTCGCTCCAAGTCAAGTTGCGCAGTGGTAAGATTTTCCACCTCCAGTTCGGCATGACCCCTTTCCTCTACCTGATTGAGATACTGAGCCGTATCCGGAATGTTCTTCCAACGCCGTCCCGCAGAGGTTGAAACTGCGGAGGGCCCCAGTCCCAGGTAGTCTCTGCCTTGCCAGTAGCCCTGATTGTGCCTGCTCTCAAAGCCAGGGTAGGCGTAATTGGATGTCTCATAATGCCGGAGCCCACGCGACGTAAGAAACTGGTGGGCGAGTTCAAACATGGAAGCGTTGAGATCGTCACTTTCGGCATAGAGGCCTTGTTGAAGTCGATTTAAGAAGGGTGTGTCCTCTTCATAAGTGAGGTTGTAGGCAGAAATGTGGGTTGGAGAGAGAGCGACAGCCTGCTCCAAGCTCTCCTGCCATTCGGTAAGCGATTGTCCCGGGATGGAAAACATCAGGTCGACACTCACATTCCTGATCCCCGCGTTCCTCAGCACTTCGATTGATCGTCTTATGTCGCGTGGGCCGTGGGTCCTCCCGAGGGTTTTGAGGACATCGGGACTAAATGACTGAGCCCCTAGGGAGACGCGACTAACTCCTGATTCGAAATACGTCTTCGCAGCTGATCGGCCGAAGGTTGCCGGATTGACCTCAATATTGATTTCGGTGTCTGCCCGTAGCGGGAACGCGCTCCTCAGACCCTCGAAAAGAGTCCGGATCAGATGAGGGGGAAGCATGCTGGGTGTCCCTCCGCCCAGGTAGGCGGTGTCGACTTTGGTAACATGCAAGGTTGATGCACGGAATCGTGCCTCCTCGAGCAGTCCCTCGACAAACCTCGCCATGTCCGCATCCCCTGGCTTATGCTTGTAAAAAGAGCAGTAGGGGCAGATGTCCCGGCAGAATGGAATATGGAGATAAAGGTGGATGAGATCTCAGGTTGATTTGGGATTGGTCATTGGGGGAATGAATCGGCATTCTAGAACCTGACGATGAGCACGGCGAACCTATCGACCGATATTCTGAAGGCTGTCTCCCGTTCCTTTTATCTTACTCTGCGACTCTTGCCGAGTGAGTTTCGAGGCCCCTTGAGCCTCGGCTATCTTCTGGCGAGACTGAGTGATACTATTGCGGATGCTGGTGCATTGGATGTGGCTCATCGCGAGGAGTATCTCAGGAGGTTTTGTTCGGTCATGGGTGGATCTGTTCCAGCTGGGCAGCAGATGGATTTTTCATCCTCGCTGCAGAAGAGCATGGCGGATGCGGGGATCAGTGAGGGAGAGAGAGAGCTGGTGCGCTGCTCCGGGCATTGCTTCGCATGGCTGGACTCCATGGAGAAGACGCGGGCTGATGCCATTCGCAGGGTGGTTGGGATTATCACCGAGGGACAAGCTTGGGATCTTCGGAGATTCAGAGGGGAGGGCGTGGTGAGCCTCGGCGAGGATAAGGAGCTTGAGACCTATGCGTATCAGGTCGCGGGCTCGGTAGGGGAATTCTGGACCGAAATTGGACTGATCTGCGACCAGCGTTTTTCCCGATATGAAGAGGGGGAGCTGCGCGTGCTGGGTGCCAACTATGGTAAGGGTTTGCAGTTGGTTAACATCCTCCGGGATATCCCGGAGGATCTTGAACGGGGACGATGTTACCTGCCCGGGGTAGACCCCGGGGATCCAGCAGGAATTATGGCATCGCTCCCGCGGTGGCACCAACGTGCTCGGGAGTTCCTCGCAGACGGGATCAAATACGCCGCCTCGCTCCGGGGGACCCGCGTGCGTCTCTCGACAGGTCTTCCGGCAGTGCTCGGTTTCCGGACCTTGGACCGTCTTGAGCAAGCGTCCTGGGAAGACTTGCAGAAGGGCGTCAAGATCACGCGTGGGACAGTCAGACAAAGTTTGGTCAGTGCTTTGGCGCGAAGCGCATGGTGGCTGCCGGGTTCCTGGAAAGGGTTCCTCCATGAAGTGGAACCGCAACCCAACCCTGACACCGCAGCTTGAGTCATGGGCAAGTCCACGGATGTCCGGTGTGTTGGGGCGGATCTTTACTTTCTTCCGGTAGAGACAAGAGTGCCCCTGAAATTTGGAGCCGAAACCGTCACCTCGGCGACCTGTGCACGAGTTTGTATCCGGGTGGAAGGACGGCATGGGAACCTCGCTGAGGGATGGGGCGAAACACCATTGAGCGTTACCTGGGTCTGGCCTGCGGGACTAGGCTACGAAGATCGGCACGGTGCCATGAAGGAATTCTGCATTTTGCTGGCACAGGCATGGACAGGATTTCGGGGAAGAGGTCATCCCCTTGAAATCGGACACGACTTTCTTGAGGGAGAGCTTCCTCTTCTTCTTCGGAAATTCAATAGCTCGAGGCTGGACGCGCCCATGCCCTGGTTGGCAGCGCTGGTTTGCTGTTCTCTCTTCGATATTGCCGTTCATGACGCCTATGGGAATTTACACGGCCAAAGTGTATACCAAACCTATCGGGCTGAGTTCATGAACCGCGACCTCTCTGCCTTCCTGACGGCCCAGCCGGATTCGCTGAGGTCTTTCGAAGGTGCCTTTCCGGCCGACTTTCTCAAGGCGGCCGCGGGTTCTCTGTCAGCCTGGCATCTCGTGGGGGGATTGGATCCGGTAGGGCCGGAAGAGCTGTCTGGTGAGGAACCGAACGATGGTTACCCTACCGAACTATCCGAATGGATTCTGCGAGACGGCTTGAAATGCCTTAAAGTCAAGTTGCGGGGTGATGATCGAGAATGGGATTACTCCAGGATGGTCAAGGTAGGGAAGGTGGCAATCAAAGGAGGCGTGGACAGCCTGAGTGCTGACTTCAATTGCATGGTCACTGATCCAGAATACGTGACGGAGGTGCTAGATCGACTTGAGAGAGAGCATCCCGCGATTTTCAAGCTGCTCCTGTACGTGGAGCAGCCCTTCCCCTATGATCTTGAAAAGTATCCAATCGATGTGAATGAGGTATCGTCCCGGAAACCTCTCTTCCTTGATGAGAGCGCTCATGACTGGAGAGTGGTCAGGCAAGGGCGGGAGCTGGGCTGGAGTGGTGTCGCGCTTAAAACATGCAAGACGCAGACCGGTGCTATTCTCAGCTCTTGCTGGGCCGACGCCCACGAGATGAAGCTCATGGTGCAGGATCTTACTAATCCCATGCTTGCCCAGATTCCCCATGTTCTACTGGCAGCCCACGTGGATACGATCAGGGGAGTGGAGACGAACTCGATGCAATTCTACCCGGCAGCTTCAGTTTTTGAGGAGGCGGTCCATCCAGGTCTTTACCGACGTAAAGGCGGAAAGCTTTCCTTGGAGAGCATCAAGGGTAGTGGATTTGGATACCGGGTGAGAGAAATCGCGCGCCCGCTCCCGGAACCAGTTGTCCGGTGTTAGTCTGATTCAGGATTTTCATCTACCACCGCCGGTTGCTCAGTGATCAATCCTATATTGCCATTGAGGATATTATTGCCTGGGTCTCGGTCCTCATTGCCATTGAGATTGATCGTGCTCCTTACCCCTATCTGCTGTCCCTCCTCCGGTTCGCTGACCGGGAGAGAGACAACATGGGAGGCGCCTTCCCGGAGGAGTGGAAGAGTCATGCTGAAGATGTCGTCGTTAATGATGACATCTATCGTTGCTCCTGACATCGGCTCAGTGCCCTGGTTCTGAACGGTAACCTGGAGAGTCCCTACCACCTCGTCTGGTCCGGGCTCTTCGTACCAGTTGGAGGCTACTGCAAGGTCAAACCGGCCCTCCGTATAAGCATTGACCATCCGATCGACGTCCAGGGTTCCCCCGCCATAAAGCGGGTCGTGCCCCGGTGCGCCCGAGGCATTGAGGTTGCTCTCGAGGATGGCCTGGGCCTGAAGGGGGAGGAGTTGGCCGGATTCCGTCTCCGTCAGCGCGGCACCGAGAGCGCCGGCAACAAGAGGGGCGGCTGCAGAAGTCCCGGTAAAACTTGTATATTCCTCCCCGGGCCAGGCCGCGAGAACTTCAAAGCCGGGAGCGACGACATCAATTGATTCTCCTGTATTAGAGAAGGCCAAGTGCTGACCAGCGGCGTCCACGGCTCCGACAGCGATAACATCATCGTAGGCGGCCGGGTATGCAGGAACCGTATAGCCTTCGTTACCAGCTGATGCCACAATGAGAACCTGCTTCTCGGTCGCGTAGGCGACCGCGTCCTGAACGAGAAGACTGTCTCCATACGAGGCCATCGAGATGTTAATGATCTGGGCACCCTCATCGACGGCCCTGACGATTCCTTCTGCGAGAAGAAAGGAATTTGAGCTGCCACTCTGGTCGGCTATTCGTATCGAGAGAAGATTAGCGGCAGGCACGATACCCTGGCTCACGCCGTCTCTGCCTACCATGAGGGCGGCTACCGCCGTACCATGACCATGAATCTCGGTTGCGAACGATTCGTTCCCGGGCACGAGGTCGATCTCCCGAATCCGGTCTCCAAGGGTTTCGTGCTGACCCACACCTGTGTCGAGCATGGCGATTCTTACTCCTTCGCCCCAGTCCGAATTGTCACCACTGATCCCGAGCCATTCAAGGGTTGTTCTGCCAAATCCGATAGCTCCAGGTTGAGCTCCAACTTGGGGAAGGTCCGGAATGGAGACGCGGAAGTTCGGGAAGCTTTCGTCGTCGAGAAGTCCATCGAGATCTCCGCGTTGATCGAAGCCTATGCGCGCTGCTCGCAGATCATCGAGACGCCCGAGGAGCCTTATCTTGCTGTCTCCAACCCAATCGAGAAAGGCGCGGTAATCCTTTTCATTATCAAATCTAACAATCCGCTCGCCGGGAAGGCCGAAGAGTAGCTCATCAATACCCGGGGCTCTTCTGCTGTTATGGCGCCAAGGAGCTTTGCTGGGAAGATTTGGTCGATCAAATTGAACATAGGGTCGTGGATCATTTCCTCTGCCGCTCTGCCCCTGCCTCCTGATCGTAGCAACGATATCACTGATCAGCCAGAAGCCGAGAAAGACTGCCGCTAAGGCGGCTATTCCCAGATAATATTTTTTTGTGGGGCTCCTCACGACCTGCATCCAGTTGGGCAGGGCTCCCGAAATCGGGAGCCTTCCCGTGGCTAGAGTATACGTTCCCCGGGGGTAAAGAAAACCCAATCCGATAATCCGGAGAGAGAGTGATACCACCTTTGGGTGCGAAGATTCTTGTGGTTTGTCGAGGGTGAGTCAGAAAGCGCTGGTGCGAGATTTGCTGCGAGACCCTGCCTGGCAGGAGGTGGATGTTGGGTTCCCTCTGCCCGATTCACCGCATGCGTGTGTTGTTAGCCTGCCAACCTGGAATTCAGTGATTGGATACGAGGAGGACGATCCAGAGGTAGTCGGGAAAATGCGCTCAGGCTATCCGAGGTTCTTCATTCATCCGATCACGGCGCACTACTTGAAGGAGATGGAGGCACGGATTGCAGGGGATCAGGAGAGAATCATGGCCTATTCCTCGCCCGAGGCTGTTCAGCGGGCTGCCGAATACATAGTTCGGCACACAGGAATCAGAGGGCATGCCTGCAGTGATCAGCCCTTGCTTCTGGTGGTTCCCGAAGCTGGATATACAGCGGCCCGCGACTACTGGAGACACACAGGTGAAATAATCAGCAGCCGACAGGCCGATGATCTCCTGCAGGATCGGTGTATCGGGTCCGAGGAAAGAGAAGGGCATCGGGAGTCGATGGCAGAACTGCTGGGTGTTGAGACACGTGATGCGTTTCTTTTTGAAAGTGGAATGGCCGCGATCTTCACGCTCTTCCGGGTTGTCACGGAACGCCGCCCGGGATTGAAAACCCTCCAGTTGTGCTTTCCCTATGTCGATGCTCTCAAGGTACAGGAACAATTCGGCTCAGGGGTGGATTTCATCAACAATCCAACTGGTGACGCTCTCGCCAAGGCCTTGACCGATGTCAGGGCTGGAGCCTACGCCGCGGTCTTTTGCGAAGTCCCGAGCAATCCGTTACTTCGGACTGTGGACCTGCCTGCTGTCGCTGGAGCCTGCAAGGAGGGCGGGGTGCCGCTTCTCATCGACGATACTATTTGCAGTCATGAGAACATCGACACTCTTGCCTTTGCCGATGCCGCTTCGACCAGTCTGACAAAATGGGTGTCCGGGGTTGGTGACGTGCTGGCAGGCTCCGTGCGTCTCAGAAGTGACTCCGCGTTCGCCGACGAATTTCGTGAGGCTCTTGAACATGAGGTTCCCGGTGGATCTCGTCTCTACTCCCGTGATGGGGAGGCCCTGCTGGCTAACGCAGCTGAGTTCCGGCAGAGAGTTGCCCAATGCAATCGCAATGGATTGCAGGTAGCTGAATTTCTCGAGGAGCAGGTGGAGGTAAAAAAAGTTTACTACCCCGCATTTGTCGATCGAGAGCATTACGATGCAGTACGCCGCCCCGACGGTGGCTTTGGTGGGTTGATCAGTTTTAGCCTTACGGATCCATCGCAAACCCCAGCACTCTATGAAGCCATGAGATTCTGTAAGGGCCCTAGCTTGGGCACCGACTACACGCTCGTGTGTCCTTATACGCTACTGGCACACTACCGGGAGATAAAGTGGGCAGAGTCTTGCGGAGTGAGCGCGGAACTTCTGCGAATCTCGGTAGGCAGGGAATCCGAAATAGAACTCCTTGGGAGACTGGAGGAAGCCTTTGAGGCGATTCGCTGAGGGCGTTTTCGCTCTCCTCTTGAGGAAGAGTCAGTCCCTGTGGTCCTCGGAGTGGTAGGCCTCAACCGCAGGGCTGTAGGGCCCCAGGCGCTCGGCGGCCGAATTTCGGACCCGAACCACAATTTCCAGCATCAGAATGGGGAGGAGAACGGAAGCGATCCGGCGCTCCATCGCCTTGGACGGCTCCCCGGCATGATTCGGTGCGGGAACTTGTTCGGGGCAGAGAACCGACAGGATGGCGAGCAGCGCACGAGGGGAGCCGCCCGCCATGACGGTAAGGAGCTGTTCCCTCAGCCACCGGGTGCAGAAAAGCCAGTAATTTGATTTGTGATGCCTCTCCTCAAAGCTTTCGACAATATCATCCCAGAGGTTTTCGCTTTCGGAGTGCAGGATAGCTTCCGTCTGGAGTGCGGCATTCTCGACAGAGTCCAGAAGGAACTTGAAGTGGCCCGGTATATTCATAATCCAAGAGGGTTGTTATCTCTCTTACCGTAAAACGTTGGAGGCGGTTTTTTATTCATCACTGGCCATATGCTGGAAGAGGAGGGAGAAGCTGCATGTGGTCATTTGTATGATCCTACACCGGAGCGATGATGGGTGCGACGCGTTGATTCCTCTTTTGAAAGGAAAGCCATTTTCGGCCTCTCAGATGTGAACTCCTCTGTTTTTCAGGGGGCAGAGGGACGCCGGGCACTGGGAGGAGCAGTTTTAGAGCGCCTCCTGCTACCCTTGCATGGTTATGCTCTTTATTCGAAGGGGTTGGCAGTTAATCGAACTGAGTAAGTGAGCTCTGTAAAGACTCACTCATTCATCAGGCCCTTTCCGAGCGAAGCTGGAACTGTAACCGATGGACCAGAGCGCAGGGCGGGAAATAGGGCGCTTCAGCCTTGATTCGAGCTCATGGGCGCTGCCAGACCTGAAGCAGGAGGGTATTACGTGGAACCCTTGGAATGGTGAGAGGAAATTCGGTGGCCTCGGTGATCTCGATCCGAGGCCGGAAGGATTGGAACGAACCCGAGGAGGATCTACGAATTTCATAATTTCCAGGGGGAAGATTGCGCACGGTCAAGGTTACCTGCCGAGTCTTACGATCAAAACCGTCGATCAACAGCTCCACCGGGGACCCGCAACCTATGAGGCCTGAGCTGTCATATTGAGATACAAACTCCCAGATCACCTCCCTTGAAAAAGAGGGCCAGCCGTGTGGCCCATTCTGAATGCGATAGTGCTCCACGGTATGGCAGCCGTCTCCTTTGTCCCAGAGGTAACGGGTGACTCCTGGGGAGACTGTCGATGTGACAGGAGATTTGTTCGCGCCATTCAAAGATGACCAGTGGGCATTAAGGCTGGCAATGGAAATAGAATACTGATTGCCGTTGTAGGGATTGTAGGAGTCCTCGGTTCCATGGATGGAGAGAATCCCGGTGCGATTCGTGGTGGAGCAATCCTCCTGAGTCCATTCCCACATGCTGGCCGCGACCGAGGCAACCGCGGCTACCCGGTCTCCCAGATAACAGGCAAGATCCCACATGAGGTTCCCACCGAGTGAGAAGCCGCAGGCGTATACCCGGGCGGGATCTGCTGCGTAGTCTCTCACAAGTAAATCGATCATTGCCCGTGTAAAGCCGATTTCATCAGTCCCATTGTCGTAAGGGCCCTCAGAGTTCCAGTAGGAGGAGCCCTCAAAGAACAGACCCTGTGGGTAGACTGCAATGAACCGTTCGGAGTCGGCAAGGGGCCGGAAATCTGCAGTGAAGCGCATCATGTCCTCA
>MDTD01065695.1_pt1 | contig 13849 bp, 12 predicted proteins | sample 811221 | NCBI WGS metagenome assembly MDTD01 (sample SAMN05326646, study PRJNA326480) | marine metagenome | isolation source: seawater | place: Pacific Ocean: South West | collected 2011
CCTCGAAGGTGGTGCAGTTGAGATCAGCTGCATAGAAAATGCGGAAAAGTTCAGACTCAAAAGCGCCCTTCAGAACAACGAATTCAATCTTACTGCAGCCGAAACCACTCTTCTTAAAAGAGCCGCTTCGGTGATCATCATCAGCATAGAAAACAGAAAAGGTTCCTATGGAGAGAGCATCTCGACCGGAGAAATGGTTCAAAATTTCAAGACCTTGTGGGAGAAAACCTGTGAACTCAAACAGCTATTAATGATAAATCGCGACTCGATAAACGCACTTTTTGATCTGGCCCAGGGTAGAGTCATAATCGAATCAAAGTCGCTGGATGGAACTTCCACTCCCCCATCCGGCACTTTCCTCACAGTAAAAGCATATCGTCAAAATCTTCTCTCTTCCTCTAGAGAGACTACCTTGATTTCAGAAGGGTTGAACAGATTCGGTCTGCCGGAGTTGGCCCTGGAAGCTGTCCCTGAAAATCTAGGAGCAGACGGAGCCTACTTATTGCGGACCGTGGGGCAATATATACTTGCCCACTTGGCTCAGTTTTCGGAATCCCGGGAAGCCGAGAGTTCCAGTCCGGATAGATGGCTCCTTCTACCCGGTGACATATCCATTGAAAGCCGCTTTTGCGAGATCGAAAACCCTGACTTCGAAGAAGAGAACAAGAGTCTTATTCCTTTGAGCCTGAAGCTTCATGAAACACTCGATAACGTATGCCTTGTAAAGATGCCTGGACAAAATAACTGTGACGAAGAGGAAAGATACGAAGATTCGCTGGACTGGATTATCGCGTCGGTGGAGAGAATCGTGGAGATACGTCGTTCGGTCCATCTCAGAGAGCTAGACAAAAGAGCAGTACCGACAGGCCTTGGCCTGGGCAAATGATGCTATGACCGATTAATGAACGGAGAACCGAAAAAACATGTCAGGGGGACATTTGAAGCTTTGTCCCCCTCTGAAGTTGATGGACCATTCTCAAGACTGCTGTGCAGTCTGGAATCATCTCGGTTATACTCTTTCAAACCGAAAAGAAACAAGAATTCCAAATTATAAGGTGATGATCATGTCCACATCCAACTACAAAACATTCAAAGTCTTCGGAATAATCTCTCTGGCATTCGGCATCGGCATATCAAGCCAGTTTCCAGCCCTGGCAGGAGAAGACACAGTTACAGTCAGACGAGTGATCACCACCACGCAGACTAAAAGAGCCCCCGAAACCCCGGTTCAGGTCGACAGAGTAATCCAGAGCACGAGCACGATTTCGACCAGAGGGGTTGGCTTCAAAAACGCAAACGTAGTCGAATTCAAATACAAGGAACGTCTCAAGAATTTCAAAGAACAGTTAAAAATGGGAGAGACGAAAGGATGGCTCACAGACAAAGAGATTCTTGAGTTCAAAGAGAAGATAGACGTTCTTGAACAGATGGAGAAGAAGATAAGCGCCAAAGGTTATCCAAAAGCTGAGACCGACAATATGGAGAAGATGTTCACTCTATACAATCAGCAGTTTCACAAAGCCTCTACAACTCCGATGGCGAAGAAGAAATCGGTCGATAGCACAAGCAAACAAAGTAAAACGTCAACAAAAAGCAAAACCCAAACCAAAAACAAAGGCGCCAAGACTCCAGGCAAGTAATACTACATGCGACACCACAAATCAGTTTCTTTCCTGAGGGAGCGTTTTTAGTGCAAGGATTCAGTAAGCCTGTTCTATCCGGTCTTATCTCCGCGGCTCTGACTGCCTGCTTTCTGCATTCCGGGGCTCTGGCTGCACCCAAAAATCCTAAAAACCTTGAAGATGGGAATCGCTTTTTCGAAGGAAGGAACTATTTGAAGGCAAAAGCCGCTTATAGCGACTACATCAAAGACAATCCCAAAGACTACCGTGGGTATTTCGGTAGAGGAAAGACCTGGATCAAACTCTTTAACAACGCTCCGGCGTTCTATGATCTTAATAAAGCCGTCAGCCTCGATGGCAAGGACGCTGAACTCTATTCAACTAGAGGCATTCTCCAGGTAGAGCGGGGTGAATTTCAATCGGCTCTGAAAGATTTGAACCTGGCGCTGAAAAAAGGTGCTGAAAATAAACTGGAAATCTTTGAAAGTCGCGCCGAATGCTACAGACTGATCGGTCTCCATAAACAGCAGATCGAACAACTCACCGAAATTCTTGACCTGAAACAAACGCCGGAACTTTTCAAGAAACGCGCTGATGCTTATTATGTTTTGAAGGACTACGACAACGCCATCAAAGATTACAGCAAGGTTCTGGAGAGCGATCCCGACTCCTACAGACTGCTTCTCCGGCGTGGATACTGCTATGAGAAAGTCAAAGATTGGAAAGCAGCCATAGCCGACTACACAAAAATAATCGACCGCGATCCTAAAGCCTATGTCATTCTGGAAAGACGAGCCATAGCCCATAGAGACGCAGGTGAGCGGCAAAAAGCTCTCGATGATATCTCTAAAGCTATTTATCACTTCCGCGGATACAGCGCGCGCAGCATGTATTTGATGCGAGCTAAGCTCTACAAAGAGCTGGGTGACAACGCCAAAGCAGCCAAAGATTTTGCGAAATACAATAAAGGCCGACCGAAGAAGAGGTGACATAAGGCTCAAAAGATGGAACAATGGCACATCTTCCGCGTCACCATGAGGTAATGTCCGGGTGCGGAGCCGGTTTAAGAAAAGGTCTGAGCAATGCAAGGTTTTCGATATAGAGCCAGCAGAGTATTTCAAGGCATCACCTTATGTGCCTTGCTTTCACTCCCATGTATTTCTCTGCCTCAGGCGAACGCCGAAGAGAGTACCAGACTGAAACGCCCCACGGTTCTCTATGGATCGGCCCAGCACAAAAAGACCGTGTCGGGCGCCACCACCGTAAATCCTATCCAAAACAGCACCGGGTTGCTAAACGGCCAGGGACAGATGGACAAAATCAACTCCCTGTTTCCCACAGGCGCAGTAAAAACACCGCCGATTCCACTTACGGTGCGCAAAGAGAATACTATCCAGAGACCACTCACGGGAAAACTCAATACCCAGGAGCTGAACATTCTTTCGGAAAGAGAGCTGATAGTACTTGTGGACAAATCCTATTCGATGAAAACCAGAGATTGCCCACCTGTCATAGGCGCCATCCTGGTTAAAGATAGAGCCCCGGGTTTGATGCATGAACTGTTTGGAGACAAAAGCTCCATCAGTCGCTGGCAATGGGTAGCAGCCCACGCTCTGGATTTCGCTAATCAGATTAGCCCGGTGAAACCTGAAGGTTTTCGATTGATACTTTTCAATCAGTGGCGGGACATTCATGATGGGGTGGCACCGGCCCAGGTACCAAAGATTTTCTACAACACCAAAGTCGGTGGCGATACGCTATTGGCACAATTTCTTGGAGAACAACTCCTGCAGTATATTGGAAAACGAAAAGCGGCAGCGGGTAAAACAAGAGTTAAGCCGCTTGCTGTAGCGGTTCTTACCGACGGTCTCCCCGATGACAAAAACAATTTGTCTGAGATCATCATTCATACCACAAAGCAAATCTCCTCCCGGGATGATGTCACCATCACTTTTCTGCAGGTGGGAACCTCAAACAAAGGAGAGAGCTTCCTGGCAGACCTGGACAACAACCTCACAGCAAGAGGTGCTCGCTTCGACATAGTAGACCATAAGACTTTCGACCAGGTAAAAGTTTCAGGTCTGGGCAGAGCTATCGTGGATGCCGTCCTCGAATAAAGTAAGACCCATCTTTGTTTAGAAACACCAATCCCAATACCATCACCCCAATTAACATAGACGTTGCAATCAGCATCACCCAGCCCTACGGATATACACAACAGGGCCGAATAGCAAACTTGTAAACGTGCAGAAATTTAACTACCTTTGAATCAGGTAGAGCAAATCAAGCCTTTTAATCAGGAGCGAAATGAGATTTTTCCTTGCGAGTCTTTTACTTTTTGGTACCACCACACCGGTCCTCGCCCTCGATAGCGAAAGGGCAAAATTGCCGCCCTCGGTGGATCTTTTCGCCCTTAAAAAAATAGCGGATTGGGACTGGAGCAACTGGACGGAAGTGGTGGAGGATTGCAAAAACCACAACAGGAAAGGACAAAAGGACTTGAATTTCAAAAAATTGAACTTTGCTTGTAAAACAGAAAAGCAGAATTGAGATCGAAGCTCCCGACATAAAATCGACCGCAAAGAGACATTAACCCGTCCTCACATAGATGAGATTCTATTAGCATAGAGACTTCTTTTTCCCATAAAGGCTGGCGGACGTATATAATATCGACCTATTTTTCGATGATGTCAGGGAGCTCTCGCGATGCAGTATTTCGCCCACTTTCTTATCCCAGCTCTGGTTTCGGCGTTATTTTCAGCCCTTTTTCTGTTTGGTCCTGCCTGTTCGGCTACCGAAGTCACAGAAGAGCTGGATAAGTTGGAGAAAACATTTTTCCAACACTCTTACCCGAAAGACCCGCTGGATCACAGGCTGGCAAGACTGGAGAAATTCACTTTCGGCGAAACCGCCAAAGGAACAGTGGAAGGCCGCATCGGCAGGATAGAAGCCGTGGTGAAATCAAACCAGGCTCTTGCTCCCGAGGCAAACTCCAGTACAAAAGCATCTCAGCCTGAAAAGCCGGCCTCTCCGCAAGAGACGGCGGCCGCCACCGGTGATTATCCCCACATCACTTTCTTAGAAGACGAGCTTCTAGGAAGCGAGCACGACGGTGAGCCCATCGAAAAGAGGCTATCCCGTCTGGAATCCCACGCCTTCGGAAAAGTCACGGCATCGGATGACCTGAGCGAAAGGACCGATGCCCTGGAGAGATACGCGGTTACAGCGCTCCATAAAAGACCCTTTATCAAAGACAAGGTTAATAGCCACAGACAGAGTCGCTCCATGCCGCATTTTCCGACCAGTTTTCCTTCCATCAACCCTGATGATATAGCCGCTGCCAGCGACACCCCTCCATCCCCCCACGCTCGTATGTTATCCAGAATAGCCTGGTGCGAAAAACATACTTTCGGCAGAACCTACCCGGAGCTGCACCTGCTTCAAAGGCTCCACCAACTGAACGCCAGTCTCTTTCCCAAAGACAACGAGAAGGATATTCAGTTGATGGACAGGGTGAATGATATGGTCAAAAAAGTGGTCATGGTTCAACATCCTCCCAAAACCGCACTTAAATAAGATACTTTTTGCCGGTCCGGCGCAACATAATCAACTCTCCGGTGTATAAACTCTAAACACCCAGCTTATAAGCGGAGACTTTCTGAATTTGACCCATCTCAATCTACCAGCACAGAGGTTTCTATCTTCTGTGCTCAAGGCTTACCTGATCTCACTACTTATCTTCTCGTGCAGTGGCTCAGGTGGCAGCATGGCAGCAGAGGGCGATTCCCGCAGGGGATACAGTATGGAAGAGCTCGGAATCAACCTGAGAGAACATCCGGACAGTCCCACCTTCGATTTTAGCGCCCCCTCTTCTCAGGGTGATGGGGAGCCGCTGGTGCTCCAGGGCAAAGTAGCCACACATATAGAGTCTGTGGATATGGCCGGTCACGGGCCTTACGTTGTGGAGGTGGCTTCCGGACTTAATCTAGTGGATAGAAAGCGCAAGAAGTTGATCAAGCTTGAAATTTGCTATCCCAAAGAGGCGGGCTCCTATCCGGTTTTGATATACTCCCATGCGCCCATAGCCTCGGCCAGAGACTATCGCCCCCTTTCAGCATTTTATGCAAGCCACGGTTTTATCTCCATAATGCCCACCCATGATGATGCTCTCGTACTTCATATGAAGCCCGGTAATCAGGGAGATGAGAAAGTCAGTGTTTTTAAGCTCCTGAAGCTGGCAAAGACAAGTAAGAAAGAACTCAGCGGCAGGCAAGAAGATATAGTGAAAGTCTTAGACAGCATCTCTCAATTGCCCTCGAAGATAGACGGACTGAATGGCAAGATAGAGACGACGAAGATAGCTCTGGTCGGACACCATGCCGGAGCATATAGCTGTGAGCTTCTAACTGGTGTAGAGATAGATGGGCATCACAAAAGTAAAGTTGCCGACCCCAGAATCAGCGCGCAGTTGCTGTTTACCGGACTGAACAAAGCCCTACCCCCCATTGGCAAACAGGACTGGAGCCAGGTCAAGATACCAACCATGGTGGTCAGCTTTTTTGATGGCATAAGAGCTGTGGACAAACAACGAAAAGAGACCCTATCGGTATTGAATCAGGCAAAAGACGCCAGTAGCTATCTACTCACCATAGACAGTGCCACTAGAAAAAAACCTTCCAGAAAACGAATCAGAAAAATAATCCGCGACTCCAATGTTGAGCTGATAAGCTTCAGACCTTTGGCCTTCTTGCGTTCGAAAAAATCAGGTTCTAGTCAGGCGCAAAAGACCGACTCTGAAAGCATCAATTTGAACACCCCGGACTATGATGAAATGCCAGGCTCCCAGCTAATGAATATACTTGGTGTCAGCCCCCTGGAGAAACATTCCGATGAAAGGGAACGATTTGAATTCGCCATGGGGGCTACCCTACCATTTCTAAACGCTTACCTAAAGGGAAGCAAGGACGACCTGGAAACTATCAGGAAGCCCAGCGAAAAGACATATGACAGCAAGATCCATGTAAAACTGAATCCGGTGCATTTCTTTTCTGAAGAGAATGAACAAAACCTGCAAGATCAATAAGATTATGAGATCCGTACTTCACTCCGCCTTTTAGCTGCAGCTTTTCTCATTTTATTGTGAACCACAATGGCATCATACTTGTCTCTCATCGACTGACCCTCAGAAACACGACGCTGAGCTTCAAAGCACCTGGCTCTAAGATCGAGCACCGGCAACAAAACCGGGTGCCAGGAAGAAAAGTATTGACTATAACCATCCATCGCTTTAGTTGTGAGTTCCAGACATAGATCGATCTGGCCTCGGTCAAAAGCAAGGTCGGCCTGGCTTTCCAGCAAATAAGGCATATCAACGAATCCGCCTTCTCGCTCGATCTTCTTATAGATGCGGCTGCACCTCTTCAAATCCTGTGAAGCCAAGTCAAGATTACCCAGGGCCAGGTGAACCCTGGCTCGATTCAGATAAGAACAGCCAAGCAGCATGGAATCTCGACGAAGGAATCGCTCACGAATTGAAATAGCTGTCTCAATTAGAGATAGCGCTTCGTCCAGGTCCCCTAGCTTTACCATTACCTGGGCAGAAAGAGCCATAAAGATGGCGGACTGCAAGCTCCGGTGGCCGGCTACTCTCTTGCTCAATAACAAAGCCCTGGAGTAATAATCCAAAGACTCTTTGTACTCGAAAAGAAGTTCATGACCATATCCACAGGTCAAAAAATTGGATTGCATGGCATAGCTGATCTCACTGTCATTGATATCATCCACATCAGGATTCTGTTTTACGCAGACGGAAGTTAAGATCGCGTGCTCTCTCCTCTGGGAATTTAGCTTTCTTTCAACCGCTTTAGCCTGCTGCAAAACCTTTCTGACATTGCCATTGATCAGACGGGCGAACGCTTCTCTGTCCAGGCTTAAGGCGATGGACAGTTCATCGTAACATCCGGCAGGCAGACTTTGAATAGTCTTCTCCACTTCGATTCGCTCATCGATTCGACCGAGCAGCAAATAGGCGGTGCCCAACATCCTCAAAATTTCAGCACTGTAAACATCAGGCTCTCTTCTAGAGTTAATCAGGTCCTGATAGTAGGCACCGGCTACTTTTGTCACCATCATGAATTTATCTCCACGATAAAATTGCCTGGTGATCAGATGAATCAGGTTAGAGCGACGAGACTTAGCGTCAAAAATCATATTGATTAGTGTATACATTGTTTCTCCAATAGCCTCAAACAGGCTCAAAATTAGTTTGGCTTAAATCAGAATCGGAAACATTGGTCCGCTGCCACTCTTGCGCAAAAGCAATTCGTTTATGCAGGGGAGGATGTGTGGCGTAGAGCCTTATCAAAAAGGAATCCAGACGTCCTCCGGGCAGGCTATCGATCAGAGTGCTAAACGCAGAGCCAAAGCTAGTTGCGTCTCTGGTTAGCTCAAGAGCATACAGATCCGCTTGCCTTTCGCAGTACCGGGAAAAGGCACCTTCGAAAATAGGCTCAACCAGACCGAATATGACATGCAATGCGCTGATTATTGAAAGTAGAATAAAAGCGCTTGCTTGCTCCCCAACCGTCAGGTGAATAATCAAACCGACCAAGAACCATCTAAAAACAAGAATAAATGACTTGACGGCAGCCCTCTGCCTGAGGTGTCGAGCTTCCAAATGTCCCAGTTCATGGGCAAAGACAACCAATAACTGATTGACGGAAAGATTGTCCAAAACCAGAGACGTAAAAAAGACTCTATGGGTCTTTTTCACAGGTGCCACAAAAAGAGGCTTGTCGGAAAAGTCCATGTCTTTTGAGATTTGATGTAGCTCAACCAGGGGAAAACCAGCCTCATCAGCCACCTCATAGAGCTTCTTAGTCAAAGGCTCATTCTCCAGGGGATGGGAGAGAAGGTTGTGGCCGAGCAGTAACTCCTGAACGACTACTCCTCCAAGACTCCACATTAAATAGATGGAGGCAGGAATCAACCACCAGTTGGATGCCATGGTGCGCAAAGCAAACAAGATTATTCCATCAACAAAAAAAATAAAGAGAACAAAAAAGCTCATGGTTAATAGAATAGTGCGTGGTCTGCTACTCTTCTTATCATGGCCATCGGAACCGTTATTGGTATCACTCTGGCTCTCACTATTATTCTCATGCTGGCACTGGCTATTTTCTTGCGCCCTGTCAGCATCTTTGCCTTTACTGCAGACGAGATAATAGAAGCTGTATATGGCAAAACTCACAAGGGAAACAACCATAACAGCCAGACACTGGCCCGCAAAGGTATGACTCAAATTCCAGCTGATAGAGAGCTTTTCGCCCCAGATACCCACAAGCGCATAGATCCCCAGAATTACAGGAGCACACATAAGCCAAATACGAAAGTTTATCCACTTTCTTTCGACTTCTCTCTCGGTTAGACAGCACAGCAACTGCTCCTGGGCAAAAACACTATCACCCATCAAACCAACTAGTCGCTTCCACAAAATAGTCATGTCGGACCTACCTTAAAAAGCACGCTCAAGAGCATGCAGGACATACAAATCAAACCGGCTCCCAAAGGAGTCGACTGAAAAATCTAAAAAATCGAACTATGAAACCCGTTCTTGGAGCCGGAAAGCCCAAACGAATAAATTTGGCAATCGGAATAGAACAAGAACAATATTACTATTATATAGCCGCTCCCTTGACTTCCATGATGAGCTTAAGCCGAGATTAAAGATTGTGGTAAAGCCACCACATACGCTGACATAAATCTGACCAAAATTATTTTTTCCAGCTTTTAACCTTGGCGATATGGCAGCAAGGGATTGGCATAGCCAGAATATTGCCAGGGCGACAAACACCTGGTCTAAAGAAAGGGTTGCCAATGATTTGACCTATATAGGTATCCTGTAGTGGATCATTCAGGAGTATGTCCATGAAAAAACTTCTTGCCATTTCCGTCGCCCTCGGTTGTTCTTTCTCCTTTGCTTTATCGGAGCCGGTCCACGCATTTGACTACAGACAGCTCTTTCAGTCCTATCTGGACGGGCAGATAAAGGGCGGCAATGAAACCCAAAACGCTACTAAACTCAATATCAACCAGAGACAGGCTCAACTGGAGCAAGAGATAGAAGCGGGTGTAAAAACAGGACAGATTACTTCAGCAGAAGAGACCGAGCTAAGAAATGAACTGGTGCAGATAGCCCATCATGAAGCGGAGTTTCTCAAAGACGGAACTCTGCAAGACCCTGAGGTGGTAAAGCTTTTAGAGGAAATGAATCTACTCTCCTCTAAAATCAACTCCTTCATGACAAATTCTTCTACCACCGGCACAGGCAATCTCTCCCACGACGAATGGTTCCGCAAGTACGGCAGCAAACCGAACAGTAAAGGATACCTCCCCAACGCTCCCCTGAGACAGGCTCATATAGACAGTATGCAAGCGGAGCTTGATGGAAATATTCAAGACGCTCTAAGCGCCGGATATATTTCCTGGAACGAATCCAGAGACTTTCAAAACCGCCTCAATCAAATAAAGAATGACGAAATCATTTATCTTAAAGACGGCAGAGTAGACTATTCCGAAGAACAAAAGCTTTTGAGCAGCCTTCGCAATCTCAGACATGATTTCAATGAAAAGACCGGTTATCGATATGGCTATCGAGACGGACGCAGCAGTAGCCACCGAGGATACAGGGACCACAGAAATCGAAGAAGAAGAATCGCCCAGAAGCCCCTTTTGCATCAGAGAATTGCCGCAGGTATATCCCAGGGCAAAATCAGTCGCTCGGAAGCCAGGGAGCTATACAGCCTGGAAAATAAGATCCATAATCTTGAATCTCAGCTGCGAGGAAATCACAACTATAGCTTTGAGCAGCAAAAGAATATGTTCAAAGAACTTGAGCAGCTAACCGAAACCATAGATAAGAAGTTGCTTGGAATTTAGTCGGTCTATTACCGAAGGAGATAGAAGATGTCTAAAATCGAACCCAGGGCGCTGGCCGGTCTAATTGTCTCAGGCGCTGTTCTTCTAACCACTGCATGCGGTGGCGGAGGACAGGGCGGAGCGCCACAGCAGGGCATGGGAGGAAACATGCAACAGCCTGCTGCAGGTGGCATGCAGCAACAAGGTGGAGCCCCGCACACCATGACCGACGTGCAGGGAGGCTGGAAGAGGATCGCTATAAACGGTACCAGCACTTCCTTTGAAATGCCGGCCCCGGTGGATGCGCAACAGAGCGAGACCGGTATGCTTCGCTATGTGTCGAAACAAGGAAAACGCTCATTCACAGTCGGAGTCAGCTCTCGACAGTTCCAGCAGGATCAAAAGAATGGTGTCACCAATGATGCGGCTCTGGACACATGGGCGGATCAAATATTGCAAGCCAACCTGCGCACTTTTGAACAGATGAAACTCAACCCGAAGATAAACTTAGTCGGCAAATTCAATGTGGGGAATTCCCAGGCGATTCAATACTCCGGCAAAGTCGGAAAAGCTGATGTCACCTATATTTGCTATGTCACGGATCTGGCCCTCTACTATCTGGAAGTGATAACCCAGAACCCCCAGAGCCCGGAAGTGCAGAGATTCATCAGCTCATTCAAGCCTTGATCTCCTTCTAAAACCGGACCTTATTTTCGAACAGGTCCGCTCACCTGAAATGAACTATTAGCGAATCATCAACCAGAAACATAGCGCCAGGGCAACAAGGTTCAAAATAAAGGCGGTGATTGATTTGCCGGTCCACTCTTTTTCAACCATCAGCAAAGAAAGAGAGGCGATGGAAATGCCCAGACAGATATGAGCCGGTTGAGAGCCGCCGGATAGAAAGGCGAACATAAACAGAGTGGTTGTGGTAACAGCCGGGGCTATGTTTCTTCTCTCTCTTTTTATATCGATCATCTTCAAAACTTCCTTTTGACAAAGAACTAGATTTTGTCACTATCTTCGGTGGCTTCTTGCCGGGCCATTGATGTATTGCCGGATGCCGCTCAAATTTCACTTTCCTTTCTACTATCCTAGCCATGAGTATTAGGAAGTATTGTTAGGAATCACTATATGTTTTTATCCTGAACCAGAAACAAAATGGGTCGGGTACCACCATTGAGGGAGAAGCGTCATCCCCCATAGCGGGCAGGTTTTCAGACTTATTCAGAAAAACAAGAAAGAACAAAGAGCACCATCTGCGCTCTATTCGTGATCTTCGTCTTCCAACAGTGGCATATCGGGGTGGTCGTTGTCGGTTAGCCAATTATGATAAACCAGCGCCGAAGCCATGGTAAACGCCATGGCTAGTGCCAGCGGTCCAAACAGAGTAGCCGATATCAAAGTGAAAACACCGGCGAAAAGAAGATCCATCAGACCAAGGGTGATAAACATTCGATCAGTATCGTGCCAACTCTGCTTCATCGCTTTGATGGGACCATACTTTCTGTCCACTATGTAGAAAGGCACAAGCTGCCACTTCAAATAGAGAAGGACCCCGGGAACCACAAAGATCATTCCCAGCCCTATCAAAACCGATGTTATGGAGAGGGCAACCAGTCCGGACAAAGCTTCCGGCAACGGTCTGAAGACATCGGTCACTTTCACCGGGATCTCCCTGGCGATTTTCAAACAGACATAATTCCATCCGGCCCACATCCAGCCGATCATGACCCCGGGTACCAAAAGACCTATAAGGGTATAGATACCGCCCCGATGAAATCCGTTCAGGGCATCGAGGGCAAGACCGCTAAAGAGTCCCACCACCAGAAGAATGACAGGCAGTAAAAGACATATTGCCCAGGCGCCCAGAAGAGGAAAAAACTTCTTAGCGCCGATCACCCAGGAATCGACGAAAGTATCTAGAGCATAGACAGAGCGCTTCTTTACCAGTTCTAACTTCAACTTGATCCTCTTCTCAGATTTCAAACCGCGCAGTAATTGTAGCTGTTTTCATCGAAAAGATTAAATGTGGGCGGACAGTGTGGGAATTCTCCCACTTCTTAGATTGACCCGGCAGACGGATAATCCTATTCTTTTGATATCACTCATCGCACAAACCCCAGAAAGCAATAGGCTCCATGCCGCAAACGCAGCAACTTCCCTGCCGGAGTCGTTGGCTTACTGAAGTAAGAAGGAAACACTAAATGTCCGTAAAAGGTTTTGATATCTCTGACCTGCCAAGCGGCTCAGCAAAGTCAGCAAGCGGCGCTAACTTTTCCAGCCTTAGTTTAGACTCGCTCAGCCTCGGGGACAATCAAGCCCCACCGGCTGCAGCCAAGGCTTTACCGCCTGTACAGATTACAGACTCGGCCCCGGTGGAAATCCAGACCCTGGAACCCTACTTCCTGAATATAGGCGAGGTTAAGGTCACCACCGCGGAACAAAATGAAGCGGCCGGAGTAGAGCCGGACTTCATCGTGGGAGAAGACGGTAAGCTACGCCAAAATCCCAACAAGTCCGTGATCGCCAGCGACGGCAATTTGAATATCCAGGTGGAGGGCAACGATGCCGAGGCTATTAAAGCCGCCAACGAAGCTCAGAAAGCCACAGTAAGAGAACTTATTCGCTACTATCAGAAATACAATCCGGGCAAGCCTGTCCCCCAGGAATGGATGGACAAGCTGCATGCCCAACCAGACACATCGGGTGATAACAGAAGCGCCAATCGTCCTGCAACAGCGCCTGATTATGATCCGGGCAATAGCAGCCCGGCGGCAAGCAATTACAGACCCTCATCCGGTCGCAGCCACTCTGCCACTCCCTTTTCTCCGTCGGGACGCTCAAGCAGCCCGGGAAGATCGGCAAGCATGAGCAATCCAGGAGCCACGGATAATTCGGGACGGGCATGGACACCATCCGAAGCCGGTCCCAGGGGCAATATAGAGACTTTCAGACCCGTCCAGGGAGACCTTGCCATGAAAGGTCCCCCGACCATAACCGCAGAAAAGATAGACGAAGTCCTCAAGTCATACGGCTCGCCAGCCGCCGGTCTTGGTCAATTGATCTATGACGAAGGGGTAAGAACCGGTATAAACCCGGCTGTAGCCCTGGGATTCTTCATTCAAGAATCCAGCGCGGGAACAGCAGGCGTGGCAAGAACCACCAAGAGCTTCGGCAACATAAAAGGCGAAGGTCCGGCAGGATCTTATAAAGGCTTCCGCGCCTACAACAACTGGGACGAAGGGGTCAAAGACTGGTACAGACTCATAAACGACAAATATCTGGCTCCGCAATCCGAAGGCGGAAGA
>MDTD01171171.1_pt1 | contig 13849 bp, 9 predicted proteins | sample 811221 | NCBI WGS metagenome assembly MDTD01 (sample SAMN05326646, study PRJNA326480) | marine metagenome | isolation source: seawater | place: Pacific Ocean: South West | collected 2011
CCAATTTAATGTGCTAAAGAAAAGAGGCGGCCCGAAAAAGCTTTTGTTCGCACCGAATTGTTTCATTGAGATAAATACCAAAGGATTTGCCCGGATGTCATCCGGGCCCGCCCTCTTGCCAATGGGAAGGAAAATGATTAGGGTGTGTGTGCCGGTTTGACTATTAGACACCTAATTTTAAGGATATGCCCGTGTTTACAGAAACCATTACCTTTCCGGCGGCATTTGCCGCCGGCCTGCTTTCGTTTCTCTCCCCCTGTGTACTGCCCCTGATCCCCGCCTATTTTTCATTCATTACAGGTCTTTCCGTGGATGAACTGACTGCGGACAACAGCGAGATCAGACGAAAGGTGATCCTCTCCACCCTGGCCTATGTGGCGGGGTTTTCATTTATCTTCATCCTGTTCGGGGCCTCGGCTTCTTTTTTGGGAGGGCTTGCGTCGGATTACGCATGGCTTGTGCGGTATGCAGGCGGCGGCATCATCATTGTCTTCGGGCTTCATCTGCTGGGGATTATCAATATCAAAAGCTTCCAGTTTGAAAAACGGTTCCACGTCAAGGAACAGCCCTTTCACCTGGCCGGCACCTTTGTGATCGGTATGGCGTTTGGTGCGGGCTGGAGCCCCTGCATCGGACCGCTGCTGGGCAGTATTCTTGTGGTGGCAAGCAACCAGGATACCGTGCTCAAAGGGGTATGGCTGCTGGCGGTATATTCGGCCGGCCTGGCCCTTCCTTTTATCCTGATTTCCATTTTCATCAACTCCATGCTGGGCTTCCTGAAACGGGCCAGCCGCATGATTGGGATCATCAATAAGTGCGCGGGGGTGCTGCTGATCGTTATCGGCCTGCTCCTGGTGTTTGACAAGTTCCGCATCCTGGCCATTGTATAGACCTTCGGGCCGCATCTTCCATGACAAAAGATTCCAAGAGCTTTTACGGTTTTATTTTCATCACCACCTTTACCAAGCTTGTGATGAACGTTATCCGGCGGATGGTTTACCCCTTTGCTCCGGCGTTTGCCAGGGGGCTTTCGGTTGATCTGACGGCCATCACCTCATTGATTGCCGTGAACCAGGCCACAGCCCTTCTGGGACCTGTGGGCGCTTCATTTGCCGACCGCTACGGCCACAAGCTGCTGATGCTCGTCGCTTTGGCACTGGCCACCATCGGCAGTTTTGCCGCCGGGATCATTCCCATGTACGCCGTGCTGATGATCTGCCTGTTTCTGGCCGGGCTGGCCAAAAACATATTTGACCCCAGTCTCCAGGCCTTTATCGGCAACCATGTCCCCTATGAACACCGGGGCAAATTTATCGGCATCACGGAAATTGCCTGGGCAGGCACCACCCTGGCCGGCATTCCCCTGGCCGGCATCCTCATCGAACGGTTTTCCTGGCAGACCCCCTTTCTGGTACTCAGCGCCCTGACCCTGGTCAGCTTTTTCCTGATTTTAAAATTCATGCCCTCGGACAGGGCTTCCGCCAGAGCGACAAACGCCACCCGGCCCGGCATGGCTGCCAGTTGGAAAACCATTGTCAAAAACCGGCAGGTATTAGGGATGCTTGGCTTTGTATTCTCCATGTCCCTGGCCAACGACTGCCTCTTTGTGGTCTACGGGGCATGGCTGGAACAGTCCTACGGGCTGTCATTGTCGGCCATCGGCTTCGGCACCATTTTAATCGGGCTGTCCGAGCTTTTTGGTGAGGGGTGCACCGCCCTGTTTGCCGACCGCATCGGGCTCGTCCGGGCCGTGGTCATCGGAACGGCGTTAAGCGCCCTGGCCTACCTGGCCCTGCCGGCCACGGACATCGGGCTTCCCTTTGTGCTTTCCGGCCTGTTCATGCTCTTCTTTTTCTTTGAGTTCACCATCGTTACCTCCATGAGTCTGAACACGGAGCTTGTACCTGCGCTACGGGCCTCCACCATGTCCGCCTTTTATATGATGGGGGGCATTGGCCGGGTCATCGGCGCCTTTGCCGGGGGAATCATCTGGAAAACATACGGCCTTACGGGGATCAGCCTGACTTCCGGCGGGTTTACCCTGCTGGCCCTGATTGCCATCCTTGCAGGGTTTTCCGGCAGAAAAGGCAAAAGTTCATAGAAAATACGTCAACGGGAGGGATTATTTTTGCGTTTATCGGTAAATCGCATTGACAACCCCGGGCGGTTTGGACTACAGCTTTAAACTTGGCCGGTTTCTCCCGGCAGAAACGGGGGGGGCAGACGACCTTAATTTTACAAATCAATCACATGCATCACGGGAGAAGATATGAGCGGTTTATTACAGACGGTATTCTTGGACAACCACAAACAATTGGATGCCCAGCTGGTGGAATTCGGTGGCTGGGAAATGCCCATTCAGTATCCCAAGGGCATCATCAAAGAACACCTGGCCTGCCGGACCCGTGCCGGTATTTTCGATGTCTCCCACATGGGCCGGCTCTACTTTCGGGGGGATCTTACCCTTGAGTTTCTCCAGCATGTGCTCACCAACAACGCCGCCGCCCTTGAAGTGGGGGAAAGCCAGTATACCCTGATCCAGAATGAGGCCGGCGGTGCCATTGACGATGCCTATCTTTACCGGTTTCTTGCCGACGAATACCTCCTGGTGGTCAACGCCTCCAACCGGGAAAAGGATGTGGCCCATTTCAAGGCCAACCTGGAAAAATTCCCCGGGGTTGAGATGACGGACAAAACATTTGACAAGGCCATGATCTCACTTCAAGGGCCTGCGTCCAAGGACATCCTTGCCCCATTGATCACCGAGGGATACCTGCCGGATCCCGCCCGCAACAACCTGTCTTCCGTAAACATCGGGAAGGCGCGCGTGGATATCGCAAGAACCGGGTATACCGGCGAACCGTTAGGATTTGAGCTTTTTGTGGACAACCCAAGTGCCCCTGCACTCTGGGACACACTGGTGGATGCCGGTGCAGAACCCATAGGGCTGGGCGCCAGGGACACCCTTAGGCTGGAAGCAGGGCTTCCCCTGTACGGCCATGAACTGGGCACCGATCCCGACGGCAGGGAAATCCCCCTGTTTGCCTCCAAGCTTTCCAAGTTTGCCGTTTCCTTTTCCCCGCTCAAAGGAGAGTTCATCGGGAAGGCAGCACTTTACGAGCAGTTCAAGGCCTTTAGCGCAGCCATGGAGGGAAAGGCGACGTCACCAGATCCCGCCCTGCCCAGAATCGTCATGCCCCTGGCCGTCACCGGCAAGGGCATTGCCCGGGAAGGATACCGAATCTTTAGCGGCGACCGCCACGTGGGCTATGTCACCTCCGGCACCATGGTCCCTTATCTTGAGGGAGAAGGACAGGGATTGCTGGGCACCTTTGCTGAAAATCCCAAACGAAGGGCGCTGGCGCTGGCACTGCTGGACAGCACCTTCAAAGACGGCGATTCAGTGGAAATCGAAGTGCGGAAAAAACGGGTGGCGGCCTGTGTGATCCCCTACCATATGCGGTCCGAAGCCCCGCCCTATGTGCGGTCCATCCCCCATGACAAGCTTGAAACCGTTGCTAATTCCCCGGAACCGTCCCAAGGACTTGCCGCAGCCAAAGCCCTTTTCTCCAAGGCCATGGCCAACCATGCCTGGCGCCAGACCGAATGTATCAACCTGATCCCGTCGGAGATGAGCCAGTCCCTGGTCTCCCGGATGCTGTCCATCTCCGACCCTGTGAACCGGTATGCGGAGCACAAGGATATCAAAGCCTTTTCCGGTGAAGATGTTTTCTATTACCAGGGCACGGACTTTATCCAGGAAATCGAAAACCGGCTGAATGCCGAATTCATGACCTTTCTGGGGTGCAACGCAGTGGAATCCCGTGTGATTTCCGGGCAGATGGCCAACACCGCCTTCTTCTCCGCCCTGGTGGACTACCTGAACCGGACGGACAGAAAAAGCGAACAGCGCAGGATCGCCAAGGTCATGAACAACCATATCATCCGCGGCGGCCATCTGAGCGCCCAGCCCATGGGTGCGCTCAGAGATTTTGTGGCCCGGGACCCCAAAACCGAGCGGCCGGCCGTGGTGAACTTCCCGGTGCTGCCGGAAAATCCCTACAAACTGGATGTGAACGCCTGCCGGGATCTGATCAAGGAACATCAGCCAGAACTTGTCATTCTCGGCAAATCCATGATCCTCCACAAGGAACCGGTTGCCGAAATACGGAAGCTGGTGGATGAGTTTGCCCCGCACTGCGTCGTCATGTACGACATGGCCCACGTGCTCGGTCTTTACGGCCCCCACTTCCAGGAGCCCCTAAAAGAAGGCGCCCATGTGGTCACCGGCTCCACCCACAAAACCTTCTTCGGGACCCAGCGCGGGGTCATCGCCGGCAACTTCCTGGACGGTGCCATCGGCTCCCGGGACTGGGAAATCTGGGAAGCGGTGAAACGCAGAACCTTTCCCGGATCCGTGTCCAACCACCATCTGGGCACCATGACCGGCCTTCTCTTTGCCGCCTATGAAATGAACCAGTTCAAGGAAGACTACCAGGCCCAGGTTATCGCCAACGCCAAGGCCTTTGCCCTGGCCCTGAAGGAACAGGGACTGGATGTGGCAGGAGATCCCGACATCAATTACACCGAAACCCACCAGGTTATCCTGAACGTAGGCTATGCAAGCGGGGCAGCGATTGCCCAGGCCCTGGAGGCCGCCAATATTATCGTCAACTACCAGGCCACCCCCGAAGAAGAAGGGTTCACCGCTTCCGGGGCTCTGCGCATGGGGGTTTCGGAAATGACCCGGTTCGGGATGAAAGAAAAGGATTTCGGCACATTGGCCGGACTGATGGCGGACCTGATCCTGAAAAACAGCGACGTGAAAGAAAAGGTAAAAGAACTGCGTCAGGGTTTCCTTGAGATGCAGTACTGCTTTACCCCCGAAAAGATGGGAACGGTGATGGCAGACCTGGCCAAAGGGGTCTGTTAGGCAGCCGGATCTTAGATCAATATCGTATGGCCAGGATCTGTACTGTTACGGTCAGATCCTGGTCTCCATTCATCTTTGAAATGTGCCTTGGCGTCTCACTTTTTTGCCACCTCCCTGCAGACCATCACGGCCAGGGCATAGATAATATCCAGGGCCAGATGGGCTGAAATGCTCCGGTCAAACAGCAGCTTTGCCTCCGCCCCGAAATCCTCGTCCCCCTGCCAGACCAATACGGCCACGGGGATTTTCGGGGCAATGTCAAAGGCAAAAGAGGCATCAGCCATATCCAGGGGCCGTCCCCCCAACGCCCTGCATCGTTCCTTAAATCCATCCAGGTCATCTCCGAAACGGTCCCCAATCTCCCGGGTCGGCAGGGTATGAGGTCCCCTGAAAAATGCGGCACCCCCGGGGATATCCTTTTCTGACACCCATTCGCCTGCCACAGCAGCATCGGTGGCACCCAGCAGATAATGAACAATGAAAAGGGCGGCATAGTCCATTTTTAAAACCGGATCACCGTCACTGATGTGAACGTTACGGCAGGCCGGATCGGCAATAAAAGACCGCTGCCAGGCATCCAGCGTGTACTGCCCGGTATCAGGATTAAAACCTGCACCGGTGTGCCGGCATACCTCCCCCGGATCTTTGCGCTTCAAATCGTCAAAATGAACAGGGGCCACTGTGTCAACGGAATCAATGACTGAAGACATAAGCGTTTTCCTTTCTGGCGTTGCGGACTTAAGCTTAGGTTTAAAATAAACACGTGCCTGGGAATGTTCTTGCACGAATGGCTTCCCGAATTCAATGCTTTTATTGGTGAACCCGTGGTACGGATCAGGTAAAAAATCTTGTGAAATCCGATGCGAGCAAGTAAGATTTGAGTATTAGCCCCATATCAGCCCGCACCCGGCAGACCTGCAACGGGCCGGCACCGCCGTTAGGACACGAACCGCACCGGAGGTTTCATGGCAGAAAAAATGGATCATACCGTACTCATAGTAGACGACGAAAAGCAGGTGGGGCGTGCTTTAGGCCGCATCATGAAACAGATCGGGGTGACATACGTTTACACGGATTGCGGGCAGGCGGCCCTGGAACGGATCAAAACAGCATCCTCTCCCTTTTCTTTGATCATATCAGACCAGCGGATGCCAGGGATGACCGGGGACAAACTCCTGGAAAAGGCAAAGGAGGCCGCACCGGATACCGTACGTTTTCTCCTCACCGGCTATGCCGATGTGGATGCCATAACCGCCGCCGTGAACAAGGGGGCCATCCACCGCTATATCGCCAAGCCCTGGAACAAAAAAGAATTTATCGAAGCCGTAAAGACAGGGCTTGAACAATACGAGCTCATCGTGGAAAAAGACAGGCTTTTCAAACTGGCCAAGGTCCAGAACACCCAGCTTTACACCCTTAACAAGGAACTGAAAAAAAACACGGCCCGCCACCAGAAGAGCATTGCCCAGCGGGACAAGGAGATCGCCACTCTCAAAAAGAAACTGGAGATCGGCGTTGAAAACCAGAACTTTATCCATGAAATCGAAATGACGCTCAATGCGCATGATATACTGGAACAGGACCAGATCGACACCCTTTACACCGCCATTTTGGCCGAGTTTTTCGACCAATTCCAGGATATCGCCGCCCGAAACGGATTCGAGATGCCCTCCCGGATACCGGGGGATAAAAAAACAGATACCCCATCACCCCATTAACGTATAGCGGAAAGGATCGCCTGACATCAAACGGTACACGGGAAAAATCATGGTGGTTGAAAACCAGGCCCCCTTGCGGTCTCGCATCTGTGATGTCCTGTCCGACGCAGGCCATGACGTCACCGGATTTGAAGACGCGACTCCGGCCCTCAAGGTCCTTGAAAATGCCAAAAAAAATGACGGAAACGACCAGTTTTTCCTCATTATTGCAGGCTTCTCCCTTCCTGCCATGAGCGGAGACAGTTTTTTGAGCCGGGCAAGGGAAATCTGCCCCCGGCCCATGAGGATGCTCATCGCAGACACCGCCTACATTGACACCATGATCTCAGCGGTGAACACCGCCAGAATCCAGGCCTGCCTGACCCAGCCGTTTGAAAACGAGGATTTGGTCAACCAGGTGGACCACTGCGGCCTAAGCTTCCATACCGCGCTTAAGATGGAAAACCTGAACAAGACCATCAAACGCCAGAACCGCCAATTGTTCCAGATCGCCGGCAACTTCAAAAAAAAGGAGGCAGCCGACCGGGCCCAGATGGCGGCCCGCAACAAGGAACTCAGGCTGCTCCAGGCCAGACTGAAGTCAGACGGGGACAGCAGCCGGCAGGAAACCATCCCTTTCCTGGAGGAGATCCTCAGCGCCAAAGGTATCGATTATACGGCAACCGCGTTTGCCCTTGAATTTCAAAAAATGGCAGACCAGGTCAGGGAAATTCTGGCCACGGCCCTGTTGGATCAGGGCAAGGAACCGTTGCCCCTAAGCTACCAGGATGTGGTGTTCCGGTCAGGTCAGGTACGAGAGTACCCGGAAACGGTAAAACAACTGCTTGCCCCCTTGCGCATGCTCATCCACCAGAGCCGTGAGATGGGTTTGAATCTGTTCGGCATTGATTTCAAACGGCACATGGACGCCCATTTTAAAATTACCCTGTCCCAATCCCGTGCCAAGGCCATTATCCGGGTCACCCGCTTGAATCCCAAGCTGCTGAATCTCACCTGCATCAAATATTACCTGGCCTGGTATAAGATCTCCTACGGAATCACCTCCGATGATAAAATCTGCGCATGGCTAAAAAGCCTGGCAAAGAAGAAAGACCCGGAAAACATAGCCCCATTCCTGATCGCCCGCGGGCAGGAACCGGTCTATCCCAGCGACGGAGAGATCCGTTACCACTTTCCCACCGATTTCCTCCATGCGGGAAAAATAAACGATGACGGCAGCATCAACTTCAGGGACAGGGGGGAAATTCCATTTGTAAAAGCAAATACCTTCCTGGCGGCTAAGCGCTCCGCCTCTAAAGGTAAACCCGGTGTGGACGTCACCGGGAAAAAAATCCCGGTGCAGGACCCGGTTGAAAAGACCTTTGAAGCCGGACCGGGTACCGTCCTGTCCGACGACGGACAAAAAATATACGCGGCCTGTGACGGCCAGCCCCATCTGGATGCCAGGGGAAGAATCAGCGTTTGTCCGGAAATGGCCATTGACGGCGATCTGGGATTTGAAACCGGTGATGTGATCTTTGACGGCAACGTGGTGGTCAACGGACGGGTCAAGGAAGGATTCAAGGTGAAATGCGCCTCTCTCACCGCCTTGGAAATCCAGGGGGCGGAGGTGGATATCACCGGTGATCTCAACGTCTCATTGGGCATCGTGGACACGGAACTTGTCAACGTCAAAGGCTCGGTTCAGGCCATGTTTGTCCGGAACTCCAAAATAAATGCATTCGGAGATCTCATCGTGCAACGGGAAATCGTGGACTCTTACATCCGGCTTTCCGGGGCCTGTATCAACACTGCCGGCAGCATCATCAACTCTAAAATATCCGCCAATATGGGGATTGATGCCGGCGGCATCGGCACGGATCTCGCCAAACCCACCACCCTCACTGTGGGTAAGGACGAGCAGACCCAAAGGCTTTTGGCCATTCTGGATAAGGACATCCGGGGCAACTCAAAAACCATGGCAGAGCTGAACCGGTCAATCGAACAACTGGAAAAGCAAGAGCAGGAACTCCACGGTCAGATCGCACACCATGCCACGGTCCAGGACCGTTCCCAGCTGGGAATAAACCGGATCAAGGAAAAAATTTCAGGTCTTCTTGCGGCCGGCAATATGGCGGCCTATCAAAAGCTGACCCAGGCCATGACCGACATGGAAACGGCTTCAGCAGAGGCGGAATCAGCCATAAGCAAAGGATTTGAACAACAGGACACCATTGCCCGGGATATCTTGGAAAAACGGGACCACATCACCCGGCTCCAAGATGAAAACGACAAACTTTCGGATGAAAAAAAACGGCTGCTGGAATATACAGCCACAAAACCTCCAAAGCCGCAAATCCGCGTTGCACGGACCATCTGCTCGGGTACAAAGATCATCGGCCCGAACACCACCATGACCCTGTTTGCCGATCAACGATATTGCCGGATCATAGAAACCGCCAAAAAGGCCGTGGAGTCAGGGAGTATGATTTTTTACGAGATGAAAACAGGCCCGTATTGAAGGGGTGCGGGCACCTGTTTATCCACCCGGAAGAGTAATGGTAAAACAGGTGCCCTTTCCCACCTCGCTTTCCACATGTATGCGTCCGCCATGCTCCTGAATAATGTTGTAGGCGATATTCATACCCAGCCCGGTCCCCTTGCCCACATCCTTTGTGGTAAAAAAGGGATCAAAAATTTTACTTAGGTTTTCTTGGGCAATCCCGCACCCGTTGTCTGAAATGGAAATATGGACGTTCCCGCCCTTTGCTGCGGTGGTGATGACAATCTCTCCTTTTTCCCGGATGGACTGGGCGGCGTTGATCAAAATATTCATAAACACCTGGTTGATCTTCTGGGGAAAGCCTTCCACCTTGGGTATTTCGCTGAATTTTTTGGTCACGGAGGCCTTGTACTTGATCTCATTGTGCACCACGTTCAGTGTGGATTCAAGCCCCCGGTTGATATCCATCAGCATCTTCCGGTCATTGCCCGGGTGGGCAAAATTTTTAAGGTCGGCCACGATCCGCCCCACCCTCCGGGTACCGTCGATACAGTCCGTGAGCAGGTCCGGAATATCCTCCTTCAAATAATCCAGTTCAATGTCTTTTGCACACTGACGGACGGCATCCAGCCGGGACCCAAGGTCAGCGGCAGGGGGCGTAGGATTTGCCGATAAAAAGTCCGCCAGTCCCTCATAGGCATCCATCAGCCTGCCATAGTCCTTGAAGTAGTCGGTGAGGGCTTCCAGATTACTGCCGATGAAGCCGATGGGGTTATTGATTTCGTGTGCGACACCTGCGGCAAGCTGGCCGATGGAGGCCATCTTTTCCGATTGCAGGGCCTGGGCCTGGGTCCGTTTTAAATGGGTCAGCGCCTGATCCAGTTTTTCATTCTTTACCAGGAGCTTGGCCTGCATGGACAGGTGCCGGCTCTCCAGGGAGGCAATCCGTTCCCCGCTCTTGATCCTGGATCTGAGTTCATCCGGCTTAAAGGGCTTGATGATGTAGTCATCGGCTCCTGCCTCAAACGTCTCCACCAGGTCAGAGGTCCTGTCTTTGGCCGTCAGCAAAATGATATAGGTATAGGTGGTCCCTTTTTCAGCCCGGATCAGCTTACACAGCTCGATGCCGTCCATCTCCGGCATCATCCAGTCCGAGATAATCATCTGGGGGTGCTCAGACTGAAACGCCGCAAAGGCCTCTTTGCCGTTTTCCGCAAGAATGGCCTCGTGGCCGATCTTGGTAACGGCCTTTTTCACCAGGAGTCTTGATACGTAGTCATCTTCTGCGATCAGTATTTTCATGCTTGCCTCCGCTCGTTCGCCGCTTACATCGTTGACCGCACCCGGTCCCGCCACATGGGTATCCGGTCAACCAGCCCCTGTTTTGCCATATACCGGTTATCCAGGCCGGGCAAGGTTTCCCAGCCCCCCGGCTGGATGCGTTCGTGACGCTCCATCAGGTTGGCCACATGGATCACACCGCAGATGGAAAAATCTTCGGCAATACATGCGGCAGGGTGGTGATGGTAGACCACCCCCTCCACAATGTCGTCGGGCAACCCCCAGAGGCTGAGCAGGTATCCGCCGATCTCCGCATGGGTCACCCCCAGGACCTCCGCTTCCGCCTCATGGATCTGGCATTGAGTGCGCTTGATATGGTCCATGACCGCCTTATAATCCTCAGGAAAATTCTCCGCCAGCAGCAGACGCCCCAAATCATGCAGAATCCCTGCGATCATGGCGTTATCCTGGGCTTCCTTGCTTTTTTTCTCCATCCGGGCAATCTGTTTTGCAATCACTCCCGTTCTGACACAATGTTCATATACTTTGGATACGGGAATAATGGACAAAGTGCGCTCCCGGTATTCCGAAAACACCTCAATGCTCAAAATCAGGGTTTTCACCACATCAATCCCCAAAAGCACCACGGCTTCGGAGGGACTGGCCACATGGCGGGGCATGCCAAAGAATGAAGAGTTCACCAGCTGGAGCACCTTGGCCGTCATCCCCACATCCTGGGCAATGATTTCCCCGATGCCCGCCGTGGAGGCCTCAGGCGAGCGGAGTTCCTTCATAACCCGGCTGTACAGGGAAGGCAGAATCGGCATGGTGTCAATCCCGCTGATCACCAGCTGAAGGTTTTTTTTGTTCATCAGGGCTTTAAGGGAGCAGGCCCTGTTCACCGCATTTATCAGGGTCTGTTTTTCACAGGGTTTGGACAGGTATTGATGGGCCGACTTCACCGATTTCATGATCAGTTCCTGATCAGAGTGGCCGGAAAGGATAATCCTTACCATGGTCGGCCAGCGTTCCTGAACCTGCCGGAGTAACTGGCCACCATCCATTTCCGGCATCCGCATATCAGAGATGATGACGTGAAACTCTTTCTTTTCCAATATGTCAAGGGCTGCCTCCCCGCTGTCCACAAATGTCATATCCCAGATCTTTCGCAGGGGCCTGAGACTGCGTTGGAGTCCTTTGAGGATGTTGGGTTCATCGTCCACAAACAAAATACGCTGTTTCATGATTCACCTTCTTTCCCGCTGTCCTCTGGCCGTGGCCTGGCCAAAGAACACGGGACCGGATGCTCTTCAATTATTTTACGTACACCATCACACAGTTGCGCTCCCTGACAAATTTTGGAGCCCCCTCCTGGGGTTTTAGAGGGGCAAGGTATTATCCCGGGACGCGATGCCGGCCATGGCACAAGCCTGCGGGATAGTATACATGGGGAGTGGATCGGCTATCGTCGATATTTCTATCAGTTTAGATAAATAATATGACTTATTCAAGAAGTTTATCCCGGGGCGGCTCATGGCCCATTACCGGACTTGAAAAAAAAAATATCTCCTGATAGTCTGCCCAGCCATGAAAACCTTCCTGGGCATATCCAGCTTCCAGGTGCTTGCTGTCTTCCGCAGGGGCCTGTTCTTCAGCTATCTGACCATTTACCTGCGCCATTACCTGGGGCTGTCCGTCACCGCCACCACCCTGTTTGCCACCCTGCCCATGATCGTGAATGTCCTGGCCCAGCGGTACATCTGGGGTGCCTTATCGGACAGGATCCAGAAACGCCGGGCCCTGATCATCTGGGGGGAAATCCTCGGCGGCATCGGCACCATCGGCCTTTATTTTGCCCATAAACTGCCAGCCGCCCCCGAAGCCGCAGGCTGGGTGCTGATCCTTGGCATGTGTGTGGTGGAAATCGTCTGGTCCATGTCCAACATCGGCTGGAGCGCATTGATCGCAGATATTTACAGGCAGGGAAACCGGAGCCTCATCATGGGGCGCTTGGAAAGCATGGGCGGAATGGGCAGGATTGCAGGGGTTTTGACCGGCGGCCTGCTCTATGACCGGATGGGAACCGCATTTGAAGGATGGGGGTTTTACGAGGGAAGCCTCTTCTGGGTGTCCGGCCTTATCATGTTCTTATCCGTCTTTCCCATGCTCCTGGTTCCTGAAGGGGGCGTGACCGAAGATGCCCCCCTCGGGCAAACCGTATCCGGTGATGCCACAGGCACCCGACGCAAGTTTTACATATTCCTTGCCGCCGTCACCCTCATCCACTTCGGCCGGAATGCCGTGGCACTGCCCTTGCCCCAATACCTGACCCTGGAATCCGGCCTGGATCTGTCCGCCCTGACCCTGAGCCACGTGCTCAACCTGAGATCATTGGGTTTAATCGTCACCGGTTTTTTTGCCGGGACCCTGGGCCGCAGGTTCGGCGACCGGACCATCCTTGCGGCCGCAGCCGGGGTGGCGTCCCTGTCCCTTTTCATCATCGGTCTAAGCGATAGTCTGGCCTGGATCTGCCTGGCCTCGTTTTTAATGGGATTTTCCGAGGTGCTTATATTGGCCGCCTCCTATGAACTGGCCTCTGCTTACATTCCCCCGGGCCGCCGCGGCAAGGACTTTGCCCTGTTTAACGCGGCGTTCTTCCTGAGCTGGGGGGTAGCCGCCACCCTGATTGCAGGGCCTGTGACCGACGGGCTTCTGGCCATGGGCCGGACGGAATCCCAGGCCTATATGGCCTCATTTAACACCTGCGGTCTGGTAACCCTTGCCGGGATGATCGTGCTGCTCTTTCTTTATTACCAGGAGAACAAAACACCATGAAGCCCTTTCTTGGCCTGCTGGTTATTTTTCTTTGCATCGTCTCCTGTGCCTCCCATAAGCCCATTTCCACGACGGCACTGACCCGGGGCGCTGACGCTGAGGATAAAAAAGTGTCCCAAGACGGTATCGACCTGATGATCAGTCCCATCGTATCAAAGGCCGTCATGAAGGCCTATTTTGACCAGGATCTGCTGGCATACGGTATTTTACCCGTACAGGTCTGCATTCTCAACAACACCGACGCCCCCCTTAACCTGTCCACCGAAGCCGTCTGCCTTATGGATGATAGCAGTGGGACCTGTCCCCGCCTGTCCGTGGACAAGGTGGTCCGCCGGCTGAAAAAAAGCTATTGGCGAAGTGTCGGGTGGGGGGCGGCTCTCGGTCTGATGGGGGCGATCCCCAGTGCGATCAACGTCGGTATGACCAATGAAAAAATCGCTTTTTTTTATAAGACACGGGCATTGAAGACGGATGAGCTACCCGTGGGAACATCCACCGAAGGGCTGGTGTTTTTTGAAATCCCGGATCAGGTAAGTGCTCTGGACGGCTGGACATTTCAACTGCGGTACCGTATGCCTTCGCACCCAAAAACCAGGACCC
>MDTD01200683.1_pt1 | contig 13847 bp, 17 predicted proteins | sample 811221 | NCBI WGS metagenome assembly MDTD01 (sample SAMN05326646, study PRJNA326480) | marine metagenome | isolation source: seawater | place: Pacific Ocean: South West | collected 2011
TAAAAACGTATCGCTCTTCCAATCTTTCTAGCTTGGTTGCAAGTCCTGATATTTGTTTTTGCCGTACTGCGGTCTCTTGAATTTTTGCTTCATGTTCAGACTTGAAAGTGTAATTCATGATCTCCTTCATCGGAGCGATATATTTCTTATCATGAATTTGATAGTTCTTCAAAAGGTCTGTGAACTTCTCGTGCATCACTTTGGTACTTCTATTTTCTTTTGCTCCGATTCGGTTGTTCTTGTAATAGTATAAACCTTTCTTTCTAACCAAATAGCCTGTGTAAGGTGTGTCACAATCTGCTGAACGAACGAATTGCTTTAAAGGAAGGTGTTCGCAATCTGCATTGCGTTTCTCTCCGTATCCACGCTTGTTTAATAGTTTGTGAATCTTCAGGAATATTTCTTTTGATACTAAGCCCTCATGTTTTCCTTCTACTACTTCTCCGGGGATGTGAGAGCTTACTACTAAACCACAATAGAATGGGTTTCTAAAAAGGTCGCTCAATTTCTTGGCTGTTACCTTTAATCCCTTCTTAGCTAATCGGTCGGAGATTTCATTGTGGGTTATGTCTTCGTTTGCCTTCCATATAAATGCATGTCTCAATAATTCTCCGTCTTCATTGATTACAATGTCCTGTTCTTTTCCTTTACCCGGATTAAGATTGGTGTAGCCAAATGGAATAGTTCCGATCCAATATCCTTTTCGAAGTTTCTCACGCATTCCTGATACCGACTTGTCTCTTCTCAATTCATTATCGAATTGACTAAACATGTAGTACAGGTTTTGTTGAAAGGATCCTGCTGCGGTCATGGCATCCACTTCCTGAGTAGCTGAAAGTGTTACAATTCCCTGCTGCTTTAATGTATCACTGATATAAGCTCCGTTTGCTCCAGTTCTTGAAAATCTATCGTAAGAATATACGATGATGTATGAAATGTCTTTTCTTCTTTTAACGAAAGTCAGCATCTTCTGAAATTGCTTTCTTTCATCGCTTTTGGCAGATTCGTAGGTTCCACCGAAATACTCTATTACTTCAATATTTTTCCGCTTTGCGAATTCTAAACAATACTTCTTTTGAGTTTCTAAACTGGCATTGTTTTCAGCTTGTTCTTTGGTCGATACCCTTGTGTAGATTACTGCTTTTCCATCAGTATTTATCGACTGCCCTTTTGATTGCTTCGCAAATGGCTTAAAAATATCAAGGTTCTTCATAATCTTCTTTTTTCGATATATGTTTTACAATGATTCCACAAAAACACTCTAAAGTTTCAATTACATGTTTTGCTTCATCTTCCTTTATTTCTTCAAATCCCGGAAAAGCTCTAAGTCTCTCCGGTGTCATTTTTTCTGCTTTTAGAATTTTTCGATACGTTTCCGCATGAGATCCATTTTCTCTCGTTTGCATTTTCCTTCACTTCGCCAATCCCTCAAATCTTTTGATAAGACCAGTGTTTGTGATGTTGCCTGAATATTTCTCAAAGCTTTCATAACTTTTGTTTTACAACTCTATTAATATGTACCGCCTTACCGTCTTCCTGGTTGATGGAAATACTTTGGAAGGCAGCATCTCTCATTATGTCAATTACCCTTTTGTCAATAGGCATTTTCTCTTCGCATTCCACTCTATCAAGCTGACCTTTGCGTTTGATTACTTTAACACTGTGGTAGTTCTTGTTTTGTATAAAATCCAAAGCTTTAGATTCCTTTTGTTCAATGGCTATCAGATTCAATTCCTTTGCCCAAAGGTATATTCCCGGAAAAACCTCCTTTATTAATTCTGCAAGATGGATTACAAAACAGCCTATTCCATGTAAACTTTCAATCAGCTTTCCACTCTTATCAAATGTGATAAGGATGGATTTTTCACTCACCAACACATCCAACACACGGCTTTCTAAATAACTAAGCCATATACCATTTCTGTTAGTTTGTTCGTTAAGCGATGACGATAATTTTTGAATGGCAGTTTGATTCAAATTAAAATCGGATGCCTGAAATAGAATTGCTTCATTAATACCATCAATAAATGAAAGGCTTGCATTTTGATCAGAAGACAATAAAACACAGTCCACCTTTTTGTTTCGCAAACAAAAAAGCAGTTGCTCCAATGGAGATTGACCAGTTGCTATGTGATTATTGCTCTTCATAATCCTACTTCTTCTTTTTGTAAACTTCAATCAGTTCGCATTGTGCCTGATACAAACGCTCGTCTTTCTCTTTGATTTGAGCATGTGCGTCATTGAGCTGTGAAGTCATGTTTGCGATTATTTTTTTTAATTCGCTGACTTCGTCCTTGAATTTGCTGTTTTCCTTTTCTAGCAGCTCATACTTGGTTTGCAACTGTCTGATATGTTCTCTTAACTCCGGTGGAGCTTGATTGATTAGCTTCTCTACATTGTAGAAGTCTCCATGAACAACTCCGTCATTTTTGGAAACATTCTTACCAACCATCACATCCTGATTATCCCCTGAAATTGTTGGATTAATGTTCAGCTCACTGTATTCGATTGGCTCCTTTTGATTCTCAAACTTTAGAAAATAGTTTGCATTCAGGTCGAAATCGTTTACAATTTTAGTTAACTGCGTGAGTGAGGCATTTCTATTTCCTGACTTAATTTGAGAGAATACTGTGGGATTCTCTTCCATTTTAGCAGAAAATTCACGCTGATTTTTTAGCGTATGCACTCGCATAAGATGTTCTATTGCAGACACATATCGCTCATTCAGCATCTCTCTGGTAATTTCTTTATCAACCATAGTTTACCATTTTTATCAATTTAATTTGTATTAGTTTACTAATTTAGTATATCTTTGCAGCAAAGATAGATATTTTTATTTATTAAAGGTAAACAAATTTACAAAATATTTACAACATGTTTACACGAGAAGAAATAAAAGGGTTCAAAGATGAGCTTCCTTTGAAAGGAATACAGATGATAAAAAGCCGTACAGGTATCTCACGTCCAACGATTTATAAGTTTTTGGAAGGAGAAGAAATACGCCTTCACCTCGCTGAAAAAATTTGGAAAGAAGGTTGGTTAATCATCCAAGAAATGAAAGAAAAGCGTGCCGAATTAAAACGTCATGCCGAAGAAGTGCTAAACAAAGAATACTAATTCAGTTTATGAAAGTTATACAAAATAGTAAATATCATGCTTTCCTTTCAGAGTTGAAGGCATTGATTGAACAGGTAAAGGAAACAAACCCTTCTTATGGTCAGACCTGCTAACATATTTTTCAAGGTTTTGACTGGTGAAGGGCGTTCACTAGAAGAAGATTGCTTGCAATTCAGTCTTCCTAAAGGCGTAAAGAACGGTGAATGGCACAGCTTCCAATCTGAACTGGGCTGTATGCTTTATAAAAATCCTTTACCCTTCTATAAGCAAGGTCTTCAAATTTATGTTGCTCAATTCGATGCAGCAGACATTACAACATCCTATCAAGAAATTATTTGGGTGAAGCGATTCAGGTTGGTAAGACAAGCCACGAACCTGGACTTAAAACCCTTCGGAATATATCGAGCGATAGCTCATGTCATTTAAAATATATCATCATGTTGGTCATCAATTATTCAATCTCCTATAAAGCACTGGATCAGTTCGTGGAATACCACAACGATTCACATGAGGCTTTATCGGATAAGATCAAAGCAAGTGTACTGCTAACCGCCAAGGAAATCATTCGCATTTACGGAGCCTTTTTAATCAAGGCAAATGGCATTATGGAGCTAACGGCTGAAAACCTGCCGGCTCTAAAAACAAACAATTCTCAATTAGCAGGATTGGTCAAGGTAAGCCCAAGAACCATTCAAAGACATATCATCAAACTACAAGAAGCAGATATTATCACAGGCAAGGAGTTTTGCGGAAGCAATAGCGGATATGAATTGTTGATAAACCCTAAAATACTGTTAGCAAGGTGTCGAAAAGACCTTTTGGAAGCCGAAAAGGAGTTGCAGGAAGCAAAACAAAAAGACCTTGAAAATCAATCAATTAAAAATGAGGGTACGACAAATTGTCCTCATACATACACTAGAAACAATAGTTACAATAAAAATAATTTAATAATAGGTGTAGATAACTCCAACGGTTCATCTCCTGATCAGAGAAGAACTGGCAACCAAAGAAATCGGAGTTCGCTATCGCTCACGGAAATTTTAAATAAAGCAGGTTACCCTACTGGAAACATTTTAACTGGAAACACCGGGGGAAAAGTTGCGAAAATTTCTAAAGATACCGGGGGAAAAGTGCGAAAGCGAGCCAATAATGAACAAAACTGGAAACAACAGGACGGTTCGGCTCGCAGCACTTCCCTTAATTTTTATGCAGAAAGCTTGTGGAAACTGGCAAAAAACCTTTTGTACAGGGATGTTTTTCTAACTGAATTTCAGGAAAACCAAGCCAAAGAGATGCTTGTTAAGTGGTATGAGCCTGTTTCCGACAAGTTTTTATCCAATGTGCATCAGAATTATTGTGAACGGGTTTACCTCGTTCGAGATTTTGTTGCTAAGGATCCCGAAAAGCGTTTCGTTCAACTACCATATCGCTATTTCGATACCAATAACCCTTCCGGATTCACCGGAACCAAAAAGTGGCTCCAAAACCACTTGGAACGCAAAGAAGAAGTACGCAAGAAGCTCATTCTCCATGCTCAAATCAAAAAATACCTGAACAACGAGAAAAGGACGGATTCCAATCGAAAGTCTTCGCTTCAGGTGTATCGAGAATGTGAAACACGAATCGGCAAACTAGGTGACCAATCGCTATTACAACTATTTCATGCTGCGGTACTCAAACCGGAAGTTATTCATCAAATCAGATAGACATGCTAGGAAAGAAAAAAGGAATCAAAGAGAGCCTTAAAAACTATATGGAGAATGTAACCATAGATGTTTTTGGCTATGAAAAGAAAGTAATCAGTAATGTCCACGGCTACTTTCAGGTACAATCCAAAAATTATCGACTGTCTAAAGAAGATATGATCGTTGAAATTGGTTTGCAAAATAAACTGTGTAAAGCCCGATTGATAACTGACAAGGCATTATTATATGCTATTCCCACCCCTGAATTAATCGACTTTTTTGCAGGTGAAGGTATGGCAACCGCATTGGGTTTGCAGCCCATTATTGAGAAGCGAGTAAGTGAGTATTTACAGCACCTCGCTATTGCCCATGCCATCCCAACTGAAAAGGTTAATGCTAAAATTCAGCTTCAAGACAACCTTGTGAAGGTTTTTCTGTGCCATGGTGAAAAGTACCATAGCCTTATTCCATTAAAAACTTTAATAAAACAATTCAAACCATGACAGCACCCCAAGGAGGATGGAAATTGAAAAGGGATTCCCTTTCAAAACTGCTCATCTATTTCAAAGATGGCAATGTGAGAACACTATGGTCATTAGACTGGAAGCACAAGTATTCCAAGTACCTGGACCGAAATTTAGGTTTAGCACGACTTAGAAAGAAAGTAACCGAATACGGCACAAAAGCCGATGCAGCCATCATTTATGACAAACAAACCGGTAACGAGATTGAAAAGTATTTCGAGGGAACTCCGGTTAAAATAGACGGGAACGCATGAGAAATGTAAAAGAATTATTGGAGCGATTAAACAGTTCGCTTTCCTTCGAGGAAAAATACCCTGAATTACAAGATGAAGCTGAAAAAGTACATGTATTGTATGTGGCTCCTTGTATGAATGCTTCGGGTTATTACAGAATGATTGCACCTGCTTTGGAGCTCAATAAAACCAAGTCGCATAAAGCTGTTGTGAATCAAATTCACAAATGGAACTTCAACAAAAAGCATGATGAATACGATACTCCGGTTGATGAACGATTAATTCGTTGGGCTGACTACATCGTATTTCCTACCTTCTTTACAGATATTCAACCCATCATTGAAGGTATTGTTTCCATTAATGACCGCATTCAGTTTGTAATGGATATTGATTGTCATTATTTCAATTTTCCTGACTACCATCCCGGAATAAAAAAGTACCCAAAAGAGCAACTGGATAAGCTATTGGAGAACCTTTCCAAAATGGATGCGATAACAGCTCCAACCAATGGAATATTGGAAGCCATTGAAGATAAGTTGGAAGTCGCTTTTCCTGATTCGGATCCGATGTTTGCTTTTGTTCCCAACTTACTTTCTAATCAAGCTTATGCCGAAGTTCCTCAAATCAACAAGAATAATGGTAAAACTGTAAGACTGGGAATCATTACCAATCCTTCACAATCGGAAGATGTTAAAAGCATTTTACCTGTTTTGCAGGAAGTATTGAAAGACCAAAATGCGGAACTCTTCATTTTTGGTTGGAATGGAAAACTCAAAGACGAAAACAGCCTTGGTGATTTAACTTTCAAATTCGTGAAGCCAGTGTCTTTTTTAGAATATCCCACTAAGTTGAATAAGCTCGCCTTGGATGTAATACTTCACCCCATGAACGACCATCTATTTAATACGGAAGGAAAATCATTTGTAAAGTATTTGGAGGCTGCTGCTTTTGCAATTCCTATGATAAGTTCTTCTCTTTTTCCTTATTCTGAAATCATCAAGCATGGTGAAAATGGCATGCTTGCGAAAAATGAAAATGAGTGGAAAGAACAATTGCAGAAATTGATCACCAATGCTCAATTACGCACCGAAATTGGACGAGAAGCCTTAAAGTATGCGTGGAAGAACTGGAGCTACAACAAATCTACAATGGAGATTTACAAGGAGCTGTTCATTTAGGAAATGAACAGCTTGAATATTTATTTATCTACACTTAGAAATTCTTATTGTTCGTTGTATCCTTTTCCGTCAAAAATGTTCGGTTTCGCCTTTTCAATTCTTGAACTTCTTGTTTTGGATTGTTTGGCTTCTGAAAAATAGAGCAAATATCCTCTTTGTCTTCCTGGTGTCAGATTGTAAAATGCAGTTTTAAATTCCGAGTCGTTCTCAAATACTTGTTCAAGTTCTTCAGGCATTTCATATTCCGAAGTCTTTTTCATTTTAACTTCCAAACCTGCTTTTTCTACTTCTATTGCTTCAAAAATATAGGCTTTGATAATTGCTTTTGTGTCAATAATTTGCTCTTTGTTTGTAAATCGAATTTGTCTAGCAGATTGTACATTTTCAGTCTGTTGTACCAATATATTTTCAGCGTCATTTAGCAATGCTCCTTTGTGAAAAAGTAAAGCACAATATTCCTTAAATCCGTGAATTAGAACTATGTTCTTGCCTTGAAAAGTGTAACAAGGGTGCATCCATTTAAAATCTTCGTCAAGTCCACATTCCAAGCAAACTTCTCGTAGCAAAATGGTTTCTTCTTTCCAACTCTTGATTTTATCTATATATCTGTCAATCTTTTCCATATTTAGCTTTGTTTTTGTAATTCAATGATTTTTCGGTCGTTTGGTCTGAAATACCAAGACGTAATCGTTACTAAAAGCAAAATAATTGAAGGTAATGCTTCTGTTATTGCTTGCCCAACTGCTAAATGTGAAATGGTTGCTCCAGACATTGCAAAGAAAAATCCTGCATAAGCCCATTCTTTTAGCAAAGCTTTTTTAGGGATTATAATAGCGATTACGCCCAAAATTTTCCAAGTACCAATAATTGACAGCAAGTAGAGTGGGTAGCCAAGTTGTGTAACTATTTCGTTGTATCCACCAATTTGAAGCATTTGCTGTATTCCGCCTGCCAACATTCCGAATGATAGGAAGATTGTTGAAACCCAATAGGTTATTTTTTTCGTTCTTGTCATTTTGTAATTATTTTGATTTTGTCAATATTTCTTCCAATCTGTTATGTGCCCAATTGATACCTTGCTTGAATGGAAGTTTTAGGTTATGGTCTCTGTGGTTCACGGATTGATAGATTACACTCTGTTTTAATCGGCTTGTTTTTTCGGACAATTTCTCGAATTCGTAAATTTCGAGTTGAACGCCAAAAGGCATATTTTCCATTTCAAAAGTCCTTATGATTTTTTGGTTTGTTATAAAGTCGTGTATTGTACCATTAAATGCGATTTTATTGCCTTTTGGGTCAGAAGTTGCAAATTGGTAGCTTCCGTGTTTTTGGAAGTCGAACTTTAGTACTTTCGTTCCCATCCATTGTTCAATTATTTCTGGCTCTGTGTATGCTTTGAATAAAAGTTCTACTGGCAAGTCAAATGTTCTTGTGATAAGAATTTCCCGTTTACCTTCTTCGGCTATGACGTTTGTTTTTTGTTCCATATTTATTTGTTTGATTGATAGTTCTTCATTACCGATTCTAATTTGTTAAATCGGTCGTCCCATAATTTCCTGAAAGGCTCGATAAATTCCGCTATTTCTTTCATTCCGTTTGGGTTTAGGTGATAGTATATTTCTCGCCCTTTTTGTTCCTGTTCCAAAATCTCACATTCGGTAAGGATTTGTATGTGCTTTGAAATGGTTTGCCTTGAATAGTCAAAATTTTCGGCAATCGCAGTTGGTGTCAAAGCTTGTAGTGCAACCAAAGAAATAATAGTTCTTCGTGTTGGATCAGCAATGGCTTGGAAAACATCTCTTCTTAATTTCATTGTGCAGCTATTTGATTGCAAATATATATGCAATTATTTAGCTGCACAATATTTTCTAAAATTATGATTTGAATTTGTATTATGCTTTTTTAGAAAATCAACATCCCTAAAAAGGGAAAGAGTAATATGAAAAATATTGTACCGATGAAATAAGCTTCAATTTATATCTGTAATAAATTTAATCCTTTGTTAGTAAGAGCTTTACGAGAAAAGATTTTTTACAGTCAGTTTTTTATTGTACCGAGATACAAATTGAAACCAACTTTTTTTCTCTGTATAAATTATCTTTGTACACACAGAAGTACCTCTATAAACATATACACTATAGAGGCTTTGTGTAATCGCAGCCTGTTTGCTATATAGGCTTTGCTTTCCCTGCCTTTAGAAAGGCTTTTTATAAATAATAAAAAGACTGGATGAAGGTAGATATTTCATTTAATACAAATAAAAACGGTGTTGAGCTTCGCTTTGATGAAAAGCCGGATGAAGCAACAACCTCTCAATTAAAAGCCGTAGGTTTCAAATACAGCTACCGCCAAAACATGTGGTATGCTTCTAAAACCAATTCTATTGTAGATTTTGCAAACAACCTTAAAGTAGCTCTCGAATCGGGAGAAACAACCATTGCTATAAATATAAAGCCCTCTTTTTCTGCATCCGAAGAAAACATCGACCATAAGAATTTCAGCTATGTAAGTATTGCAGCCAAAGATGATGAAGGCAAACTGTTTTGGGAAAACTACATTGTATTTGAACCAAGTAAGAACATTGCCGAGCAATTAGTAAGTGAGTTTGCCAAAGAAACCTTTGGCGACAAACTCCACTCCATAAATATTTATCCGAGAAACTATGTCCGCAAAGCTCGTCAGCTTTTTAAGGAAGGCAATATCATTGGTGAAAAGTCTGAACCAACGGAGGTGCAAACCAAGGAACCAAGAGCAAAGCCACTTGTTCAATCCGACCGCCCATTAAGCAAAAAGGAAAAGTTAGAAATCCTCAATGCCTTTGGAAAGTTTGCTCGCAAGCGACAAGCTGATTTTGGCAATTTAGAGGAAGAGGAAATGCCTTTGCTGTTTTCAGGTTGGTTGCGTGTGAATCATGCTGATTTGAGCGACCGCAAAAATGAGATTTGGGAGGAATATTATACCATTCAAAACATCCTGAATCCCGATCCTGAAAAACCACAAATCCCACCCAAGGATTACCATTTGTTTTTCAGAAAATTCCGTGAGCAAGTAAATAAGTCGATTGAAGAACCTGAAAACGAAAGCACTTCCACAGAGGCGTTTGCTTCATGGCTCGATGAAAACTACGCCAATATTACCAATGCAGATAAAAAAGCCCTCACCGGTAATTACGATAACTGGCTAAAGGAAAAGGCTAAGAACTTAAAGGCATTGGAGAATTTATCCAAGCCTAAAAAGATGCAGCCTTATAGTGCCATTTTTAATAAGCTGCAAAAACTCATTCCTAATCTAAATGAACATTTGGAGACAGGTATTCCAAATGGTAAATCGGTATTGGATAGTAAAGTCTTGATGGACTTATCCTATGACTTTTTAGGTCAGGATAAAAAAGGACGTTACCTCATTGCATTGGCTCATTATTTCAGTCAGAATGGCGATTTAGTTCCCGATCCTGATATGCAGATTCGTATTGATTTGGAACTGGAAACCGGTGAAGCCATGCACTACCAAGACCAATTTGGTTACCGACCGGTATATGTGTTTGAGGATGGCAAGGAACTGGTGAATCTCAAAGAGAAAAAAGAGCAAAATAAGTTCTTATCCGGATGGCTCAGTAATCTTTTAAACCAAGGTCATAAATTGGAATTAGGAGCTACTGAAAACAATGAAGAGGAAACTAATCCCAAACCTGAAACGCCACAGGAACAACCAAAAGATGAAGGCATTCTTGCTCATAGTGGATTAACGCCTGATGGCATATTTCAAGCATTTGATAAAGCCTACAAACAAAAGAACTACGAAGGAGCTGCCAGGGAACTGGATGTGCTTCTTATGGATATTCGCAACGGACATCACTTAGAAAGTTTTCCTGAAGCCATACTTCGGTCGCAAATGACCGGAATGCGAACGCTTATGAAGAAATTAGGCTGGGCTCATTACTTTCGAATCATTGATGATGAACAGTTTAAAGAGGCTCTTTCTACCAATCTTTGGGAACTCGTTCCACAGGAATACAAACAGGTAAAAGCAATCAAACCACTTGACTGGAAAGCTGATCCGATGGATAAAGGCTTGCAAAAGATTGTTGCTTCTTTCGTTTCAAAAGACGAATACCGAACCGCCATGTTGGGGGTAAATTTTGATAAAAATGGTATTGTAGCTACCAATGGATTCAAGCTCCTTTTTATTCCTGATACCGACCATGCAGCCGAAGGCTTGTATTGTATTTCTCCCAAATGTTGGGAAGCTATTAGTGTTGAAAGCAAAGACGGCACAGGACTTTCAGAAGTAGATCAGGATCGTGTGGAGCAGTACCGTACCCAAACTCGATACCCGGATTACAGTTCGGTTATTCCTTCTTCATTAAACCATGTGCAGCCCATAGATGCCGAAAGTCTATTGAGCTTTTTAGAGGGCATGAAACGCTCCGGATTTTTAAAGCCGGACAATTACCCTGTTTGCTTAAAAGTAGGCAGCTACTTTGTTGGTTTTGCCGTGGACATCCTCATAGATTCCATAAAAGCACTATTGCATTTAGGAATTACCGAATTGGAACTAGGCGTAATGGAAGCAACCAAAGGTTGTTTACTGGCTGAAAAAGGAAAAACCAAAGATGCTAGAGGGTTACAGCATCCTTTTGTGCTAATGATGCCTCTTATGGTGGATGCCGTTTATGAACGTGATTATCCCGATACTGGTGATGTGTTTTTTGATACCGCTCTTAATGCGGTAATTACCAAAGGAATTGATGAGCCCAAAGAGCAAGAATCAGAGCTTTTAAAGGATACGGAGGAAGACATTGAAGTCCCTTTTACCAAACAAACTGGATACAGAGGTTCCATTCGATTAAGAACCATTCCTGAAAAAGGATTTAGTTACGGCAATTCTTCGGGTAAACAATTTGGTGACTTTTCAGGCTCTTCTTCTCCAAGTACACCGGTTTCTGATAAAGATATTTTCTCAACAAAAGAGAAAGCCTTAAAAGCTGCATTTGATGAACATGTAAAAACACTTGCAGCTCATATTCAAAGCAGGGATAGCATTTACAACAATGAAGAGCAAAAGCTAAAGAAACTGAGAAAAGCTCTTGACGAACTAATTGCCTTTGCCAAGAAACAAGGTATTACCATTAGTGAAATTCCTGATAAAAGTCCGGCAGCCAAAGAAGGTTCTATTGATTTTATTCTACCTGCTGCATGGAAAATGACCGATGACGAATACCCTCAAAACAAAGTGTTGGTATTTGGAAATCCCTACAATCAGTCGAAGTTAAGAACCATTCTTTTAGATCGTATTGAAGCCACTTCCATTCAATCTCAATTGGAACTGGTAAAAGATATTCGCAAGCGTTTTAAGGAACGAGCTCCTATCAAACTGGAATCTTCTTCTTTGGTAACACAAAGTAAATCAGGAGAGAAAAAACATAAAGCAATCATTCGCAATTACCTCGATGATCTGATTTTAGACAATGAGATTTGGAAAGTACCCGGAGCTACTTCGGGCGTACTGGAATATTTAGTTCGCTATCTACTCAATGAAAAAACACCTGCGGTTAAATCGGAAGCAAAACCCGATAAAAAGTCGAGTAATCAGCATGACTTGAATCTTCAAATTGAAGAGTTTATCGTGGAGAAAGATGCCGAAGATGAATCCTATTCAGAAGAGGATAAACAGTTTATTGCTCAATATACTGGAAGCGGTGGCTTAATCAAACAAGGAGCTTCGGGCAAAGGTGTGTTGTATGAATACTTTACTCCGGAGGTTATTGTGCAGAAAATGTGGGGCTTGGCATACAAGTTCGGTTTTTCAGGTGGTGCAGTATTGGAGCCTTCTTGTGGAACAGGAAACTTTTTCAAATACGCTCCCAAAGAAGCTGAATTGGTCGGATATGAAATCAATCCTTATTCAGTCCGCATTGCAGAAATCATTTATCCGAATGCCAGTATCTATCAACAGCCTTTTGAAACCCTCTTTTTTGCAGGTAACACCCACTTGAAAGATGATTTTGGTGGGGCTAAGTATGAACTGGTTATTGGCAATCCTCCTTACGGTGAATTTTCAGGGAAATGGGCAGGCATGGGCGAAAAGAAATGGACTGGAGCCACGGAATACGACCAGTACTTTATTACTCGTGGACTGGATTTATTGTTGCCCGGAGGTGTTTTGGTTTTCATTATTCCAAGTGCCTTTCTAAGTAACAATTCCAAATACAACAAGCTCAAAGAAAAGGTAGCAGCCAAAGCCGATTTGGTAGATGCTTACAGGCTTCCTGCCCGAATGTTTAAAACCACCGACATCGGAACTGACATCATAGTATTCAAACGCAAAAACTAAAGACATGGCAAAAAATTCATCTATACAAGAACTGAAAAAATTAATCCAATTGGAATTACAGGAATGTGATTCCAATAAATGGCAATACGTGTGTGAAATGCAAAGCACTCCAAAGGGTTATGCCCGAATTGAGGAAATGATTATCCGCTATGTAGCTAAAGAAGGCATGCCCATTGGCTCTGCCATAGCACTTATTGAACAGGAATTAGCTCATCAAAACGCATAAGGGATGGCACAAGGATATAAAGGCTTTACCCAAATCGCACGAGAGGCAAACAAACGATTAGAAGAACTTAAAAAACAAAAAAGCATGGATCCACTACTAGAAGAACGAGGCTTTATTGGTCCGAACGACATTACTTCTGCTGAGTACGCATGGGAAATGCGAAAAACAGAATACCAACAAATCAAGGCGATTGAAAAAACCGGTAGCCCAATGATATTAAATCATGCAGACGGTAAACAGCATGAATACCTCATTACCGAAGCCATAAAAGCAGGTAAAGAAATTCCCGAAGAGGTATTGAAGGATTATCCATGGCTCAGAGTTGAAATGCAAGAACTGGAAACGGTGAAAGAAAGTGAATCCATAAGCCAAACAGAGCAACCCAACTTACTAATGGGTGATGCATGGTTTGAGCAAAACCCAACTAAAATATTGGGCGAGCAATACGAAACTACCGATCGTTTTGGAAAGCCAACTACAAAGGTTAAAGGCTCAATGGACGATGTAATTGCTGGAATTGACGTGCCTTCGTTAGATGTTCCTGTAAAACA